>Ga0209536_100010878_pt1 | contig 13370 bp, 12 predicted proteins | sample DeeMarSeWOR28_12_FD_187461 | JGI IMG/M metagenome (GOLD analysis project Ga0209536, IMG submission 187461) | Marine sediment microbial communities from White Oak River estuary, North Carolina - WOR-2-8_12 (SPAdes) (version 2) | ecosystem: Environmental > Aquatic > Marine > Intertidal zone >...
ATCGAGCATCGAGCATCGAGCATCGAGCATCGAGCATCGAGCATCGAGCATCGAGCATCGAGCATCGAGCATCGAGCATCGAGCATCGAGCATCGAGCTCAAAACTCTCATTCTAAATCATTTTATTTTAATTCATATATTTTGTATGTTAAACTTCTTAAATCTTAAGCAATCCGTCATTCATAATTATTCATATTGCAGGAGTTTAAAATGAGAACCAGGAGAGATACAATCTGTTTTGTAATCCTATTTCTGACCTGTTTCATTATATCAGGAGTGTTCGCTCAGGGTAATGCACAAATTGAAACACCAGAATCATATTTTGGTTTTAAACCGGGTGCGGATCGGATGTTATTTTCCTACGAAGATCTCATCTCCTATTTACAACAAGTGGATGAAAAATCTCCTCGCTTAAAAATGGTAGAAATTGGTCAATCTCCCCAAGGCAGACCGATGTATATTGCTTTCTTATCATCAGCGGAAAATATTTTGAATCTGGATAAGCTGAGGGATATTAACAGAAAACTGGCTCTTGATCCTACTTTATCGGAGGGGGACAGAGAAAAGCTTGTCAGGGAAGGGCGGGTTTTTCTGCTTGGTACATTATCGATGCATTCCGGCGAAGTCGGGCCATCCCAGGCTGCCCCTCTCATTGCCTATGATCTGGTCACCACAGAGGATCCTGAGAAACTTGGATTTTTGGATGACGTGGTTTACATGATGGTTCCCTGTCATAATCCGGATGGCATGAATATGGTGGTAAATCATTACAAAAAATACAAGGGAACAAAATATGAAGGCAGCTCCTTTCCCGGCGTCTATCATCAATATGTCGGTCATGATAATAATCGTGATTTTGTGATACTCTCGCAAACAGACACGAAGGCAATAGCAGCGATTTATAACAAAACCTGGTTTCCACAGGTGATGGTTGAGAAACACCAGATGGGATCAACCGGACCGAGATACTTTGTCCCGCCGATGCACGATCCGATAGCGGAAAATATTGATGCCGAGGTATGGACATGGACCACTCTTTTTGGTTCAAATCTGATTAAATATATGACCAATCAGGGGCTCACCGGGGTATCACAGCATTATCTGTTTGATGATTACTGGCCGGGTTCCACTGAAACTTGTCTGTGGAAAAATGTCATCGGTATGTTAACAGAATGTGCCAGTGCACATTATGCAAAACCAATTTACATTGAACCCAACGAGCTGCGGGTTTACGGTAAAGGACTTTCGGAATACAAAAAGAGTATAAATATGCCTGTCCCCTGGTCGGGTGGTTGGTGGCGGTTAAGTGATATTATTGAATATGAAATCGCTTCTACCAGTTCATTGATCGAAACATCATCCTTATACCGGGAACAAATTCTGAACTTTAGAAACGATATTTGTAAAAAGGAGGTTGAAAAAGGTCAGACTGAGGCTCCTTATTACTATATATTTCCAGTAGATCAGCATGATAAAAGTGAACTGGTTAATCTCGTAAATCTGCTTGATGAACATGGAGTCGAGGTGTATCGCCTCACACAATCGACTATGATCGACGGGCGTGAATTTAAGAAGGATGACATTATCGTACCTCTCAGTCAGCCCTTCCGTCCGTTTATAAAGGAAGTTCTCGAAACACAGGAATTTCCGGTAAGACGTTATACACCGGGTGGGAAAATTATAAAACCGTATGATATTACTTCATGGTCGCTCCCGCTGCATCGGGGAATTACCTGCATTGAGTTGAATCAACGCGTTGCACATCTGGAATCGGGAATCCAGAAATTAAATATGCCCTTTAAGTTAAATGGTAATATTCCAAAAAACTATTGGGCAGCGGTTTTCACCATTAATCAAAATGAAAGTTTCAAGGCAGTTTTTTTGGCACAGGAAAAAGGTCTTGAAATTCAGCGTACTATGGAGTCACAAACAGTAGAACAGCAGACGATTCCTACTGGTAGTTTTTTAATTAAAAACTCGTCCGACGCTCTGGACGCTTTGATAGAAGAACTTTCCGTTTCTCCATTTTACTTGAATGAAAAATCCGATATCAAAATGAAAAAAATCAGTTTTCCAAAGATTGGACTGGTTGAAACCTTTTTCCATGACATGGATGCTGGTTGGACACGATTTGTTTTTGACCAATATCATATACCTTATCAGGTTATCCGACCAGGTGATTTTAAGAATCTCAATCTATCCAAAAAATACGATCTCGTTATTTTTCCCGATTCACCGAAATCTATTCTTATGGAAGGAAAGTGGAAATCAGAAAATGACTATTCTATCAGCAGTTATCCTCCGGAATTTACAAAGGGGATCGGGAAAGAGGGAATGAAAAAGCTGATGATGTTTCTCGAGCAAGGTGGCTTAATTATTGCCTGGGGTCGTTCAACCCGTTTGTTTAATGGCATGCTGGAAATACCTGATGGCAAAGATCAGGGAGAGGAGTTCCAGTTACCGTTTGATGATATCTCAAATAAATTAGAAAAAGAGGGCCTCTATTTTCCGGGTGCACTGGTAAAGATTGATCTCATCCCCGGTCTTCCCTTGACCTTTGGTTTGCAGTCTGAGATAGGTGTATTTTATCGCGGGCGACCGGTATTTACAACATCAATACCGCGATTTGATATGGACCGCCGGGTCATTGCTCGTTTTCCGGAAAAAAATATTTTATTGAGCGGATACGCCGAAAATGAGGAAAAAGTAGCGAACAATACAGCGGCCGTATGGCTTCGCAAAGGGAAAGGTCACTTGGTATTTTTTGCATTTGGACCTCAGTTCCGGGCATCAACCCAAGCCTCTTATAAATTGTTATTTAATGCACTTCTTTTGAAGAATCATAGTTAAAACGATTAAGTATTATGAAACCGCAAAGGACGCAAAGAAAAATTTTAGGATTTCAAATTCTTTGCGCTCTCTGCGGTTAGAAAGAATGCAGCGAATGGCACGAGTGAATTTTTTTGGGACAAATAGTGTGATCTGCGTTGTTGACTTTTGAATTCGGAGAAAGTATTTTTACCATTTTATAAATGTCGGAGAAAATCGATAGAGAAATAACTCAGGGAACAACACTTCATTTTGAAAAAAGGCTCTGGCGTGCCGGTATTTCGCATGTGTGTGGTGTGGATGAAGTTGGCCGTGGTTCCCTGGCCGGGCCGGTTATGGCTTGTGCTATCCTTTTTGAGCAAGGATATTTTAATGCTGATGTTAAAGATTCAAAACTGATAACTTCAAAAAAAAGGAACATTCTCGAGCAGATTCTCGTCAGTGAAGCAACGGAGTGGCAAATCGGACTGGCGACACCAAAGGAAATTGACTATTTAAATATAAGACGGGCAACTTTTCTTGCGATGCGCAGGGCAATCAATGCCTTGAAGTTGCGCCCTGACTTTATCCTCGTGGACGGTGAGAAACTGCCAAAGGGCATTTGTCCTTCTTCTGGTATTGTCAAGGGTGATCAAAAGTCGTTTACAATTGCAGCCGCTTCAATCATTGCCAAAGAGAGGCGGGATGCCCTGATGGTTGAGAAAAGTGAGATATATCCTGCATACAGATTTGAAAGGAATAAAGGATACGGTACAAAGGAACATATTGAAGCGATAGTATCAGAGGGTGAAACTTCTTTTCATCGCGTAACATTTCTGAAAAAGTTAATTGGGAAAATTGAGACATAATTCAAAGCTAATCCATAGATTGTTCTGATCCGCCCATTTTACCTTGTTACTTTTTTCCATATTTAGAATAAAAATCACATTTATTATTCAGAGGACATAATATCATGATAATCGTATTAAAAGACAGAATCACAGACGAAGAAGTAAAAAATGTAAAAAACTATATCATTAAAACAGGAGCACGTATTCATGAATCTGAAGGAACGGAAAAAAAGATCCTGGGAATCATAGGAGATAAGCGCGATCTTGATCAGATGGCCTTAGAAGCGTTTCCAGGTGTGGAAAAAGTGATACGCATCCTTGAACCGTATAAATTAACCTCACGCAAATTTCATCCCAAAAGTACGATTGTCGAGGTTAAGGATGCCCGGGTTGGGGATCTTGAACCCGTTCTGATGGCCGGTCCCTGTTCGGTGGAAACGGAAGAGCAGATTACGGACATTGCCAGAGAAATGTCGGGAAAGGGTGTAAAAATTCTCAGAGGTGGTGTCTTTAAACCCCGGTCCAGCCCCTATTCATTCCAGGGAATGGGAGAAACCGGTGCGAAGTGGATCAGCGCAGCTGCTAAACAGTATAACATGTCTGTCGTTTCTGAAGTTATGGAAATAAGTGACATTGATGTTTTATATGACTATATCGATATTTTTCAGATCGGCGCCAGAAATATGCAAAATTTCAAATTATTGAAAGCGATTGGCAAAACAAATAAACCGGTATTTCTAAAAAGAGGAATTTCTGCAACCTTAAATGAATTTCTGATGAGTGCTGAGTATATTTTGTCTGAGGGAAACGAACAGGTGATACTTTGTGAAAGGGGTATTCGCACGTTTGTTCAATATACGCGCAATACATTTGATCTCAATATTGTGCCTATGATAAAAAATGTATCCCATCTCCCAATTGTCATTGATCCAAGTCATGCCACGGGCAGGACAGATTTAATTATTCCGATCACACTTGGTGGCCTGGCAGCAGGAGCTGATGGTGTAATGGTAGAAGTACATCCGAAACCTTATGAAGCCTTTTCAGACGGCAATCAGTCTCTCAACTACGCTCAAATGAATGATCTGCTCAACGCCTGGGGTATTATTCGGGAATCCGTATTAAAGCTACGTCAACAAAAATTTGAGGAAATTGAAAAGAATGTATCAAATTATACCCGATAAATTACAGGATCTTGATATAGAGCTCCCTTCCTCAAAGAGCATAACACATCGAATGCTGATTCTTGCAGCTCTCAATAAGGGATCCACAAAGATATCCAATGCACTGATTGCAGAAGACACAGAAATTACGAAAAAAGCACTGCAAACAATGGGAGCGCATATTGAGGACGATGGAGATTGTTTCACCGTGACCAGACCTATTGGTGAAACAACGGATTCTGAAATATATCTTGGCAATTCCGGTTCTTCTGCCCGCTTTCTGATACCATTGGGCGTGTTTCTCGATAGAGAAATACGCTATTACGGGACCGAACGATTACATAAACGTCCCTTTGCCGAGCTACTGGAAGCCATACAACATTTTGGACATCGGTTTCAAGCGACTGATAACTCCTTGCCTCTTTTCACGACACCAGGTTCATCTCGTGGTGGCCAGATCGAATTTGATATTTTGCCTTCATCCCAAATCGTAAGCGGATTGATGATGGCTGCATTAAAGATGAATAAGAATTTGACCGTCAAGATGAAGGCCGAAATGCCATCACTGCCCTATATCAAAATGACGGCAGATTTAATGAAACGATTAAGACTTAATGTTGATTTTTCAAAAACACTAATCCGGGTGGAAGCGATACAACCTGATCTGGACTGGACATTTAATGTCGAAAAAGATTTTTCTGCGGCATCGTACTGGGTGATCTTTGCGTTGTTGAACAGGACAAAGGTGATCTTAAACAAGATGAATATACCATCACTACAAGGTGATGAAGAAATATTGAATATCGCCGATACCGTTGGTGCCGACATTATGCTTTGTTCAAACAAAATTGAGATTAATGGAAATATTACTCGTCCGTTTGACGTCAATTGTGAAAAAACACCAGATCTGGTTCCGGCTTTAGGGGTTCTCTCGTTATTTTGTCCCTCTGCATGTCATATGCGTGGCGTCAAATTCCTGGAATATAAAGAGAGTAACCGGGTGCAGGCACTTCAGGATAACATCAGACAAATAGGCGGTAAGAGTGAATATAAAGATGGGGTGTTAACGGTCATACCCCAAAAAAATTATCATGGGGCACTAATTGAAACATTTGATGACCATCGCATTGCTATGAGTTTTGCAATGGCAGGCACTCGCATCCCTGGCATCATTATTAACAAACCGGATTGTGTTGGTAAATCATATCCCGGTTTTTGGAAAGATTTTACTTATTGGCAGGAAGTCGAGGGGGGAAAAGGTTGATTTCATGATAACAGTAAATGAAAAAATAAAAAATTTGCGAAAGGATATTGATAAAATAGATCAGGAAATTCTGATGAGTCTGAAGCAACGTATTGAAATCACGGAAGAAATTGGTAGAATAAAAAAAACTGATCGATCAAATATTCTTGACAAAAAACGAGAGACGGAAATATTGGATATTCTTCTGGCTGCAGGCAGAAAATATGGAATTGATGCTGATTTTATTACTTCAATTTGGCGCCAGATAATTGCGTATAGTTACAAAGTACAAGAAGAGAGTGAATGAAAAAGAATGAATCTGATCCAATAGAATTTGCGGTCATTGGAACCGGCCGCTTTGGTTACTTCTGGTGCAGGCATTTGAGTAAACATTATCCGACATTCGCATTTGATATTGACACGGAATGCAGAAAGAAGGTAGAGCGTTTTGCAACCTGGACCTCACTGGAGGAATGTCTTACCAAAAAATATATTTTTTTGACGATACCCATTCATAGTATTAAAGAATTTCTGATCAATCATCATCACGCAATAAAACAGGGTAGTGTAATGATTGACTGTGCTTCTGTAAAGGTACCGGTACTCGATTGGTTTAAGGATCATCTTCCGCAAGATGTTTATTATGTCGCCTCCCATCCACTTTTTGGTCCGGATTCCGCGAAACATAAACTACGAGAGAATATTATCATGGTGATGCCCGGACAGGTACCTTTAAGGGATTATCAGAAGCTTATACAATTTTTTACACAAAACCTTGGCCTTCAAGTCTATAATTTGACAGCAGATCAGCATGACGAGATGATGGCATATAATTTGAATCTTGTACATTTTCTAGGTAGAGCGCTAGATGATCTGGGAATTACCAAACTACCGATTATGATGTCCAGTCTTAGTAAACTGAATGACATTGTCAGAGTGGTAATGAATGATACGACCGAGCTTTTTCTGGATTTTTATAAGTACAATCCTTATGCCGGTAAGGTAAAAGATCAGTGGTTGAAATCTTTTCAGAAGATCAACGATCAAATCGGAAAAGGGCTTACATAAAGAACTTAACCACGGATTAACACGCAGAACCACGGAAAACTTGTCCACGAATTTCACGAATTTTGATCCCTGGTGCGTAGAGCGGGATCTGATCGCCCTACGCCCAACGCACTGCGCTCAACGAAAAAAACTCTTATAATTCCGTGTTTTTCCGTGTACTTCTGTGGTTATATTGTAAAAGGATGAAATTTGAAGAAGCATATTTTTTTAACCGGATTTATGGGAAGCGGTAAGAGTACGATAGGTAAAAAACTTGCTGCCCAACTTCAGGTTAGATTTATTGATACGGATGACCGCATCGAGGCATTGCATGCGATTGAGATCAAAGATATTTTTAAAAACGAGGGTGAAAACCGCTTCAGGGAGTATGAAGAAACGTTGCTGGCGGAAATAATCAATAAAGAAGATCCGGCAGTAATTTCATTGGGAGGGGGAACTCTGCTTTCCGAAATTAATCTGGAAAAAGTGCTCTCAAGCGGTACATTAATTTATATAAAAAGTGCACCGTCGGAAATATGGAACCGGATCAAACATTCTACGCGAAGACCATTGCTGAGAAAAGACGGCGAGGAGTGGAACAAGGAGATGTATCTTGAACGTATTGCCCATTTGATGAAAGAACGGGAAAAAGGCTATCGGATGGCACATATGGTTCTTGATCGCGACGGTAAGGAAGTGGATGAGATCGTCGATAATTTATTATCTAAACTTGGAATTAATCTCTCGCGGCGACGCAGCGATTAAGTAATTTATTTGTAATTCGAAACCAATTCTATTATTGTCATCCCTGCGATAGCAGGGATCCAGAGAAAAATTACTCTGATAAAATTTGGATTCCCGCCTTCGCGGAAATGACATAATTGATGTTAGAGATTTTAAAAACTCTTTAGTATTTTTACAGATAATAAATATGAATAATAGTAAATACAAAATTGATGTCAATCTGCGGGAACGCAGTTACCGGATATTTGTTGGAAGTCATATTTTAGATGATTTACCTCAATATCTTCACGCATTACAGGTGAGTTCACAGATCGCCGTTATCTCGACACCTCCGGTTGCCGATCTTTATCGATATACAATTTTAAATCTTTTCAATAATGATTGGACGATACATGATCATGAAGTTCCTGATGGTGAAAAAAGCAAATCTGCAGAGACGGCAATGAATATCTACACTTGGTTACTTGAAAACCAATTCGAACGAAATTCAACGATTATTGCTTTAGGCGGAGGTGTCATAGGGGATCTGGCCGGATTTGTTGCATCCACTTATCTACGCGGTGTAAATCTGGTTCATATACCAACCAGTTTGCTGGCTCAGGTGGATAGCAGTATCGGAGGAAAAGTCGGCATTAATCATCCGCTGGGTAAGAATCTGATCGGTGCATTTTATCAACCACGGTGTGTCTTTGCAGATGTATCATTCTTAAAAACACTTCCGCAGGATGAATATATTTGTGGTCTTGGTGAAGTCATCAAATATGCCATTATCAGCAGGGATGTTGATTTTGAAAAAATTGAAGCGAATCTAGCGGCGATTTTGAATATGGAAGAAGACATTGTAACCGAAATTGTCAGATCATGTATCAATGTAAAAAGGAAAATTGTTGAACAAGATGAAAAAGAAACCGGTATCCGCGCATGGTTAAACTTAGGGCATACATTTGCTCATGCACTTGAGACGTTCTATAAATATGAAGGTTTGAAACATGGCCAGGCTGTGTTACTTGGAATCAAATGCGCCGTAGCGGTTTCTCAATCCCTGGATATGATGGACGCTATTGCTGCAGAACGGATAAGCCGATTGATTGAGCAGTTGGGAATCGAACTCCCTTCTTCGAAGAAACCCGATCCATCCATGTTACTTGAAATCATGAAACGGGATAAAAAAATGAAAGAGGGTAAAATTCGCTTGGTGCTTCCTAAGGCTATCGGAGAGGTCACTGTGCTACCTGTTGCAGATGAAAAATTGATTAAAGACAGTTATATGGTATTGACAAAATAAAATGGGTAGAGAAAATTCAAAGAAAAAAATCACTTTTTTAGGCACAGGAACATCACAAGGTGTACCCATAATCAATTGTTTCTGCGATGTCTGTACATCCGAGGATCCACGAAACAAGCGTCTTCGCACATCCATTTCCATTCAAACGGATACAACGTCCTTTATGATCGATACTACCCCGGATCTGAGACAACAGTTGTTAAGAAATCCTCTTACCAGATTGGATGCGGTTTTGTATACACATGCCCATGCGGATCATATTTATGGTATCGATGACATTCGTCGCTTCAATCAACTTCAAAAGGACAGGATACCGGTCTATGCCTCAGAATCAACCCTTTCAAGATTAAAATCTATCTTTCATTATGCGTTTGGAAATGGTGAACTCAATCCGGGATTACCAAATCTTAATGGAATAGAAATTGAAGGATCATTTTATTTAAAAGATGAGTTGATTACACCAATCAAATTATTTCACGGAATGCAGGAGATACTCGGATTCAGGATCGGTAATACAGCTTTTTGTACGGATGTGAGCCGGATCCCCGAGGAGAGTTATCCACTGATGGAAGATTTGGACGTACTGATATTGGGCGCTCTAAGAGAAACGCCTCATCCAACTCACTTTTCTGTGGATGAAGCAATTGAGGAAGCGCGGAAAATTGGGGCACAGCAGACCTATTTTGTGCATATGAGCCATAAAGTTGATCATCAATCCCGGCAGGATACTTTGCCTGATACAATGAATTTTGCTTACGATGGATTAGTGGTAGAAGCTACTTAGTTTTAATTTACCACGGAAGAACACGGAACTTATTTTGTCCACGAATTTCACGAATTGACACGAATTAATTTTTTTAATTATCTTTTTATGTTCTTGTTTTACGTGTTTAGTAATAGATTCAATTATCTCTTTTTTAGCTAAAAAATAAATCCGTGGTCTTCCATGTACCTCCGTGGTAAAATTTTTAATAGGAGAGAGAAGTGAAGTTTTTGATCATTAACGGGCCGAATTTGAATCTTTTGGGAAAGAGAGATACAACCATCTATGGTTCAGATTCTCTTCAGGATATTAATGACTATATTTCTCAACAGTTTAAAAACGATGAATTCGACTTTTATCAGAGTAATCATGAAGGTGATATTATTGATAAAATCCAGCAGGCAGGGGAGAACTATAGTGGTATCGTGATCAATCCAGGTGCTTATGCTCATTATTCTTATGCCATACATGATGCTCTTGAAACCTGTGTCATTCCTGTGATCGAAGTGCATCTCAGTAATATATATGAGCGAGAAAAATTTCGACATGTATCGGTTACCGCTCCTGCATGCTCCGGCATTATTACCGGGGAGGGAAAACAAGGATATATCAAAGCGATTGAAAAAATAAAGGATGTCTACGCAACTTAGTAGATGATCCACCGGATGACAATGCTAAATCATGTTAAGAGTCTGACCAAACATTCCGCTATCTATACGATCGCCACTTTCATTCAACGGCTTCAGGGTCTCATATTACTTCCCATTTTAACTGATCCCTCTTATCTTGCCACGAAAAGCGAGTTTGGTGATTATGCTCTCATTTACACACTTATCGCTTTCATGAATGTTCTGTTCCTTTATGGGATGGATGCCGCCTTTTTGCGATATTATTTTCTCGGAAAACATTCAAAAGAGTCCATTTACAGGTCAGCAGTCCAGGTCTTGATAATAACCGGTCTTGTTTTATCTGCCTTGATTTTTATTCTGGCAAAGCCGATTGGTTATCTACTTTTTACCGAATCCGGCTATGAATTTTTTGTGCGTATTGCTGCAGGCATCTTGTTTCTCGATACGCTCTGTAATATGCCATATCTGGTGTTACGGGCAGAAGAGCGCTCTACAGCTTATACGGTTATACGCATTGGCAGATTTGTTCTGGAACTGATTTTAAATCTCATATTTATCATATACCTGAATCTGGGTGTAAAGGGGATTCTCTATGCAAATCTGGTTGCGGCCTTTCTCAACCTGATTGTGCTTTTTCCTTTTCAGGTAAAATACTTAAAAGGGAGGTTCTCCCGCGATGTTGTCAGGGAATTACTCAGATTTGGCTTGCCGATGGTCCCTAATGGTCTTGCATTTTTAATTGTAGAAATCAGTGACCGATATCTAATGCCGAGGTTGATCAATAAAGATGTCCTTGGAGAATACGCAGCAAATCATAAGCTGGGGACCATACTACTTTTGCTTGTGATTGCATTCCGAACCGCCTGGCAGCCATTTTTTCTGAAGATAGCCAAACAGGCTGAGGCTAGAAAGATTTACAGCCGGGTAATGACTTATTATGTTTTTGTTGCCGCCCTTGTCGTCATTGCCGTAACGATGACAATCGAATATATTGTAAAGATTCCACTTGCCCCGGGAATCACCCTCTTAGGTGAATCGTACTGGGGGGGTATTCAGATCATTCCCGTGATCCTCTGCGCTTACATGATGTTCGGGATCTATGTCAATCTGACCGTAGGGATCTATATTGAGAAAAAGAGTGAGTGGATGGTTATTTTTACCGGTTTGGCAGCGATCGTCAATGTTGCTAGTAATTTATATCTGATGCCGCTCCTTGGAATGATGGGTGCAGCCTATGCAGCATTTCTTGCTTATTTTGTGATGATGGTTGCGATCTTTATCGCAAATCACAAATTGTATCCCGTCTCATATGAATACGGGAGAATCTTCTGGATCATTGTATATTTAGCTTTGGCCCTGATGTTGTATTACACCATAGAATTAGACATTTTGATGCGCCTGTTACTGATAGCGGGATTACCCGTACTGCTTGCACTACTCGGCTTCTTTAAGGAGGACGAGAAAAGGTTCATTAAAACTCTGATGGCCCGCTACAGGAAATAATCCCAACGAGATTTATTGTGGGATCTGCGATTGGGCTTTTTAAACACGAATTATCACGAATTTCAACGAATTACACGAATTGAATAATATAATAAAAAAATTCGTGTCATTCGTGCTTAATTCGTGAAATTCGTGGTTAGAGTAATAATGCATATATAGTATAATCTTGATTTAAAATGCGATATTTATAAGAATGCTAAAAGATATTAGGAAATACTGGTTCATCAGGCTGATTCTGTATCCCCTATCGGTTTTGTATGGGATTATTAGTGATCTGCGGAATTTAGGTTATTCAGCTGGTATATTCACCAGATGGAAATGTGACGTGCCCGTCATCAGTATTGGAAATATGATAGCTGGCGGAACCGGAAAAACACCGTTTACAATGTTGTGTATCGATCTTTTAAAAGAACAGTACCAGCAAATCGTTGTCGTAAGTCGCGGTTATCAGCGGAAATCAAAGGGATTACAGATCGTATCCGATGGTCAGGGGACTGTCATCCCGGCAGAAATGGGTGGAGACGAGCCGGTGATGATTGCTACGAAGTATCCTCAAGTTCCGGTGATTGTATCGGAAAACCGAAAAGAGGGAATCAAACAGGCGGTCAATGGGTACCGGGCAGATCTGATTCTGCTTGACGATGCCTTTCAACACAGAAAAGTCGCCCGCAGCTGCGATCTTCTGCTGATTAACGGAGGCCGGGATTTGAATAGGGAACGGCTACTGCCTCTTGGAGATCTAAGGGAGCGCTTAAAACATCTCAGACGGGCAGATATTGTCTTACTTAATACATCGCAGGGAACCCTGAGCAAAGAAGACCGGGGGTTACTAAACTTTTTATACAAAGGGCCGGTATTTGATTGTCATTTCAGACCAAAAACTCTGGTCAACTCCAGACTTGAAAAAATCGCTGACATTAATATTTTGCGCGGTAAATCTGCCTATCTTCTGTGCGCAATTGCTGCCCCGGACCAGTTTGTAGAGACAATTGCTCAACTGGGCGCAGAGATTCAGAAAATTCATATTTTCCCTGATCACCACTTTTTCACAACAGAAGATTATGAGCAAATTAAAGATCAGTATCAGGCCTTAAAGTGTGATTATTTACTTTGCACAGAGAAGGACATGGTTAAACTTGAAACCTCATTTTTAAAAGGATTAAACCTGGTTGCTGTCGGTTTACAGGGAGAGGTGATCAACAGCAAATCCTTTGTTGATAAACTCATTCAGTTTATTGACAACACAGTGTAAAATGGTTATATTTGTAAACTGAATCGCGGGGTGGAGCAGTCTGGTAGCTCGTTGGGCTCATAACCCAAAGGGCGTAGGTTCA
>Ga0209536_100010880_pt1 | contig 13369 bp, 9 predicted proteins | sample DeeMarSeWOR28_12_FD_187461 | JGI IMG/M metagenome (GOLD analysis project Ga0209536, IMG submission 187461) | Marine sediment microbial communities from White Oak River estuary, North Carolina - WOR-2-8_12 (SPAdes) (version 2) | ecosystem: Environmental > Aquatic > Marine > Intertidal zone >...
CGTCGATCAGGATCGAACCCGAGGACGGGGTTTCGAAACCGGCGAGCATTCGCAGCAGCGTGGTTTTGCCGCAGCCCGAGCCGCCGAGCAGGCAAAACAGTTCGCCCTTGTAGATGTCGAGGTCGACGCTGTCGACCGCGGTGAAATCGCCGAAGTGCTTGCTGACGCTCTGTACCCGGATAAAGGGCTCCGCGTCCGGGTCGAGCCAGGGTCGATCGTTGTGTTCTATCGGATGCGACATATTTTGCCCCGTCATATGCCAGCGAAAAAAAACCGGGGTGATGTTTCACCCCGGTTTCGTGTTGCTAGTTTCCGGCCTTGAAGTTGGTCCAGGTCCGGGTCCGTACTCTCTCCACCCTGGGCGGCAGGGGATTGAGCGTGTACATGTTGGACACCTGCGCCGGGGTCGGAAACGCGGCCGGGCTGGAGGTGACGGCCTCGTCGATCATCGGGATCGCATCCTTGTTCGCGGTCGCATACCAGGTGTAGTTACTGTCGTTGGCCGCAACCTCGGGGCGCATCAGGTAGTTCATGAACAGGTGCGCGTTTTCGACGTTCTTGGCGTCTGCCGGGATGACCCAGCCGTCGATCCACAAATTGGAAATCGCGGGCATGAAGAAATCGAGCTTGACGCCGGTATTGGCTTCCTCGGCTCCGGACATCGCCAGCAGGCCATCCGGTCCCCAGGTCACCGCCACGCAGAACTCTTTTTCCGGCATGCGCTGGTAGGCGTAGTTGTCGAAGGTCTTGATGTAGGGGCGAACCTGCTTCAGCATCGCCTCGACTTTTTCATAGTCGGCAGGATTGGTCGAATCAGGCTCCATGCCGAGATAGGCCAGCGCCATCGGGATGACGTCGGTCGGCGAATCGAGGAAGGAAACGCCGCACTTGGCCAGTTCCTTCATGTGCTTGGGGTCGAAAATCATGCTGATGTCGCCGATCGGAGCATCCGGATAGGTTTGCAGCACCAATTCCTTGTTATAGGTAACGCCGTGGGTTCCCCACATGTAGGGAACGAAGTAGTTGTGGCCGGGATCCCATTTCTGGCCGACCTGCGCCATGACGTCCGGGCTCATGTGCTTCATGTTCGGCAGCTTGGTCTTGTCGATCTTGCGCAGGATGTTGCCACCCTTCATCAGGCGGGCGGCCTGCGAGGCCGCGTGCGATACCACGTCGTAGCCCGAGTTGCCCGCGAGCAGCTTGGAGTCGATCGCCTCGACCGAGTCGTAAGGCGTGAAGGTGACTTCGACGTCGTATTCCTTGGCGAAGTTTTCGATCGTGTCCTCGGCCATGTACTCGGCCCAGTTGCTGACATTGAGCTTGCCCGCTGCGGTCGCCGCTGTCGCCAACGCGAACAGGGATGCCGCGGTCAGACCGGCCAGGGTGGATTTAAAAGCAGTGTCTTTCTTCATGGTCCCTCCTCGGGAATTTCGATTGTATTACCAGACTCGGTTTATTTTGATGTGATCAAGCTGTACATAGCATTAATGGCGCTAGCCGATCCGGGTCCGGTCTTCATCAAGTTGCTTATCATAATGACGATGGGACCAACACATCAACCAATTTAGCAAATGTTAGCATAAGAATTACAGCATTTGTGATCACAAATCTCAAGTAGCATCGGCGGCCTCGTGGACGCAATCCGGATAGATCGAATCGATCAGGTCGAATACCGCCTGGACTGCCTGTTTGCGCTTGAATCCGGGCGGGCCGATCAGAAAATTCTGCCACAGGCCGTCGATCATACCCTCGATGGCTAACGCCGCGGTCGCCGCGGGAAGACGCGCCGTGCAGTGTATCTCGATTTCGCTGCAGAGCGATTCGACCCGATCGGAATAGGCCTTGTCGTTGTTGCCGCAGATGCGCATGTAGTTGGGTCGCGAACGCGACTCGCCCCAGAAAGCGAACCACATGCTGATCTTGCGGCGATTGCAGATGCGTGCGGTGAACGATGCCGCGACCAGTGCGCGTAACTGCGAGTAGGCGTCCGGCGGCGCGGCTTCGACTGCCGACAACCAGGTTTCGCGGTACTCATCGGTCAGATATTGCAGGGTTTGGTCGAGCAGCTCGTCTTTGCTGCGAAAGTGAAAAACCACGTTGCCCTGGGAAATGCCGGCGCGCTCGGCGATACGTGCCAGCGTGGTCTGCGACAGGCCCAGCTTGTCGATGCAGTCCATCGTTGCCTCGATCAGTTGCCGCTTGCGAAACTCGCTCTGGTTCTTGCGGCTGCGGCTGGCAAAGTTTTTCGCGGTTATCTGTGTGGCCACGTGATTTCCGTTGAAAATGCACGGGGAGACTAACCCATTACTGAGTGATTAGTCAATCAAAGTTCCTATATTATTGAAATATATTGCAAAAAATGAAATTGTAAATATAATTGCCGGAATCATCGTCAACACCGGACCTTTTCAGGAGGGTCAGCATGAGCACGCCAGTGAAAGTCAAGCAGCAGGATAACCAGTTCATTCACCCCTGGGATGACATCGTCAAGATAGGCGATCACAAGCGTACCCTGTTGAGCCGGGGTGAAGGGGTGTACGTCCACGATAGCGAAGGCAACCGCCTGCTGGACGCGCCGGCCGGCATGTGGTGCGTCAATATCGGCCACGGCCGCGAGGAGATGGCGCAGGCGATTCACGACCAGATCATGGATCTGACCTACGTGTCGCCCTGGTCGATGACGACCAGCCCGGCGGCGCGCTTTGCCGCCATGCTCGCCGCGGTGTCGCCCGGCGATCTGAACAACGTGTTTTTCACCACCGGCGGTTCGACCGCGGTCGATTCGGCGCTGCGTTTCGTGCAGTTCTACAACAACATGCGCGGCAAACGCGAAAAGAAGCACATCATTGCGCAGAAGCGCGGATATCACGGCAGCACCTTCCTCACCGGCAGCGTTTCCGGCAAGGAGCGCGACAAGAGCAATCTCGATTTCGTCGAGGGACTGGTGCATCACATCGACGCGCCGCATCCGCTGCTGAAACCCGAAGGGCAGTCGGAAGCAGAGTTTCTCGATGCCTGCGTCGGCAACCTCGAAAACATGATCGCAGAGGTCGGCGCCGACAAATGCGCGGTATTCGTCGCCGAGCCGATCCTGGCTTCCGGCGGTGTCATCGTGCCGCCCGAGGGCTATCACCAGCGCTGCCTCGAGGTGTGCCGCAAGAACGACATGCTGTACCTGTCCGACGAGGTCGTCACCGGCTTCGGCCGTCTCGGCTACTGCTTCGCCTCCGAAGATGTGTTCGGCATCCAGCCGGACCTCATCACCACCGCCAAGGGATTGACCTCGGGCTACGTGCCGATGGGGGCCTTCCTGGTCTCGGACCGCCTGATCCAGGAAATCAAGGATCTCGGCGGCGACTCGGCCGTGTTTTCCAATGGCTTCACTTACTCCGGCCACCCGGTCGCCGCCGCCGCCGGCATCAAGAACCTGGAAATCATGCAGCGTGAAGAACTGTTCGAGCAGGCGCGGGAAACCGGTCCTTACATGCAGCAGCAACTGCAAACCCTGCGCGACATTCCGATCGTCACCGACGTGCGCGGCATGGGGCTCATGGCCTGCGTCGAGTGCGAGGTGGAAGAGGGCAGCCGCGATCTCGTTATGGACCTCGCGCTGGGCAGCCGCATTGACAAACACTGCCAGAAAATGGGCCTGATCGTGCGGCCGCTGATCAACATGTGCGTAATGTCGCCGCCGCTCACCATTACCTACGAGCAAATCGACGAAATGGTCGCCATTCTGCGCAAGGGCATACTGCTCGCGATGCAGGATATCGAGAACGAAAAAAACAGCAGGGGTTCGGCGGACAGCCGGCACCCGTCGCCAACGGCCTAGTCCCGGGGTCGGTGAAGGCGCCCTTTTTCAATCTGTAATAGACAGGTCAGTAAACATGAACTTTGTACCAGCGAAAGATATCTTCAGAAAGGCCGGGGGTCGCAGCGGATTGCCGGCCTGGACCTACAACAGCCCCGAGTTGACGCAGCTCGAAATGGAGCAGGTGTTCTTGCGCAGCTGGATGTTCGTCGGCCACGTCTCCGATCTGCCGAACCCTGGTGATTACCAGTGCTTCGAGATGGCGAACGAGCGCGCCGTGGTGGTTCGAGACCAGGACCGTGAGTTGCGCGCTTTTCACAACATGTGTCGCCATCGCGCGTCGCGCGTTGTCGACGCCAACAAGGGGCACTGCGGCAAGGCGTTTATCTGTCCGTTCCACGGCTGGTCCTACAACCTGGACGGCACGCTGAAAAACATTCCCAAGGCAGACAGCTTCCCCGATATCGACCGCCGCCAGTTCGGGCTCAAGCCGCTCGATTGCGAGGTGTGGAACGGCATGATTTTTGTCCGTTTCGGCGGCGACGGCCCGTCGATCGCCGAGCAGTTTGCCGAGGCGGCCGAGGAGATCGGCCTGTACCGCATCGACGAAATGGAGCCGCTGGACGAACCCTGGCGCTATGACTTCGAGCTCGACTGGAAGGCGGTAATCGATATCGACAGTGAGGGCTACCATGTTCCTGTGGGCCATCCGGAACTGTTCGACCTGCTGGGCGGGACTTACAAGGACCAGGTATTGCGGGGCGGCCTCAACCGTTCGTCGGGGTTAGTAAATCAGCGCAAGCATCGCCTCGAGCGTAATCGCAAGTACGTCGCAAACCTGCCGGAAGAAAGCTACCTGCCGGAGTCGCATCGTCACCAGTGGATTTACTGGGGTATGTTTCCCGGTTTCGTGCTGACGCTGTTTCCCGACCAGGTCGAGATTTACCGGACATTCCCGACCGGTAACCAGCGCAGCGTCATGGCCGGGGCGACCTATGCACTGCCCGACGAGCGGCTGCGCATGCAGAAGGCGCGCGAACTAAACCGGAATATCAACATGGGTGTCGGCGACGAGGACGTGCGGCTGGTCAAGTGGGCGGCCGAAGGGATGCGCTCGGCAGCTTTCGACAGCGTGCTGTTGTCCAACCTGGAGCTTGGCATCGCCTCGTTTCAAAACAGGTTGCGAGAAATGCTGCCGGTGGTGGCGCTCGACGACGAGCCGCCGCAGGGCGAGATGCGCGAACTCAACGAGCGCCTGCTGAAGCAGGGTAAAGTGGCCGCGGTGAAATAACTCTTGGCGCGTGATCCGCGTTTCGATCCGCTGTTCGAGCCGATCAGGCTGGGTCCGGTCACCGCGCCGAATCGCTTTTACCAGGTGCCGCATTGCACCGGCATGGGCTACCAGCGCCCGCGGATGCTGGCGGCGATGCGCGGCGTCAAGGCCGAGGGCGGTTGGGGCGTGGTCTGTACCGAGTACTGCTCGATCCACGCGGGTTCCGACGAATCTCCCTACCCGAGCGCGAGCCTGCGCGACGACGATGACATCCGAAACCTGCGCCTGATGACCGAGGCGGTGCATGCGCAGGGCGCGCTGGCCGGTGTCGAGCTGTGGTACGGCGGGCACACCTCTGCCAATCTTTACAGCCGCGAAATAGCGCTCGACGTGGACAGCCTGCCGAACCAGGCGAGCCTCGGCGCGCCTCAGCAAAGCCAGGCGATGAGCCTGGCGGATATCGAGACGTTTCGCCGCATGTATCGGGATGCGGCCCGGCGCGCACTGGAGGCCGGCTTCGATATCGTCTACGTCTACGGCAACCACTATTACCTGCTGCATAATTTCCTCAATCCGTATTTCAACCAGCGCGACGACGCTTACGGCGGCCCTGCCGAGAACCGAGTACGCCTGTTGCGCGAAGTAATCGAGGATGTCGGCGAAATCGTTGCCGGGCGAGCCGCGCTTGCGGTGCGCTACTCGATTCCACCGCGCTTCGCCGACGACCCGGAGGGCTTGCTGGAATGCTTTCGCCACATCGCCGAGCTTCCCGACCTGTGGGATATCACGGTAAACGATTATCACAAGGAGATGGGCAGCGCGCGTTTTGTCAAGGAGGCGGAAAACCAGGCCGCGGTCGCCGGGCTCAGGTCGATGACCTCCAAACCGGTGGTCAGCGTCGGCCGCTTCACCTCGCCTGAAACCATGCTGAAGCAGATTACGGGTGGCACCCAGGACCTGATCGGAGCGGCGCGTCCTTCGATCGCCGATCCCTTCCTGCCGCGCAAGATCGACGAAGGCCGTATCGAGGATATTCGCGAATGCATCGGCTGTAATGTCTGCTACGCGCACAATTCGCTGGGGGTGCCGATTCGCTGTACGCAAAACCCGACGATAGGCGAAGAATGGCGCCGCGGCTGGCACCCGGAACGAATCGAGGCACGGCACGCGGACGAATCGGTACTGGTGGTCGGCGCCGGGCCCGCCGGACTCGAGGCGGCCTGCGCGCTCGGCCGGCGTGGCTACCGCGTGCTGCTTGCCGAGGCCGGCAAGCAACTCGGCGGACGCATCAACCGCGAAGCCTGGCTTCCGGGGCTGGCCGAGCATAGCCGGGTGCGTGACTGGCGCCTGGCACAGCTGCAGCGAATGGCGAACGTCGAAATCTATCCCGACAACCGGCTCGATTACGACGCCATCGTCGAGCTCGGCAGCGACCATGTCGTCATCGCCACCGGCGCGCGCTGGCGCGCTGACGGCGTCGGCCGCTGGCGCAACTCGCCGTTCCCGGGCTGCGGGCAGGAGGGCGTCATCCCTGTCGAAGCGATTCTCGACGGCCGCTTGCCCGAGGGCCGGGTCGCGATCTACGATGACGACCATTATTATCTCGGCAGTGCGATTGCACTGCTCGCCGCCGCCAACGGTTGTGACGTGACGCTGATCACCCCGGCCGAGTCGCCGGCAGGCTGGTGCCGGTTCACCGACGAGCATCGTCCGCTGATGCAGGCGCTGCTCGCCGCCGGCGTCGATAGCCTGCGCGCGCAGGGGCTGGCCGGGTTCGAACCGGGAAAGGTGATGCTGGAGTGCGTCTACAGCGGTAAGCAGACAGAAATCGAGGCGCAACAATTGGTACCGATCAGCGCGCGCATCGCTGACGACGCGCTCTGGTGCTCGCTGCAGCAGCATCGTGACGAGCTCGACCGGCGCGGCCTGCGCTCGCTGCAGCGTATAGGCGACTGCCGCGCCCCCGGCATGATTGCCGCCGCGGTATACGCCGGTCACAAGGCGGCGCGTGAACTCGGAAGCGGGCCGGGCGAATTCGGCCGAGATCGAGTAGTAGTATGAATAATTCAAGAGGAACCCATGGCTAGAGATCCAAAGTACGACATTCTGTTCGAGCCGGTGCAAATCGGCCCCGTTACCGCGCCCAACCGCTTTTACCAGGTGCCCCACTGCAACACGCTGGGGCACGGCCGTCCGCGCGCCGAGGCTGCCAACCGTGCAGCCAAGGCGGAGGGCGGCTGGGGAGTGATCTGCACCCAGGAAGTCGAGATACACCCGAGTTCCGAGGCCACGCCTTACCTCGAGGGCCGTATCTGGGACGAGCGCGATATACCGCAGCACCGCCTGATGACCGACGCGGTGCACGAGCATGGCGCGCTGGCCGGTATCGAGCTGTGTTACCCCTCGCTGCATGCGCCCAACCTTTACAGCCGCGTGGTACCCATGGCGCCAAGCAACATGGTCGTACATGGCAGCTACCCGATACACGCGCGCGCGATGAACAAGCGAGACATCGCCAACATGCGCCGCTGGCACGTCGAGGCGGCAAAGCGTTCGCGCGAGGCGGGCTACGATATCGTTTACGTCTATGCCGGGCACGACATGAGCGTGCTGCAGCATTTTTTCAAGCGGCAATACAACAAGCGCAGCGACGAGTACGGCGGCAGCCTGGAAAACAGGGTCAGACTGTGCAGAGAGATCCTGATCGATGTCAAGGAAGCCGTCGGCGATACCTGCGCCGTTGCCTTTCGCTTCGCCACCGACGAGCTGCAGGGCGAGGGCGGCCTGCGCTGGGACGACGAGGGCCGCGATATCGTCGGTCTGCTCGCCGAGTTGCCGGACCTGTGGGATGTGAACATCAGCGGCTGGGACAACGACTCCTCGACCGCCCGCTTCGAGCCGAACGAGGGTTACCAGGAGCCCTATACCGCTTTCGTCAAGTCGCTGACCAGCAAGCCGGTGGTCGGCGTAGGCCGTTTTACCTCGGCCGATACCATGGTGTCGCAAATCAGGCGCGGCGTGCTCGACCTGATCGGCGCGGCGCGGCCGTCGATCGCCGATCCGTTCCTGCCGCGTAAGATCGACGAGGGTCGTATAGAGGACATACGCGAATGCATCGGCTGCAACGTATGCGTGGCGCAGGATATGATCGCCGCGCCGATCCGCTGTACGCAAAATCCGACCCAGGGCGAAGAGTGGAAGCAGGGCTGGCACCCGGAGAAAATCGAGGCGGCCGCGAGCAACGATTCGGTGCTGGTCGTCGGCGCAGGGCCCGCCGGGCTCGAATGCGCGCTGCAGCTGGCCAACCGCGGCTACCGCGTAACCCTGGCCGAGGCCACGCAGGCGCTTGGCGGGCGCATTAATAGCGAAAGCGAATTGCCCGGCATGTCGAGTTACGCCCGGGTGCGCGATTACCGCGAGTACCAGCTGAGCCAGAAAGCCAATGTCGAGATTTACCTCGACAATCCGCTCTCCGCCGAGGACGTGCTTGCGCTCGAAATTCCGCACGTGCTGATCGCGACTGGCTCGCACTGGCGCCGCGACGGCACGGGACGATGGCATACCTCGGCGATTGCTGGCATCGATTCGGCCGAGGTGCTGACGCCCGACGACGTGCTCGGGGGCGCCGAGGTCCGGGGGCGGGTGCTGATCTACGATGACGACCATTATTACATGGGCAGCACCCTGGCCGAGCGGTTGCGCGAGCAGGAGCACGATGTCTGTTTGTTGACACCCGAGGCGAAGGTTTCGATCTGGACCGAGAATACGCTGGAACAGGAAAAGATACAGGCGCGCCTGCTTGGTCTCGGTGTCGATATCGTCACATCGCATTGCCTGCTGCAGGTGGACGCAGGCGAGGCGACGATTGCCAGCGTCTACAGCGAGGAAATCAGGCGAGTGCTCGAATTCGATACCTTGCTGCTGGTGACTTCGCGTGAACCGGATGACGAGCTCTACCAGTCGCTGCTGCCCGTACAGGAGCGCTTCGAAACTCTGCGCGCGCTCGGCGATTGCAACGCGCCCGGCACCGTCGCAGCCGCGGTTTACGATGGTCATTCAGCGGCACGCTACCTGGAATCGGAGCAGGATGAATACGCGCCGCTGTTCGTGCGCGACATGCCGGTTATCGACTGAGCGGATTTTGCCCGGATCGAGCGCCGATTGTGGACGCCCGAAGATAGAAAATTATCTGTTCACTGCTTTTGCAGGGTGCATGGCCGGGTGAAGTTTTCGCGAATGCCTCGGAGGCTTCGCCGCCTGCGGTTTACTTCGCGAAAACTTCACCCAGCCATCCACTTCCACCGGCAGAGATAAATCTCTAATGGCCGAAGATCCGGCAGTCCTTCCGGATCAGGCGCCCTTGTTGGCGCCGAGCACGTACAGCATTTCCAGCGCCAGCGTCGCGCCCGCCAGCGAGGTAATCTCGGCATGGTCGTAGCTCGGCGCGACTTCGACCAGGTCCATGCCAACGATGTCGAGACCCTGCAGACCGCGAATGATCTTGAGCGCGCGGTCCGAGGTCAGCCCGCCGACAACCGGAGTGCCGGTTCCGGGCGCATAGCTTGGGTCGAGGCAGTCGATATCGAAGGTCAGGTAGCAGGGCAGGTCGCCAACGCGGGCGCGAATGCGCTCGACAATCGCCTCGGCACTGCTGTCGTTCGCCTCCGCAGCGCTGATGACTTCGAATTCGTGCCTGCTTTCGGTGTACTCGGTGCGGATACCGATCTGGATGCTGCTGTCGGCATCGATCAGCCCCTCGCGCGGCGCGTGGTAGAACATGCTGCCGTGATTGTAGACCGCTTCCTCTTCCTCGTAGGTGTCGGTATGGGCATCGAAGTGAATCATTGCCAGTTTGCCGAATTGCCTGTGGTGCGCGCGCAACAGCGGCAGCGTGACAAAGTGATCGCCGCCGAGGCTGAGCATGGTCTTGCCGGCACTGAGCAATTCGCCGTAATGGGAGTCGACCAGGCTGAAAAATGCCTCGTGGTTGCCGGTCGGCATTTCCAGGTCGCCGTAATCGGCGACGCGAAGCCGGTCGAACAGGTTGAAGTCCCAGGGCCAGCGTCTTTCTTCCCAGCGCAGGTTTGCGCTGGCCTTGCGGATGCCTTCCGGCCCGCCGCGCGTGCCCGAGCGTCCGCTGGTGCCGAGGTCGTAGGGCAGGCCGACGATGAATACATCGGCGTCATCCGGGTTGCGGCTTAGCGGCCGGCCCATGTAACTGAAGCGGTTGGCGTAGATCGAATAGCTTTCGATAAAATTCTGCTTGCTCATTTTTCGGTTTCCGGTCGAATTGGCGCTGGTCGGCAATGCCGCGAGGAGCCGGCTGCAGTGTCGATCACCGGCGCCCGGCGACGCGCCGCGACCGGGCATTTTCGGGGCCGGTCGACGGCCATGTCAAGCACCGGCGTGTTCAAAAAGTGATCACGAAATCTGGCCCGGCGCGGCCGCTCAGGCGACCCCCTTGAAATAATCGTGAATGCCCTCGACGGTGTTGATCGACGCGATGCCGTCGCGGATATCGGCCTCGATGGCGCGTCGCAATCCGAACAGGTTGCGCTCGCGCAGCGCCTTCAGCGCTTCTGCGTGGCGGTCGACCAGGTATACTTTTTCCAGCTTGCTGATGGCAATGCGTGAAAACGGTCCGAGCTGCAGCCACAGGCTTTCAATCAGCGGCACCGAGATCTGGAACGGATTCGCCTGGTAGAGATAGCGATGAAAAGCCTGGTTATGAAGGCTGATGCAGTCGATATCGTGCGCTTCGACAGCGTCGTCGATCTGCCTGTCGATTCGTTCGAGAACCTCGATATCCTCGGCCGTCATATAGGGCAGCGCGCCTTCTGCGGCGTGGGTTTCGAGCAGTATGCGCAGGTCGCAAAGTTCCCTGAATTTTTCCGGTGTCATCGTCGGTACGATGACACGTCGGTTGTTCTTGACTTCGACCGCGCCTTCGCAGGCAAGGCGATGCAGTGCTTCGCGCACCGGCATCGGGCTGACGTCGAGAATCTCTGCCAGACCGCGGATAGTCAGCGGGTTGCCCGGTTCGATGCGGCCGCACATCAGGTTGTTGCGCAGCAGTTGATATACCCATTGGTGGGTTTTCAGATCATCGGATTTTTCGAGCATCAAGAGCTTCAAATCATGCGGATCGGATGACGGCATCGAGTTTTCCAGCAGCGGGGGAGACAATGATTTAATCACAACTGGCGGGGTTTCACCAACTGGCCGGTTGCCAGTATCGCGAAAATACCGATAAAATATGATCACATTTATATCGACGCAAGGCAGCTGGCCATGCTGCCGCGCATTTCCCCTTACCGCAGGATACGGGCAATGAAAATCGGAATTCTAGAAGCCGGACTGGTGCGTGAACAATTGGCGGATCGCTTCGATTCGTATCCGGTGATGTTCGAGCACTTGCTCGGTCTGACGGGCCGGGAGCTCGAGTTCGCTACCTACAGCTGGCTGCGCGGTGAGCGGCCGGGGTCGATCTCCGATTGTGACGGCTGGTTGATCAGCGGCTCCCGCCACGGCGTCTACGACGAACTCGATTGGATGGCGCCGCTGCAACAGTTCATCCGCGAGGTCGCCGGGGCGCGGATACCGCTGATCGGGGTCTGCTTCGGCCACCAGATCGTCGCCGCGGCGCTGGGCGGCGAGGTCGTCAAGTCGGACCGTGGCTGGGGCGTCGGCGCGCATCGTTATCGCATCGACAAGCACTACGCCTGGATGAAAAAACCGCTGGAATCGGTATCGATGTATGCATTCCACCAGGACCAGGTCGTAACCTGTCCGCCGTCGGCGGAAGTTTTTCTGAGCTCCGAGTTTTGCCCCTATGCCGGGCTCTGCTACGGCGAATCGATCATCAGCGTGCAGGCTCATCCGGAGTTCGAGGAAGATTATGAGCGAGCGCTGCTGGAAATGTTCTCCGGCAGCGTGGTTCCGGCCGAAGCAGTAGAACCGGCACTGCGGGCGATGGACGCGGGCGCCGGTGCCGATACGCGTGTTCTCGCCGAATGGTTCGTCGAGTTTTTCCTGTCGCATGCGGCGAGAACCGAGTCGGCGCTGTCGGAAAGCGCGCAGTCCTGAACAAACCGGGGCGTTGCCCACCCCTGTCCCCGCAGATAGTTTCAAATTGAAACTTTATATTGATGCCCGGGTCGAAATATTATACTGTTCAAACCTTCTTGTCTGATTTCGGAATGTTCGAGTTATTTCGATGGATATCCTGATTCTGCTGGGCGCGTTACTGGCGCTGATATTCGCCATCGCGCGTCGCCTTTTGCCTCTCCGCAGCCTGGTTGTCATCGCCGTCCTGTTTCTCGCTTTTTACACGCTGGCCGGCGGCTTCAGCCTGTTCTGGGGGCTGCTGTTCTGGTCCGCCCTGCTGCTGCCGGCGACGCTGCTGGGGCTGCCCGCGGTGCGCCTGAAATGGCTGTCGCGACCGCTGCTGCAGCGGATTCGCAAGGTGTTGCCGCCGATGTCGGAAACCGAGCGCGACGCGATAGAGGCCGGCAGCACCTGGTGGGAAGCGGAACTGTTTCGCGGTTCGCCCGACTGGCGCAAGTTGCAGGGCTACGAAATGCCGGTGTTGAGCGACGAAGAGCAGGCATTCATGGACGGGCCGGTGGAACAGCTGTGCGCGATGATCGACGACTGGGACATCACCCATCGACGACTCGACCTGCCGCCCGAAATATGGGCTTTCCTCAGGCAGCAGGGGTTCTTCGGTATGATTATCCCGAAGCGCTACGGCGGCCTCGAGTTCTCGGCCTACGCCCACTCCTGCGTAGTCACCAAGATTTCGGCGCGCAGTAATTCGGTCGGTGTGACCGTGATGGTGCCGAATTCGCTCGGTCCCGCCGAACTGTTGCTGCACTACGGCACCGAGGAGCAAAAGAACCATTACCTGCCGCGGCTCGCCGACGGCCGTGAGATACCCTGTTTCGCGCTGACCGGTCCGGAAGCAGGTTCGGATGCGGGCGCGATCCCCGATCACGGCGTGGTGTGCGTGGGTGAGCACGACGGTGAGCAGGTGCTCGGCCTGCGCCTGAACTGGGAGAAGCGCTATATCACCCTCGGCCCGGTGGCGACCGTGCTCGGGCTCGCCTTCAAGGCCTTCGACCCGGACGGTTTGCTCGGCGGCGAAGAGGAGCTCGGCATCACCTGTGCGCTGATCCCGGCGGATACGCCCGGCGTCAGCATCGGCAAGCGCCATTTCCCGTTGAACAACGCCTTCATGAACGGCCCGAACAGCGGCAAGGACGTGTTCATTCCGATGGATTACA
>Ga0209536_100010882_pt1 | contig 13367 bp, 6 predicted proteins | sample DeeMarSeWOR28_12_FD_187461 | JGI IMG/M metagenome (GOLD analysis project Ga0209536, IMG submission 187461) | Marine sediment microbial communities from White Oak River estuary, North Carolina - WOR-2-8_12 (SPAdes) (version 2) | ecosystem: Environmental > Aquatic > Marine > Intertidal zone >...
CTCATACAGCGTACGGGGATGAATCCCTGCACGAATAGCATCGCTGGTTTTGAGAATACCGCCATGCTTTCTAAAGAGAGCCTTTGCTTTCTTATATTTTTCCTGGGCTTTTTTCACAGTAAACTTGTGGATAAAAATGTATCCATTTATTTATTTTTGGTTACCTTTTTATCCAAAATAAGAAATTAGTCAAGGAAAAAAGATGCTACGAAATCTCATTGCTTGCGGTAAATGTCAGTACAAGCAGCAAAATAGAACAAAATAAAAGGCGAACCGGCTATATCGACCGCCAGTTCGCCTCAATCTCGATCCTCTTGAGTAATTACAACCTTATGTTCTTAGCAAATGACCTCGAAGGGTTCGAAACACTTCAATTTCTTAACCAGCTAAGAGATTGACATAATTATAGAAATAGTTGACTCCCCGGGACGGGACTTCCTTCACGGAGTGAACTTGTCCTCCTTCGCTTCACTCAGGACAAGTTCCCTCCGCGAAGGAGGATAAACTCACTACTGCTGTGAGGAAGCCTGAGCGATTAGCTCTAACTTCTTTTTCCTGGTCCAACCTTTTAAAGTCCTCTCACGTTTCAAAGCGTAAGCCTTCGATACTGGGCCCTCTTGGTAAAGTGGAGCTGACTGTCTATGCTGACGCATGCGGTCTTCCAGATCGGTAGTTATGCCTACGTAGAGTTTTCCCTTCTTCTCAATTATGTAAATAAACCAGTTATTCATCGGACTTCGATACTAACTTTATGATTGATGGCGGGGAGATTCTTATTAGGATTGACTTGTTTTAGGGAAGCGGGACGGACTTCCTTCACTTCGTTCAGGACAAGCTCACTGTTGTTGCGAGGAGGCCTTCGCAATTAAAGCAAGCTTCTTCGCACGCCTCCAACCTTTTAAGACCCTTTCTTTTTTGAGTGCTTCTGACTTACTCATCGGACCTTCTCGATACAAAGGCTTTGTGGCACCATGCTGGCGTATTCGATTTGGAAGATCCGTTGTTATTCCAACATAGAGCTTGCCTTTTTTCTCGACTATGTAAATCCACCACTTATCCACAAGGCCTCCTCGCAACTGCCCGTCGTCGGCAAAAGGGCCATGGAAATAAAGAGCCCCTCCGCAGAGAGGGGCTCTTTATTTCCATGGCTCCCCGGGCCGTACGACTGTAAGAACTACCTCTCATCCCTACTTCTTAAAAGATTCAAAAAAGTTACAGCTAGCTCTTCGCCCACGCTCTTTAGCGACAAGATAAAGGATCGGTCCCCAACATTTTGTGGTAGATTTTTTGCGGTAAAATTGAGATAAAGAGACTAGCAAATTCTCTCTGAGCTACTGCAGGTTTCCATCTCTGACATAGTCACCACTAGCTCGTGTACTCATCGGGTTCCCACTTATTACTGAAATCTGCCCTGCGAATTCTCGTCTGAAGCCCAAAGAAAGCTTGCCCATACACTTCCCCTAAAGGGGATGAACCATGATTATCTTCCAGTGAGATCGGCTATAGTCGATGGGGGAGCTTTATTTCTTGATCCCTACAGATTGGCGTGATTCTCACGAATAGTGTCTTTAAGATGTGGGAGCTACCACCGTAGGACTAATGACTAAGCTTGGCTGCTCAAATCAACTCGTCACGTTTGTCAATTCAAAACGGCTCTTATATTACCAGGGCTAAGCGTAGAAAGGTAAACCTAAACTAAGCTTATACGCCACCCCAGGATCGAAACATGAAGGTTCTTCTGACAGGCGGAACCGGCTATCTGGGCGAGTATCTTCTGGCCGAGCTTCTAAAACGGGATCACACTGTTTGGGCACTTTACCGGACTGACCTTAGCAGGCTGAAGACCGTGCGGTTCTTAAGTGGTCTTGGACTGCCCAGTAGCGCAGGGAGGCTGAAGTGGATCAGGGGCGATGTCCTGGAGATAGACGAGCATTGGGACAGGTGGTGCTCGGATAATCCAGGACTTCAGCACGTAGATTCGGTGCTTCAAAATGCCGGTTCCACCCAGTTGCAAATGGACAAACACGGCGAGCCCATGAGGACAAATGTGGGCGGTGCAAAGGCCATCAAAAGACTCATAGAGCACAATCCGCTCAACGTCCACCTCATCAGCACGGCATACGTCTGTGGCCGAGCTGAGGGTCAACATATACTAGAGGAGAGCCATCCTGCGGGAGATTTCGTAAGTGTCTTTGAGGAGAGCAAGTGGGAAGCTGAAAAGCTCTTGTTAGGTGCGGCCACTATCCTGAGGCCATCAATCGTTGTGGGGGACTCGAAGACAGGCCGGTCTACCCGTTTTCAAGGCTGGTACGTCCCATTACAAGGTGCCTACTTCCTAAGTAATCTCCTTCAAAATACAGAGGTCGGAGATCGGTTCAATCTTGGTATGACGCTTCCTGGAGATGCGAACGGAAGAACAAATATCGTTCCTGTGGACTATGTTGCCAAAGCCGCAATACGAATCATTGAAAAACCCGAGCATCACAAGCAGATCTTCCATCTGACGCACCCGGAGCCGCCAACCAACCAGTGGACCTTGGATCTGGTACAACGCAGATTTGACTTAGGGGGCATGCGGTTTGCCGGAAAAGGGGCTCCGGTAGCTCGGCCCCGAGACCAAATGGATTGCTCAGTTGGCATACAGATGCAATCGGTTCTCTTCTACTTCCCTAATGATCCGAGCTTTGATCGGACAAACACCGATCGAGCGGTGGGAGAACTGGAGGTTCCCAGAATCACCGAGGCTCTGGTCAACAGGCTCATAGACTGCGCCATAGGGGCAAACTGGGGACAGCCGCTGGAATAGGGAGGAATGCCCAATCTCCATTGGGGGCGAAGAAACCTTGAGGATCGAATCAGGCTTGCATCCCGTAATTTGCAGGGAGGGATCTATGAGAACGGAGAACAAAGGTCCCTTTTTGGGCTTTCTTTGGAGATCCAATGAAATCACTTCGGCTGCAGTCGAAGCGGCTCGGGCCACAAAAACACGGGTCATTCTTGATATTAGCTCCTCTTCATTGCCCCAGGCCTCAACAATAGTAACAAGAGTCAATGGAGATGGAGGAGTACTGGATTTCAAAATTTCTCCTAATCAGCTCCTAGACCCATCTATTGAGGGTCTGCTGGAAGAGACCGATATCCGCCGGCTCTGGGTTGAACTGCTCCCCTTCATGGTTCCAAAGGATCTGAACGTCTATCTTTCCAGGATGGCTGAACTCTCCAAATGGCTCTTACTCTTTCCTGTCGTCGGCAATGTCGAAGTGATCGCCCGAGTCCTTGAGGACTGCCCGAATATTGAGAACCTGGCAATTAAGGGCAGTGAGGCATCTGGCTTTGTCAGCAAGGAAAGCGCATTCACGCTATTCTCGTCACTGCCGCATCTGGCGCATCCCAGCGAATTCCGGAAGAACGTCTTTGTTTGGGGTGGAATTGCCACGCCTGAGGCAGCGGCAACCTTCCTGTCTGCTGGGGCCATGGGCATTGTCTTTGAAAGCTTGCACTGGCTGACCGACCTTTTTCCCACCTCGGAAACCTTCCAGAAAAAGCTGAGCAAACTTCAGCTTGAACACACCGACCTGGTGGGGCTGAATGTTCGAACACCCTGTCGGCTTTTCAACAAAGGTAACTCCCAGGCAGTCAAAAAGCTGAAGCAACATGCTGCGTCCCTCTGTGGGGAGGAGACCGGCGAAAAGGAGGGCCGGCTCTTTGCTGATCACATAGCAACCAGAGGAATGCACCCGGTGGATAGCACTTTTCGGTCCGAAGAACTCATCCCTTTGGGGGTAGAGGCTGCATTTGCTCGCTCCTTTATTGAACGCTTTGGCCACGGGACTCAGGAGGCCATAACCGGTTTTGTCGCCACCGTTTCAGACATGTGCCAAGAGGCTGAAGCCAAAACCCACGAGTTCTCACAAAGCGAGGTAGCCGAGGAGATTGGCACCAAGTATCCTTTTATCCAGGGTGCCATGTCCTGCATCACCGATGTGCCTGAGTTTGCTCGTGCGGTTTCTGACGCCGGCGGACTGCCTACCATCGCCCTGGGTGTCATGAGCAGAGACGCCATCCGAGAGAGGCTTGAGAGTCTTCCTGAGGTCATGGAAGACCGGCCCTACGCCGTCAACGTGGTTGTCCTGGCGGAGAATCCCTTTAGGGATGAGCAATTAGCCTGGATCGTGGAAAAGAAACCCCGCTTTGCCGTCATTTCTGCTGGCCATCCTGCTCATGGCAGGCCTCTACTCGAGGCAGGCATCGAGGTCTTCTACATCGCACCGAATGAGGCCCTTATCTCACAAGCCCTGGAGACGGGCATTCGCTACATCATCTGCGAGGGAAGCGAGGCAGGTGGCCACATCGGAGAACACTCCACCCTGACCATGGCCCAGATCGTTCATGACCTGAGAGCACGAAATCCAGAGCTTTTGCAAGGTTGCCGAGTGATACTGGCTGGGGGGATCTGCAGTCGCACAACCGCTTTCATGGCCGCCATGCTGGGTGCAGATGGGGTGCAGATGGGCACAGCCTATCTGGCGACGCGAGAAATCGTGGCAACCAGGGCCCTTTCAGGTCTCTACCAGCGCATGATTGTGGAGTCCAGGCCTGGTGGCACAGTAATCACGGGAGAAGGGGTGGGCCTTAAGGTAAGGTCTCTCCATACCCCGAGTACAACAGCCATCTGTGCTCTGGAAAGAGCCCACATGGCTGGGGCCGAAAAAGAGGATGTGTTTCGTAAGAAAATGGAAACGCTCACAGTGGGAAGCCTTTTGGTGGCTGCTCGTGGTGTGGATAGTCCAGGCGGCACCCGACTTGACGAGGCGGTCTGCTTAGAGCAAGGACAATTCATGAGTGGCGCTTGCGCCGGGCTCCTTAACGAGGTGAAGAGCCTCGAGGCGCTCCACATTGAGCTTGCTGAAGCACCCTTTCCAGAGGGTTTGCCCGTGGTTGCACCTTTCAAACCTCTGGGTGATATGCCGAAAGTGGCGGCCCAATACGAGTATGAGCGTTCCGTAAAAAGAGGCGCTATTTCTCCTTTGCCTGGGCAACCTCCTGCGAGGGAAAGGATTGCCATTACCGGAATAGCTCTATGCAATGCTCTGGGAAGTACCCCCGAGGAAGTATGGGCCGCGAGTCTGGCTGGGAGAAGCGGTGTTATCCGGGTGCCCTCCTGGAAATGGGATCATTCCTTCTATTACGATCCTAAGCCACTAGTTCCCGATAAGACCTACTGCGATGTTGGGGCATTTCAACAGGTCGAGGTTTCTAGGAAAACACTTGGGGTGCCGCCTCAGGATTTCAGCAGCCTGTCAGAGTCCTCCAAAATCACCCTGTGGTTGGCCATGCAAGCTCTTGAGGATTCCGACATTCTGGCCTCGTCCCTGCCAAGAGAGCGCATGGCTGCCCTGATTTCTCAAAGTGGCGGGGAGGCAGCGGCTGGCCTCACTAGCCTCGTTATTCGTTCCGAAATACACCGCATCATGTTCTCGGTAAAGGAGGTTATGCCCCTGCCCCCCGAAACGGAAAACGCCATTGCCGAAGCCATCAAGTCTCCCCACAAGGCAATCGACGACACGAACTTGCTCGGACGCCTCGGTTCATCGGCTGCTGGTTACCTGTGCAACCGGTATGGCTTTACCGGACCCAGTTTTGCAGTCTCCGCTGCGTGCGCCACCTCGTTGGTAGCCCTGTACAACGCTTGTCTCATGATCCGTGCTGGCATCATCGACGCAGCGGTTGTGGGTGGGGCGGAAGAACCCCTCACACCGGGGCACTACTTGGAATTCTCCCCCTTAGGTGCCCTGGCGGGCATTACCCAGCGAGAAAGACTCCCATCACATTTGAGTCGCCCCTTTGACAAAGACCGAGATGGATTCGTCCTGGGCGAAGGGGGAGGCATTGTGGTCTTGGAACGAGAGTCCCTGGCCCGGCAGAGGGGGGCCAAGATCCATGGGTACATCACCGGAATCGGAGCAAGCAATAGCAACGACGGTATGGTGGAGTCTTTCAGGACGACCCAGGCGATGGCAATCAAGGCCTCATTTGCTGATGCATCTTACGGTTCCGACCAGATAGACATGGTGGAGTGTCACGCCACGAGCACGGTTCAGGGCGACGTGGAAGAATTCCAAGCGCTGCGAAGCCTTTTCATCCCTGAACATGAGACCGTGCTTACGGCCTTCAAATCCCAGATCGGTCATACCCTGGGCGCCTCTGGAATCAACAGCCTGATCAGGGGGCTTATGGCCATGAAAGGGAAGGCCTTCCCGCCAAACTTGAACTTTGAAGAGCCCGAATCGAGCATAGTTCTCGAGAACACGGGCTTGTTGATTCCGTCTGAACCCCTCGAATGGAAAAGACCCAACCGTCGTCCCCGAAGGTTTCAGGTGAATGCCTTTGGCTTTGGTGGTTCCAACTACGTGGTGCAGGTCGAAGAGGCCGCCGAGGACAACGATACCATCTTGATCTCGCCGGAAAAGAAACCCTTTTCAGTGGAACAAGAAACAGATAGAACCTCTTTCCCGAAGGGCGTCCACTTGTTCAAGATACCCAGAGGTGAACGGTTTTATCGGGTGGGTGTGGTGGCGGAAGATGAGACGTGGGCCCATGACCAGGTCAAAACGCTTGCTGCCACCGCCGCAGATCGACCGCTACCGCCGGCTCGGCTGAGAGCACTGGCCAGAGAGGGAATCTTTATGGGGGCAGACACTGGAGCCCCGGAGCCCGTTGCTTTCGTCTTTCCTGGACAGGGATCCCACTATGGCGGCATGGGACGTGAGCTTTATGAGGAATTCCCCCCGATCCGAGAACAGATGGATCGATTGGCCGAACTTGCGGACTACGATCTCTTGGATCTTTTGTTTGATCAGGGGGATGACAAACTGCTGGATACCCTGCGGCAGCAGCCAGCCATTTTCACCCTTGAATACGCTGTAGGCCAGTATTTGTACTCTCTGGGTGCAAAACCTGCTGCCATGGCCGGAAACAGTGCAGGGGAACTCACCGCACTGTGTCTATCCGGCGTGTACTCCCATGAAGACGGATTCCGCATCGTAAATATGAAGGCCCGCTGCATGGATAAGGCTGCCAAGGTACAGGAAGACCCGGGTGCCATGGTCGCCACGGATATGCCACTGGAGGATTTGAAAGAGCTTCTTAAACGGCATCCCGGTGTTTTCGTCACCAATATCAACTCACCGCAACAGGTGGTTTTTGGCGGAGCCACAGAGCGCTGCGAGACCCTGGCTGACCATCTTAAAGACAAAGGTTTTCTTGCTACCCGACTTCCCGTTAGCATGGCCTTTCACTCGCCAAGCATGCGAGCCATCAGGGACGAGCTTGAAGCCGTCATCGCACCCATGACATTCTATCCGCCCAGGATTCCCGTTGTCTCAAATACTACCAGAAAGCCCTTTCCCAGAGATCCGAAGGCTATCAAGAAGATACTCTTGGCTCATTTGCATAATCCCGTGTACTGGTTGAATAACATCCAAACCCTCCGAGCAGATTACGACATCAAATGCTTTGTTGAAGTGGGTCCACGCAATGTCCTCACCAATCTCATTGGAGACTCCATTGAGGACGCTGATTGCATCGAAACCTGCCTGCCCTCGGCAGAAAGCCTTTTTTTCTGTAACGCTGTAGCCAAGCTCTATGCCAAAGGACATCTTGAAGCACAAGACAGGGCAGTCCATATCAGGCAGCCAGAAAAGACCTCCCTGCCGAGAACACACCAGGTATCCCGGCAGGTTTCCCTCCCAGGTCATTCTTCGGTGTCCCATCCCACGACTGAACTAGAGGAGATAGTCAAGAGAGAGATCAATGGCTTTGTACTGGAAAGCTTTGGACGATTTCTCAAGCCCACCATCCTTCGTGCCATCAAAGAGCAAAACGATCCAGCGTTCACAGAAGAGAAGCTGGATCATGTGCTCAACCAGATGTTCCCTGGTTATGGGACCTCCATAACGCATGCCACGGTGCAACCTGAGATGTCACCCCAGCCTGCATCTGTCCAGGACGAAGATGTGAAAGGACAAGGTGGTGAACTGCTAGAAGAGGTGATCAAGATCATCATGGATGCCACCGGGTACGAGCGTGAGGAGATCGAACCGGACATGGACCTGAGGGAAGATCTGTCCATTCGTTCAAGCCGACTTCCTGTCATCATAGATGGTATGGAGAAGCGATTTGGAATCAAAGTTGACTTTGAGACTTTCATGGGCGTGCGCACGGTGGTGGATGCGGCGGAGACGATCTCAAGGGTTTTGAACCAGGTGGGTGGGAGAGCAACGGTCCAAAGTGAGGCCAGAGCGGTTGAGCTTGAGGTGAGAGAAGAAGAACCCAGAACCACGCCAGCGGTGCAAAGCACCAAGAGGATGACTTTCAGGGAGGTGGAGTTGGCAAAGTCTGATCCACGACCGATTTCTCTCCAACCCGGAGATGACGTGGTCATCCTTTCATCGGCGGGAGAAACAGAGCTTAGCGAGAAGATTGCGGCTGCACTGCGAATAGACTACGGCATCAATTCGCGTCTCCAGGCAATCCCAGCGGTTGAGGAGTCAGCCAATGCGAAAGGCCTCACACCCCAGTCATCCGAGAAGATCATATCCTCTCAAAGTGTCCTTGTGGATGAGCACCTAGCAGTGGGCCTCGTGTTCATTGTTGACGATTTCTCTGAAAAGGGTGTGGATAGCATAGAAGCGGTCTCGATCACACTGTCCAACTTTTTTGGTGTACTGAAAGAATTCCTTGCGTCGTCGGCCAAGAAGATGGCCCTGCTTGTCCACAGGAACAGCCAGAACGTGAGCCCCGGATACGTACTGGCAGAAGGTGTACTTGGGATGTTTCTCAGCCTCGCCCACGAGTTCCCCTCCGTCTTGTTTCGCACTGTGCGCGTTGACAATTCCACTGAAATGACCGCCGCCATCAGGTGTGCCCTGGATATCTCGAAAAGAGAGGTGGAGATGGTTTTCCGAGGGGGCGAGGGATTCACCCGGGAAGGTCGGCCTGTTCCACTTCGCTTCGGTCAATCGGCAGGAGCCCCGATCAAACCAGACGATGTAGTAGTTGTTTCCGGTGGCGGTACTGGTGTCTCATTTCGCCTTGCCCGCAGCCTGATACCTCTTGGATGCCGGCTTGTCTTTCTTGGCAGGACTGCGCTGGAGGAGAATGGAGATCTTTTTTCGGTTGATTTTCCGGAATCAGCCTCTGGCGAGTTGGCCGAGAGCCAGACACGCCAAGGGGAGCAGATAGCTGTGGATGAGTCTGCAAGAGCCGGAGATGGCAGGGATGGTAGACTGGCCGAGATAAGGAAAAACCTCGAAGAACTCTGGGGCCTGGGCGCAGACGCTTCCTATTACAGTTGTGATGTGACAGACCCCGAGGCGACTCGAAGAGTTGTGGCTGAAATTGTCCATCACCACGGCAAGATCCATGGGATAGTCCATGGGGCAGGCCAGGTGAAAGACAACTTCCTGAGGCAGATGTCGGTAGAGGACTTCTCCGCGGTCCTCAACGTGAAGTTGCTCGGGGCCTGGAATCTCGTTGAGGCGGCCAGAGACTTCGGACTGCGGTATTTCATCTGCCTTTCTTCTGCCGCGGCCATAGCAGGGAATCCTGGCCAGGTGAATTACACAGCAGGCAATCGGGCCATGTCTGCTCTTGCCTATAGCTTCGGGGCAGCCGACGAAACCCTCTACTGTAAGGCCCTGATGATGCCGCCCATTGAAGGGACGGGCATGGCGGAGAACCCAATTGTTCGGGCCGTCTTGAGCCGTCTAGAGGTAGATTATGTCAAAGCCGAGGAAGTTGCCGAACTTTTCACCCGGGAGCTATCCTTAAGCGGTGGTGACGACATCTGGGTCATGTATATGAAATCGATGCCTAAGGTGAGCACGGTGCGAATTATTACAGATGAGGGCCCAGCGGAGTCCGAAGCCTTGTCGGTCTCCTCTGTCATCTTCCGAAAAGAGGACTTTCCGTTGATTGATGACATTTCTCAACCTGGAGCTTATGCCGAATCACTTGAGGCCTACAGAGTTTTCTCGCAGGAAAAGGATCTTTGGATTTCAGATCACAAGCCGTTCAAGTTTTTCAAGCACCCTCTCGTCTCAGCGGTTATGGCCCTTGAGGCATTTATGGAGGCTGCAAGACTTCTCCATCCACATTTGGAGGTGAAGTCCCTTCTGGATGCGAGATTCCTCAAGGTCATCGAATGTCCACCAGGTACGGCCACCAAGGCGAAAATTGTGTGTCGCACCAGTGCACCCAGCGGCAAGGCAGTGATGTGCGACCTTGCACTTTTCAGTGAGGAAATATCCCCTGCGAGCGGTCCTGCTAAAGCCATGTCCTCAAACTATGAAGCAAAGCTCTGTCTCGGTTTGCGCGGGTCTATTGACAACAACATCCTGGAGAGTTTTCCCACCGAGCCCTATGAGCTTGACACCCGGCCCTTGGAACGGGCGGAAATATGGGAGAACTACGACAATCGGACTGACCTGGGGGAGAGATATAGGGTCCTTGAAAAATTGGAAGGCACCGCGCCCGGGGCGATTCGTGGAACATATATCTGCAAACAGGGGGAAGATTTCGCGACTCATGGAAAGACAGTCTACCAGTACCCGGCCTATCTCCTGGAGGCTCTTATCCAGACGATGGCCTTTTACCCGCACGGGAGAGATGAGGCAGAAGAGAGGATGTTGATTCCCTGGCGCATCGGGGAGATGGTTTTTACTCGTCATTGCACGGCCGGAGAAGAGATAACCTTGGAAGCCCGAATCACAGGTCAAAATGAAGAAGGCATCACTTGGGCTGCCCGGGCCACCGACGGCGAGGACCACATAATCATGTGCGTGAAGGATGTGGTCATGCAGTGGTTCGGCCGTTAAAGCCAGGCGTCTTACGGATCAAAATGAAGAAATCCGGGGAAAATAATAGCCAAGCGTATACATCATCTTTGGATCACAGCGCAGCGCCGAAACGGATCGCTTTTCCTGGCCTTGAGGACCACGTGCTCTGCGCTTCTGTATCTTGGGATGCTGAAAAAGACGGCGGGAACCGCAAAGATCGTGCGAAGGCCAAGGTGATCACGTTGCTTTTGGGTTACCTGGAGAGTCCAGTGAAAGACTTGTGGAGTTCGGGCGAGTCATGCAACCTGTCTTTTCAAGGAGCCTTCAGAATCACCAACGATCCGATGGGGCGCCCCTTGCTCATCTGCGGCCCCTTGTGCGGGCTCTCCATCTCCTTTAGCCACCTCCTCAGATCCACCTGGGGGGCTCTGAGTGGAGGTGGATATGGCCTCGGTCTCGACGCTGCAACTCCAATGGATTTTGGCGAAGGCTATCCTTACAGCAAGGTTTTTCACCAGGACGAGTTCGATCTTTTCTGCAGGCAATTCGAAACACGGGAAAAGGGGGCTGCCGCCCTTTGGGCTGCCAAAGAAGCGGTAGTTAAGGCCCTTGGGTGCGGCTTCCGTCTTATCAGCCCTCTGGATTTGGAGGTTACATCCCGCACGGGTTCGGTACCAGATCATCGGTTCGTGGCCCGAATCGCTAATCTTGCCATACAAAAGATACCAGGGATTTCCGTCGAGGCAGTGCCCCTGCATATTGTCGAGGAAGAGGGTATTTACCTCGCAGTATCCGTTCTTGGCGTCAAGAGGAATTAAAGAAGCCATAAGCGCTGGCGCCCTAGCAGCAAGGGACCTGCAGCACCGAGCCATTACGTATCCCATGAGGCAAAACGGTATGGCACTTATCTCTCTCAACGAAGTTGTAAAGGATTACTATTTAGGAGAAACGACTGTCCATGCTTTGAAAGGCATCACTCTGCAGATTGAAGAGGGAGAATTTGTTGCGGTTTGGGGACCTTCTGGATCGGGAAAAACAACTCTTTTGAATCTGATTGGAGCCATCGACGAACCCACAGGGGGACATGTGAGCCTAAAAGGGCAGGAAATTTCAATGCTGTCGGATAATCAGCGATCGGAATTACGCAACTACATGATCGGTTTCATCTTTCAGAACTTCAACTTGGTGCCGGTCCTATCCGCCCTGGAAAACGTCATGCTGCCCTTGCAAATACGTGGTGTTTCAACTGCTGAAGCTGAAAATCGGTCCAGGCAAAGATTGGAACAGGTAGGTTTAGCTGATTTTATCCAGCATCGGCCTGACAAGCTGTCAGGAGGGCAGCATCAACGGGTGGCCATTGCCAGGGCTCTGGTGTCCAACCCTTCCCTTGTCATCGCAGACGAGCCGACTGCGAATCTGGATACCCAGACCGCCATGAAAATCATTGAGCTGATGCGAGATTTAAACAAGAAAGAAGGAGCCACGTTTATTTTTTCTACCCACGATCAACGCATACTAGGCCAGGTGGACCGTCTCATTCAACTGGAAGATGGAAAAATAATTGGGGAGGAGAAGCTCTATTGATTGCTTGGTTTAAGATCGGCTCTCGGAATTTGGCCAAGAATCGGCGCCGTTCGGTGATCACCATCCTAGCTATTGCTCTCGGGTTCGCCGCAGTGAACCTTTTTGGCGGCTTCCAAGAGTACATGTACAGGGGAAACCGCGAAGCGGCAATCTATGCAAGATGCCAGGGCCATCTCACCATTTTCAAAAAGGGGTTCTTGGAAAAAGGGCAATTGGACCCAGGCCGCTATCTGTTGACTCCAGGCGAGATCAAAGCCATTACGGAAATCTGTAGGAAAGACCCCCACATAGTGCTCGTGACCCCCCAGCTGACGATTTCCGGGATCGTTACGAACGGCTATGCGTCGACGATTTTTGTGGCTCAGGGTATTGCGCCTTCCGCCATAGATGTCTTCTTGCGCACATCTAAGTATCTGAAAAAATTGGGTGTTCATCAGGAGGGCAGAAAACTGGCAGACGACAAAATCTACGGTGTGGCCGTGGCTAATGGTCTGGCCCGCCTCCTCGACTTGAAAACCGGGTCTTATGCGGTGGCCATGACCACCACCGTCGACGGACAGATGAATGCCCTGGATATGGAAGTGTTTACCTTGTTTCAAGTGGGCATCGAAGAAATGAATGATAAGGTCTTACAAGTGCCATTTCGATTTGCTCAGAGCCTCTACGATACGGAAGGGGCTGATCGCATCACCGTGCTCCTGGACGACCTCTCATACACTAAGCCGTTTCGTGACCGGTTGAAAAGTGCAATTTCCCAGCAGGGGCTCGACTTGGAAGTCAAGACATGGGATGAATTGAGCCAGTGGTATAGAGAAGTAAAAGATATGTTCGATGTAATTTTTATTTTCCTATTCATCATCGTTTTTGTCATCGTTGTGATGAGTGTCACCAACACCATGAGTATGGCTGTTGTTGAAAGGACGAGGGAAATCGGAACGTTGAGAG
>Ga0209536_100010883_pt1 | contig 13367 bp, 8 predicted proteins | sample DeeMarSeWOR28_12_FD_187461 | JGI IMG/M metagenome (GOLD analysis project Ga0209536, IMG submission 187461) | Marine sediment microbial communities from White Oak River estuary, North Carolina - WOR-2-8_12 (SPAdes) (version 2) | ecosystem: Environmental > Aquatic > Marine > Intertidal zone >...
GTCTAAGCTCTTGCAATCCGGCGATTGGATCTGGCACCGAGCAGAAAACAAATGTGGCAAAAACGGTATCAAATGAATCATCCGCAAAATTCAGGTGCTCGACATCCATTTCTTGCAAGTTGACATTGAGATTTAATTTATTTGCCCTTTTGCGAGCCCGTTGGAGCATTCGAGGGCTGAGATCGATTGCGGTGATATCCAGATCATCGGGGTAAAAGATTAAATTCTTACCGGTTCCCACGCCAGCTTCCAGGGCTGCTGGGCCTGCAATACGGCCGATCAGCTCCCGTCGCCATGAGGCAAAACGCAATCGTTCCATGGGGGCTTCCATTAAATCATAGAAAAAAGCGATGCGATTATATCGCTTGCGGGTAAGATCGGGAGAGGATTTTGCTTTTTGCATCGGTAGCTGCTTTCAATTTTACTTCGAGAAATATGTTCTCCCTCTGCGGCCTGCCGCAGAGCTGCTTGGTGGGAATCGCAAAAAGGGGATAGTTGCGATCTATATTACCGATACCGAGTCCGAGTTTTTTTTGTTGCCGCAAAAAAGCTGGGGCGCCTCAGAAAAGTCATTGCAGCCGTATTGTGCAATAACATAATCGGCAAGAGCAACGAAAGAAATTTTTTGCGAACCTGAGCTGCAGTAAAGTTTAGATTTCTTTGCCCGGAGTTTATCCTGGCATAATAAAAGTCCTTAGGTCGGGGTGGAGCTCCGGGCCTGAGACGAATATCATCTGGTTTACCGAAATTAATATATTCACCCTGCCAGATGTCACTTTTTCTTTTTTTTCCGGCATATTTTCAGGCGCTCTTTCCGGAAACAACCGAATCCGCATTGCCCTGGCCGTCATCTCCGAAGCCATAAAAAAGCACTGAATCGTTAAAACCCCGTGCCCGATCGTCTTTGGTAAGCGCCGGCGGCGATGACTCTTTAACCTTCTCAAATTCGGTGTGCGTAATCCCCCAGCTCATTTTTCGATTGGCTTTTTGCCGGGCATCGACCTGGTCCGCAAGCGCGGAGGTACGGCAGTCCGAGGATTGCGCCTGGGGCTTCAGGAATAAATTTCTAGACCAAAGAAAAGCCATCGGCTCTTTTGTTAAAGATTTTGAAAAGGCTGTGTTTCAGCCTCGGTCCAATCGATAGGCCACTGTCCCTTCGGGGTGCTTATACCAGCCGGGGTCTTTGTCATATGATTGCAGGCGATCCCTCACTTTGACGACGGTGAACATTCCACCCATTTCAATGTTGCCGAAGGGTCCCTTGCCCATCATCATCGGTAACGTATTTTCAGGACCCGGCATGTGATCGACATGATCTGCATGTTCGGCCATTCCGGTCTCACCCATGGCCATATAACCTGGAATCATTTTACGAATCTTCTCCTCCAGCCCCTTCTGGTTGGCACCGAGGGTATTGGGGATGTCGTGCCCCATCGCGTTCATCGTGTGATGGGATTTGTGACAGTGAAAGGCCCAGTCCCCCGGCGCATCAGCGATGAATTCAACGTCACGGGTGGTGCCCACCGGAACCAGCACGGTGGTCTCCGGCCATTGACCGGCCTCTGGTATCTTACCGCCGTCAGTTGCGGTGATGCGATATGCATGCCCATGGATATGAATGGGATGCTCATCCATGCTGAGGTTGCCAATTCGGATACGCACCCGGTCATTGGTTTTGACCACCAGATGATCGATGGCGGGAAACACCTTGCTGTTGAATGTAAAGATGTTGAAATCCAGCATCACCGCGGGATCCGGTCGATAGGTTCCTGGATGGATCGCCCACTCATGCAGCATAATTGCAAAATCACGATCAATTCGCGGATTTTCCGGTTCTTTGGGATGGACAATAAAAAATCCCATCATGCCTACAGCCAGTTGGACCATTTCATCTGCATGCGGGTGGTACATAAACGTACCGTTTTGCTTGAGTGTAAATTCATAGACATAGGTTTCGCCGGGTTTAATATGGGGCTGATTGAGTCCGCCGACCCCATCCATGCCATTGGGCAAAAAGATGCCGTGCCAATGGATGGTGGTGTGTTCAGGCAGTTTGTTGGTAACTAAGATGCGAACCCGGTCTCCTTCGACAGCTTCAATGGTCGGACCAGGGGTCTGGCCGTTATACCCCCAGCATTTGACTTTCATGCCGGGTGCAAATTCACGTTCGACGGGCTCGGCAATCAGATGAAATTCTTTGATTCCTTTTTTCATTTTAAACGGCAGTGTGTTGCCATTAGGCGTGATCACCGGTGTGTAATGGGTTGTGTTTTGATGTTTGGAAGATGGCTGGGTATGGGTGTGCGCCTGATTTTTTATAGAAGCTGCCCTGGCATTTTTCAGCAATGCGCCTCCAGCAAAGGAGGTTAAGGCAGAAATAAGCATTTGACGTCTTGTCAGCATATGTGTTTACTCCTTTTTCAATCAGCTTTTTTCTATATTAATTCATTTTGCTCTCAACGACCGTATCCGGTTGAATCCTTTGTCTGCTCTGCATGTGGCCCGGAAGACGGCCGCCCAGAGATCTTTGCATGTCAGCACGGATAATCCAGTAATCTCTAATGGCTTCAAGATACGTTTGGTAGGCATCAAACTCCTGTTTTTTGGCCATCAGCAATTCAAAAGCGCCGGTCAGCATATAGTTATAATTTTTAAGCGTAAGGTCCACTATTTGTTCTCTAAGTGGTAAAACGGTGCGGCGGTAGTGATCGATTATATTTCGTTGCATAATCAAACGATTCCTTAATGAACGCACTTCTGAACGAATTTCTATTGCCTGAGCTGTCAGCCGTTTTTGGCTGCGGCGAAGTTGCGCCTCCAGCCGGGCGATGTCCGCCTGGCGTTGATTGAATATCGGCAGCTCAATTGCCAGTGAAGGTCCGGTGACCCAGGTGCGGTCGGTTTCCCGCTCGGTGCTGATACCGACTTCTACATGTCCCACCCAGCGCCAGTCGATGGTAATACCCAGAGCCTGTGCCAGGGCTTCGACCGCTTTTCTTTCAGCCGCAAGATCGAGTCGATTTTCGATGGCCGTCGATTCCAGCTGTTCCAGCGCAAATTCATCTGAGGGCACATCCGGTAACTGTGCCGGCAGGCGCCAGTCGGTTTGCTCTCCCCACAGCCCCATTAAACGTGTCAGCTGTTCGCGTGCATCGAGCAAGGCTGTTTCACTCCTTGCCAATTCCAACCTCGATTGTTCAAAATGCGCATTTTCAGTGGTCAGCTGAAGTTCGCTGATATTGCCGGCAGAATGTAAACGTTGCGCCAATTCAAAGGAACTCCAGGCTGCAAGGGTAATCTCGTCTCTCAAATCCCTGATCTGCCTGGCGCCGAGTGCCGAGAAATAAGATTTTCTTACTTCGGCGACCATTCGAATTACCTCGTCTGCAACCTGCAGTTTGACCTGCTCAAAGCGGATAGCGGAAAGTTTCTTGCGGGCAGGTTGCATCAGGATATTTAAAAAATTTTGCGCAATTCCGAATTCATAATTGGTCGATTCCTCGGATTTGCTCGGAAAGCGTGCCTGCCCGAATATTACCGGATTTTCAAGCAATCCGGCTTCGACAACATCAGCTTGGGTAACTCCAAGATCTTCATACAAAGCCTGCAGATTCGGGTTGTTGAGCAACGCAATTTGAACAGATGCTTCCGGTGTCAGCTCTTCTTTGAGCAGCTCTGCGATGGTTTTTTCAACCTCCAGGTCTGCCCCGGTTTGTTGATTCCAGTGTATGTTGTAATCAACGCGTTGCCCGACAAGATCTTTGACATCATTAAAGCCGGCCTCTTTTGGCACCTGGGCGCATCCTGCAATCAACAGGACCAAAAATATGATAAAACTCATGAAGCGAGCGCTGAAACTCATTAATTATGCTCCTTATGTTGATGTTGAGGATTTTGTTCTTCAGAGCCTTGCGATGGCGTGGACTCATGTCCCATCTTGGGACTTGTTTGATGCTGATGTGCGGGTTGGTGTTTTTCATGAGTCATTGAGGAACTGCCGTCCCCTTCGTGCTCGACCCTTGGGATATCAGTTTGAAATGGATTCGGCGGAGGAACGAATGCAGTTTCTTGCGATTGTGGATTCGCCGGGTGGTTGGCCGGCAAATCGACTTTGACCGGTTCACTCGCACAAGCGAACAAAGGAAAGCACATCAGTATTAACAGAGAAACTCGGCATGCTTTGTGAGTTAGGTGCTTCATAGTTGAATCCTCGTTTCGCTGGATTGTAAACCCAGAAATTAGAATAATGATTGTCGGTTCCAATTTTATGCGCAGTGATGCTTTCATGCCCGCACGGATGGTGCTTTCAATTTTCTGGGCGTTTCTATTTGAAAAAGCTAATGCTTAAAGCCTAAATTGTAAACATATCCTTTTTGAATCATTAACAAAGTGCATAAAGACAGGATCGCCAGATTGCCAGGTCGGGCCGCAGCAACGCAATGATATTCTTGAAATAAGCTAAAAATAAGGTGCCATTTTTTTAATAATTTGGGCTCAACCGAAAACATCATAACCACGCTGAACAGTCCATACGCAACTTGGTGTCGCCACGCACACTGCTGGCCATCACAAATACAAGTGCGATGAATCGCTGATATAGCAGCTTAATATCGTCAGCCCGCTGCATCAAGAAATAGCATTATTGTCCAGTCAACTGAAATTTGATTGTCTTTGCTAGGATATATAGCTTGACTGTCAGGAAAAATGTGAACTACGATAATCTCGACTGGATAATCCGGGTTCAAGTTAACCTCAGTTGTTGCTGCAAAATATATTTTATGAGAGAAATTTTATCGCGTATGAACATCTTAAAATATCGCCCTATTCTTTACCCGAACAGCCTGGCTGTTATTGGAGCATCCAACAATCCTGATAAATTCGGAGGCATGTACTTGAAGACGATCAGGGAGTTTGGATACAAAGGTGTAATTTATCCTGTCAACCCTAAAGGGGGCATCATCCAGGGCCTAACGGCTTATCAATCAATTGGGGATATTCCAGGTCCTGTTGATCAAGCAGTAATCAACGTTCCTGCCCCGTATGTTCTGGAGGCCATCAAAGCCTGTGCTGAGAAGGGTATTGCAGCGGCCCACATTTCTTCAGCCGGCTTCAAGGAATCAGGGCCGGAAGGGAGAGCCCTTGAACAGGAAATCACAAAGATAGCCAGGGCTGGAGGTGTGAGAATCATAGGACCTAATTGCTTTGGTATATACTCTCCAAAGGTTTCCCTGACGCATATTGTGGGTGCGGGTTATCCCAAAACTCCGGGCCATCTGGGATTCGTATCTCAAAGTGGTGGAGTGGCATCCGATATGGTTTATTTTGGCTCCGGTCGTGGTCTGCGTTTCTCAGCGGTAATAAGCTGTGGGAACGCATGTGATCTGGATACAACGGAGATGATCGGCTATTTTTCAGCAGATCCGGACACCGAAGTCGTTGGTGCGTACATAGAAGGCATAAAGGATGGTCGGGCCTTTCTGACCACCTTAAAGGAATGCGCCGCGAAAAAGCCCGTGGTGATTTTGAAAGGAGGCCTGAGTGATGAGGGGAACCGGGGCACACTGGGTCACACGGGTTCCATGGCAGGTTCAAGGGCGGCTTGGCAGGCGGTTATCAAATCCGCCGGCGCGGTCTTAGCGTATGATATGGAAGATATGGTAAACTGCCTTATGGCATTTAATTGCCTGCCTGGATTCAGGGGAAGTAAAGCGGCGATCCTCGCACCTTCGGGGGCACGGGCTGTTGAAGGCTTGGATGCAGCCTCGGAGAATGGTTTTGCAGTGCCAGTGCTCGATGATGCAGACATCTTGAAACTTAGATCGGTTATACCGCTCGCTGGAGGCCAGGCAGCTAATCCCGTGGATCTCGCAGGACCGGACATTCACCCCGAATACATCAATGCCATTCTCGAAATTCTGGCCGGGTCAGGCTCTGTCGATTTTGTGGTAATGTACCAGATGCTGCTATATTTTCTCAGAGTTATTAAAACGGGAATGTCTGAGAAAGAGGCGAATGATTATGTATTTGAACTTCATAGAGGTATCGCGAGCAAAGCCGAAGAAATCCAGGCCAAGTTGGGAAAACCCGTTGCAATGGTGCTTGTGGAGACCAGCTCCGATCCGGATGAATTTAATTTAGAGCATGCCAGGTTCGTTGCCCGGAAGCTATATACCTCCCGTGGAATACCATGTTTCGATAAAAGCAGCGAGGCCTTTTCTGTGTTGCGAAAAGTCGCTGATTATTTTTCTAGACGCAGCCTAACCTAATTATGCTTATCAGATCTTACCGTAATTTCTGGGAATGGGTCATCTTCCAATATCAAATTCCATTTTTTTTGAATTTGCGTTATAGTACCATCCAATAACATCTCGTCGAAAGCAGCTTTCCACTGTTTTACAATTGAAATGGATGTTTTTTTGGAAATAGCGATGCTGATTTCGAGTTCTCTGATATTATACACTTCCTCTATTTCATGATAATTTATCTTAGCTAAATCACAGATCGTTCTTAAACCTGGTTTTTTAGTTGCCCATAAGTCAATTCTGCCGAGAATAAGCTTTTGAGCGTTTTTTTGGTCGTCATGAGTAGGCACAAGATTAGTAAAACCGTGCCTTTTTAAAAATATCTCTTTGGTGTCATCTCGTAAAGTCCCAATGCGTTCTACTTTTTTAGCATCTTCCAGGCTTTCAATTTTTATGCCCGAACCTTTTTTTGCAGCGAAAATATCCCTTTTTCTGGCTATCGGGCCAACCCAATTAAATTTTTTGCTGCGTATCTTAGTCTCTGTCATTCCAAACAAAATGATATTTTCTCTCTCCAGAGCCAATTTGTAAGCTCTTGCCCATGGATAAACTTGGATTTGTTCATTAGAGCCTATCCTTCGTTGAATTTCCTTAACTATGTCAACAGCCGGGCCAACCAAAACGCCGTCTTTTAAAAAGTTCAGAGGTGCAAGGTTTTCTGTCAAAATCATAAGTTTTTCTGCTGACAAAGGTTGAGAAAAAATCAAGAAAATTGCAGCTATAACTGTCAATTGTTTTTTTATCATGACGAACCTCTTCGATCATTAACACACCGGGGAAAATCTCATATACAAATCCCTCGTATTGAATCTTCAAACTCAAGACTGCAGAGAAAAGTAAAAGTGTAATCGTGTTATTAAATTCTAATGTTGCAACCATGCACAAAGCGTGCAGTCAGATCAGAGCTGATTGGAGTAAATTGAAAAAAGCCCGGCCACTTTTATATGAAATTCAGATCTATATTATTTGAGGACCAACTTTAGCAACAACCGGATACCAGGGGAGCATTCGGACAAAAAGCAACAATCGGATAAGAAGTAATAAAAGGAAATTGACCGTTTGGCAATCCTGGTAATGGCAAGTTATGATATTATCATTCATCAGCTCTCGTTTAGAATATAAAGTATTCTAATCACGCCAGATCTCCAGGATTGTTAAATCGTCATTGGCAGAAGCGCTTTTCCGCCATTGATGCACTGAACGTAAAAGCCCTTTTCCCCAGGGCGGTCCTTTGAAATTTCCGATATAATCAAGCAATCGTTGATTGCCGAAAAGCTCATTCCCGGTATTCTCCGCTTCAATAACTCCATCTGTGAAAAAGAGGATCGATTCCCCAGAGGAAAGAAAAATTTCTGTTTTCTCGTATTTGGCATCCGGTGTTATTCCCAATGATATTCCATTTATTTGGGGTAGATCACCAATTCGACTTCCAACAATCCAAATAGGCTGTGGATGTCCACCCAAGGAAAGCTGCATTTTCCCAGTGGCCGGCCAGTAGCGGGCTATGATGATTGTGGCAAAATACCCTTCTTCAGCGGTTAGGCTATGCATGCTAAGGTTAACGGCTTCAAGAAGCTTGTCCACTTCGCATTGGTGTAGTGCTTCGCTGCGTATTTTGGTAGATAATGCAGCCATAATCAATGCAGCAGGAACGCCTTTGTCAGAAACGTCGGCGACGTATGCCAATAAACTTTTATCCGGCAAAGGAATCACATCGTACAAATCACCGCCGACATAGCCTGCAGGTAATGATACTGCCCAAATATGGCTCCCAGCCCCCAGTTCAGGAGTTTCCGGCCAAAACAAGGATTGTATCTTAGTAGCCGTCTTGAGTTGTACTTCTAGTTGAGCTGTCTGGTCGATGACTGTGTCGTGGAGCGACTTTATACGTAGCATCGACTTTACTCTAGCGACCAGTGCGGCATGATCTACGGGTTTGGTCAAGTATTCGTCGGCACCTGCTTCTAAACCGGCGACGATGTCTTTTGAATCCGCCTTGGCGGTTACCATAATAATCGGAATAAATGGTAGAGATTGATCCGCCCGAATACGTCGGCAAACCTCAATGCCATCCATTTTAGGCATCATGATGTCCAAAAGTATAAGATCTGGCTGTTTTTCAGAAGCCCTGGCCAATCCAACTTCGCCGTCTGTTGCGGTGATGATATCGTAGCCATTGGCTTCAAGGCGCATCTGAAAAATTTCCACATTAGCAGGATTATCATCCACAATTAAGATGAGGGGTGGTGTGCGCATGATTCCCCCTTGGGGTAGAATTAATCTCGAGGTAAAAATTCACGGATTTTTGCCAGGAGTTTTCGAGGGCTGAACGGCTTAGATACATATGCATCGCAGCCTGCATCAAACGCCTTGACATCATCGCCACTCAGGGCATAAGAGGTAACTGCTATAATCGGAATTGAACATAGATCAGATTTGGCTTTAATTCGCCGTGTCGCCTCATATCCATCGAAATCAGGCAACTGAATGTCCATCAGGATTAGTGCTGGATGATGGGTTTTTGCTGCAGCCACGCCATCCTCTCCTGTCACGGCTTCTATGATTTCATAACCGGCGCTTGTAAGCAGATCTCGCATAATCCGCCGGTTATCTTCTTGGTCCTCAATTACTAAGATCACCTTCTTCATTGTTGCTCCACCTGCCTTTCCACTCGAATTGGCAATGTAAATCGGAAAGTTGAACCTTCCCCGAGGACTGACTCTACCCAGATTCGCCCCCCATGCAATTCGACAATCTTTTTGGATATTGAAAGCCCGAGACCGGTTCCCCCCTTTTGCCGGGTGCTTGATCCATCTGCCTGGTAAAATTCTCCAAAAATCTTTTTCTGATCAGCTTCTGTAAGTCCTGGACCTGTATCTGAAACGGATACTAAAAATTTGTTGTCGGATACGCCAGCCTCGACGACGATCTCTCCTGTCTCAGTAAATTTGATTGCATTTCCAAGCAGATTTAATAACACTTGGGCGATGCGTTGTTCATCTCCTTTCCCAATTGCTATATTTTCTGGAATCCTAACGTTCAAATCCAGTTGCTTTTCTGCTGCCAATGCCTCAACCGAGGAGATAGCCGTTTGAATCACTTCACCTAACGAATATTCGTTCAGTGTAAGGGTCAACCTACCCGCTTCAATCTTGGAAAGGTCGAGAACATCATTGATAAGGCTGAGCAGGTGGCGCCCATTCTTTTCCAAGCGTTCGAGAACCTCCCGAATTTTTTGCGATACCTCGCCGTATATATTGTCAAGAATCAGCTCGGTGTAGCCCAGTATTGCATTTAGCGGTGTTCTCAGTTCGTGGCTCATGTTAGCCAAAAATTCGGATTTGTGTTTATTGGCGATCTCGAGTTCACGCCCCTTTTCCTCAACCTCACGAAAAAGCCTTGCATTATGGATGGCGAGCACCGATTGGGCTGCAAAAGTTTGAAGCAAATCTACCACCGGCCCTGGAAACTCACCGGGGGTCTTGCGCCGCACGACTAGTCCACCAATAAGACGATTTTCGCGAAGCAACGGCAAAGCGAGTAATGCCCGATAGCCAGCTTCCTGCGTATAGGGCAATGGATAGTCATGAAAGCCTAATAGGTCTGCAACCTGATCGGGGGTTCTTTTTAAGGCCGCCTGCCCGATAACCGTCTGATCGCCAATACGCAATTCCGATTCGCGCAGCGCTGCTATAAATTCAGCACTCGCGCCATAGTTTATCCTCGGTACGAATATCTGCTTTTCGTCGTCAAACTCATAAATAGTTCCTGCATCGGTTTTCGAGAGTTGTACCGCATGACGGACGATACGCGTCAGAACCGTCTCCAAATCAAGGGTAGAGTTGACTACCTGACTGATTTCACCAAGAGCTTTCAGCTCATCAACGGATCTGGCCAGCTCTCGGGTGCGCACTTTGACCTGCTGCTCAAGTGTCCGGCTGTGCTCTTCGAGTTTCTCTTTGCTCTTACTGAGCTCTGCGAAAAGCTGCTTGATCGATCCTCGCATGTCATCCAGATGCCGAGCGAGCATCCCGATTTCATCGCGGCTGCTTTTTTCGACATAGGTATCCAAATCACCTTGCGCAATCGCTGAGGCGGCTTCCTGCAACTTCAATAATGGATATGAAATATACCTCTTTGTTAGAAAGATGGATGTAAACCAGACGGCCGCAACAATAAGAACCAGAAGGGAAACAGTGACATAGATCTGCAATAGGGCCTGTTTTTTGACGCTTTCGCGTGACATAACGATTAAAATCGTGGCAATGGCTTCATCCTTGAAGTATATATCGGATGATTTGGCTATAAATTCAGATCCTTCAAACAATTTCTGTCGCGAATCCAAGTCAATTTTTTTGAATGCAAATTCATCACGATATTTCTCGGTAATAATCTGATCCTTCCAAGAAATTTTGGTGTATGTAATGGATTCATCTAAAAACAGAGCCTCTACAAAATCATTGACGACCATGTAGTCTAAATTCCACAGGGGTATTGGCAGACTGTTCTGGGATAATTTAATGGCGTTATCCAGGCGGGTTTTCAACTCTCGTTCAATTCTATTGATATCAAAAAAGATGGCGGCTGCAGCGAAAACAACTAATATAAAAGTAATAACGCCAATCAAGGTGAAACTGAACCTTCGGCTGAGGCTGCTGACTTTTGAGGAGGTATTCAGTGAGATCGATTTCTGCATGGACACAATCCTTAATAGCTCATTGCGCCCGCAAGGTATTGGCGAGATTCATAGTCGTGTTATTGCCGTGTTTTAGTTGGCGGTCTCTGGAAAAGGATCATCTTCCAATCTCATATTCCACTTTTTTCGAATTTCCATGATTGTTCCATCTGCTTTCATCGCGTCAAAGGCCTTTCGCCACTCTTCTACAGTCGAATCGGGGGTTTTCTTTGAAAAAGCAATACTGACATTGATTTCACGAAGATGATAGACCTCCTCCAATTCATTATGGTCAACCCCGGCCAGATCACAAACCGTTCTTAATCCAGGTATTTTGTACGCCCATAAGTCAATCCGGCCGAGCACAAGTTTTTGTGCATTTAATTGCTCATCGGAAACAGGTTCGAGATTTGTAAATCCCTGACTTATCAGCAAACGCTCTCTAGTATCATCCCGCAGTGTCCCAATGCGTTTTACTTTTTTGGCATCTTCCAGACTATTGATCTTAATTCCTGAGCCCTTCTTGGCAACAAGAATATCTCTTTTGGTCGCTAAAGGCCCAACCCACTTGAATATCTTGTCACGCACTTTTGTGTGAGTCGTCCCAAATAGCACTATGTTTTCCTTTTCTAAAGCCATTTTATAAGCCCTTGCCCACGGATAAACCTTAATTTGCTCGGCAGATCCCACCCGTCTTTGAATTTCTTTAACTATCTCTACAGAAGGACCAACCAAGACATCGTTTTCGATATAATTTAAAGGAGGCAAATTCTCTGTTAGAATTGTTAATTCTGCACAAAAGGCAGAATGGCCTGTGATTAAAATGCTTGCAGCCAAAATGAAAAATAGCTTTTTCATAACTGACCTCCTTTTAAGAATCACAAATTATTACTCTGAATGTTTGGCATTTCATAAACTCGGGATGAGAGGGGCACTTGATAATTATCGAAATCGATCGGTCTGGTGCTATCCGGATCAGCATGAATCTTCGGGTATCCTGACAATTAATAAATAGGGCAAAAAAAGTCAATGTATTTGGAAATCAATATGAATGATAGTGTTTAAGGACTCACAGATTAGAGTAATCGTTTCATCCGGTTTTCATAGATCACCAATGCAAATACACACTTTTTTAGGCCTCTATTCTTTTAATGGGTGCCTGATGAAAACAATGGTAAAAATTTTGGAAAGTTGTGTATTCGGTGCAGCAATCTGAAATATCTCGATGCAGAAATAGTAAATGCTAATTTAAAAACGGCTATTTGGAAAGGTTTAATCCAGTCTTCCCACAGTCAGTTATCAAGAATTTTTGCCACTACAAGGGTAATGTCATCATCGGATTTGAGTCCCCTGGTATGTTGATCTAACCCATCATAGACAGCGTTCACTATATTGGCAGCGTTTTCCTTAGCATTGTGGCGAATGATCTCAAGAAATCTTTTTTTGCCAAACATATTGCCCTCCTTGTTGCGGGCTTCCCAGATACCATCTGTGCCCAGTGCAATGATCTGGCCATCAGCAACCCCGGCCTTTATGTTTTCCTCATATCGAAAATTTTCATTTACACCCAGGGCAATTCCGATACCGGCTAATTCTTCAAACGTGTTTTGTTCAGGATAATAAATAATTGCCGGATCATGTCCGGCACGAACCCATTGCAGACGTTTTCTCTCTGGATCAATTGCTAAATAAAATAACGTCATGAATCTGCCTGTATCCAGAACATCTGACGTTAAATGGCGATTCATCTCGGTGATGATCTCGGAAATGTCTCCGGACTGCGAGGCACGCATTCGTAAAAAGGCACGGGCAGTGGTCATTAGAAGGGCTGCATCAACCCCGTGACCAGCAATATCACCAACCACAATGCTCAAGGGTGCATTGGGATAGTCTTTTTGTTCCAAAAAATCGAAATAATCGCCACCGATCTCATCACAGGAAACATTTTTACCTGCTACATCTAGCCCTGGAATATGGATACCATATTGAGGAAGAAGGCTTTTTTGAACCTCTGCGGCAAGGGCAAGAGCCTTCTTTTGTTCTGTCAGGTCTGTCACAAACGCCATGTTGCCGATAATTAATCCGCTGTCATCTCTCAGCTTGCTGCCATGGGTAAGGATCGGAATCAATGTACCATCTTTCGCCTTCAAAAATCCTTCGAATTTCCTGTATTCTTCAGATAGGGTCATTTCCTGATTCGTTGACAGAAATTGTCTAAACTCGTCGACCCCAAAATCGAGGGGAGTTTTACCGAGTAGCTCCCCTTTTGCATAGCCGATTATTCGGCAAAATGCTTCATTGACATCTGTAATGATCATATCTTCATTCATCAGAATGAAACCTTCTCCCGCAGTTGTGACAATCCGGCGATATTTTTCTTCGCTCTTTCG
>Ga0209536_100010884_pt1 | contig 13366 bp, 9 predicted proteins | sample DeeMarSeWOR28_12_FD_187461 | JGI IMG/M metagenome (GOLD analysis project Ga0209536, IMG submission 187461) | Marine sediment microbial communities from White Oak River estuary, North Carolina - WOR-2-8_12 (SPAdes) (version 2) | ecosystem: Environmental > Aquatic > Marine > Intertidal zone >...
GCGCGGCCAATGCCGAGGTGGTGAAATTGGTAGACACGCTAGCTTCAGGTGCTAGTGGGGGCAACCCCGTGGAGGTTCAAGTCCTCTCCTCGGCACCAACCTTATTAAATATCCTTCCCATGTAAATCTGTCCTTTAAAGTCCAACGTCTTTGGCCCATTAAACATGATGGAATTATAGTAAGAAGTAACAACAACGTAACAGGCAAGATCCTGCGATTGATTTCTGGAACTTTATTGGAGCAATTATCTAAACTACCATGAGACTGGTTTTATAGCATGTCGTAGGATGTCCAAGCGGCGCAATTCTGATCTGCTCAGCGGCGACCCCTTCAAAATCAAGTTAAATCTTCATGTTCTCAGTATTACTACATGCACCAATTAAGCAACATAAGGCATACAACATCCAGCGCATTTTTGCTTTAATCGAACTGCTCATTAGCACTACAAGTTACCCTTCCCAAAAAAGCCCTGCTAATTTTTGAGTTTGTATCTGCTTTAGAGCAAAGTACTAAGTTTAGTTCAAATCATGCACAAGCCTAGGCTACCACCCGACAACATAACGACTTTGTTTCATTAATCCCATTTTAAGCATATATGCAATTAACAAACTAAATGCTATCCACGAGGACAGTAGATAGGACTCCAACGAACGCTGCACCAAGTTTGCGCAACGACGCGGGAGTAACGACAGAACCGTTGGCGCCAACGTTGTAATTGCTCTCAGAAGTGAAGCAATACACTCCGTACTTTGTGTTTAGATAATTAGCCTGTATTTCCGGATAATCCCAAAATTCGACCGACTTATTAACCTGGAGTTGCGGATGAATACCCACCGATGCCTGAATTAGCTTACGCTGCAAATCAAGCAAGTTAGCTGGCAGCCTTCCCTCCGGCATTTTCAAGAAAAAATGATTCTCTGGATAATTGGCTGAATGCAAGTTAAAAAATAAGGCTACATGCTCCGACTCCAGGCCACCTCGCATTGCTTCGAACAATGCTCGCACCTCCGCCGACTTGAAACTCCCCCAATCCTGCGCCAAATCGATCCCTTTGGTATTTCGGTAATAATTACCATTAATCATCCCATCGACATTCAGTATGGGCACGATATGTACCCGATACTTCGCCAGTAATTTCCCTCCCACGGCTCGATCAAGTACTGCTTTTACAACGCCTTCCATAACAAAGGAAGCTGGAGTCTCTCCTGGATGTTCTCGGCAAACAATCCAAATTTCCTGACGGGTGGTTGATGTAGCAGCACTCGAGTCATCGATTGTGACCAGTTCTATCTCCCTTCCATCTTCACTGCGCCCAATAGTGGAGAACTGCACTCTTTTATCGGAGCGAATAGTGTCTAGAAAATGTTTGAGATCAACACTCGTGTAAGGATATGAATAAGCTACCCATAATTGTTTTGCGACTACTGGGGAGCGAAAGCGAAAGACAGGCTTATCACCACGAATCTTTGCTTTGAGTTTCGAAAGAATAGAGTCATCCCAACCAAGCCCAGTATCAACAGCGCGCACCCAGTTTTTCCCATCGGTAGAGAAAACAGGACGTACAACATCCCAATTACCAAAATGTGCGTCTGAAGGATTGTCAAGAATGAATTGTGGGCTAATTGGCGTCGGTGAGTTTACTCGAAAATAGAACCATAACCTCTCTTGCCCAACCGGATCAGGTCTCAGAGAAAAGCGGATTTCATCAGCCGAGACTACCGTGATGTTTTCTGCACTGGCACCTTCGAAATTGACAGAAACCGATACAGCATTGGGGTTACTACAGCCTAAGCAGATTGAAAACACAAAACACAATCCAATCTGAAGTCTGCACCTACTTAGAAAATGGCTAGTGCGCTTTACCATTAATGGAAATACTGTATAAAAATGACCTTCATGTTAACGTCTCTTCTCCCACACAAACAGAGGCACCCCCGGACGTATCTTGCCCTAATTCATCTAGGTGCAATGAAATTATCAGATAGTCGATTTCAATCTGGTTCGTTTCTTCCACATCTGCCAAACATCGTAAAAAGGGTATGTGAACGCCTGCCATAACGTTTGGAGTTTTTCTCCGGTAGGAATCCCAGTGGGCGGAGCCCCCTTGTGGGGAGCCTCCTTGTCCGGATAGACAAAGGTCCCGAACAAAACATCCATGATAGGGAAGAAAGCCGCGAAATTCTTGTCGCGATGCTCCAAGAGGACGCTATGGTGGATGCGATGCTGGTTTGGCAATGTAATTACATAATTCAGCCATCCCAGGTGACAATTGATGTTCATATGCACAAACATCTGTTGCAGTCCGGACGCGAAAGCAATCCAGGCAATGTTTATGGGCTCTAAATTGAAAACTATCGCCATAGGTAGAAAAACCGCAATGGTGCGGCCAACCGGGTCTAACGGGTGCCCTTTTTTTGTAGTAGTCACGCCCATATTTTCATCTACATGGTGCAGTTTATGCGTAAGCCAGCCTATGGAGGTTTTATGCTGAAATCGATGCCACCAGTAATAAAAGCAATCAAATACAAATAAGTAGATGATTAGTGCGGCGATATTCGGTAGGACTTCTTCATTCGCGCCAAACCTTAGATCGATATATGGCCCCCCAAGAGCAGAAGCAATCCATGAAACCGAACTTTTCAACTCTGGTTGCATGAACGCTAAGATCGTCGTAAATATAAGCAAATAGACAATATTAAATGTAACGTCCTTTCGACTCGCCCTTTCTCGCCTACCTATAACACGTTCGATTATAAGCAATATGATGTATGGAGCGAGCCAGTAATGAAGACCAGCGTAATAAGCCCACGAAAGTAGCGGGGCAAACAAAGGCTTGAGCCCAAGATCGGTGACAATTACTTTAATCTGTTCAATTAAATCAATATAATCCATAGAGTTGCTCTAAAAGCTGAAAAAATAATCATTGTTGTCTTTATATAAAATAACCACTCTTTTCTCCAAATCCAATTGGTAGATTATAGGCAATCTATCGCAGTTCGCCTCCATGCTAACCACGAAAACGAGTAAGTATTTTGCGACGGAAATGAAATGGAAGTACGGTTTAATTTGGGATTATTCGGGTGATTCTATTACAAAATGCCTATGCCATATTCTCGGTCAGCTTCGTATACTAAAATATCATTGTAGCCCTTCTCGACTTTATTTGTTTCATACGTGCACGAATTCTAGGTAATGTAATGTTTGGTGGCTATTTATGAGAATTAAGCCTACTGGCTGGCACGTTCATAACAGATAAAAAGTACTTACTCTGCCTAAACTACAAAAAAGATCCTGGAGATTTTCATGGCAAACTGGCTGGTAGTCATTGATGAGGATGAAGCCAGGCGTCATGCTTATACAGCTAACGTAGAGGCGATTATAGCCCCGCTGGCTGGGCTTCACGTGGCATCCCGGAGTGGTGCCTGGTGGGCTGCAGTATGGGCTGTCGCAAATACAGCTCCACTGGATGTAGAGACTCGCTCGGAAAGTGTTGCCTTGATATGGGGTGAAGCCCGTGACACACAGGGTGAACTACAAACTGCTGCCTCGATACGAACGGCATGGCATGGTGGTGCCAAGGCGCAGTGGGATGGCTACTATGCAGCAGCAGTAATAAATCAAGCTGAACGGTCCCTGACGATAGGCTCAGATCTTTTAGGAATATTTCCCATATACTATTGGACCGATGGGAATGGCCTAGTCCTGGTAGGCACCAGCCCCGAGCTGTTCCGAACTCATCCATATTTTCGAGCTGAGCTGGACATTACCGGACTGGTTGGCATTTTATTGACCAATGGACTTGTGAATGGCCAGACACTATGGCGTGGTGTGAAGCGGTTGGGTCCTGGACGACGGCTTCGAGTTGCCAATAGTCGAGTATGGGAGGACGAGGCCTATCAGATACCATCGGACCTGGGTTCCCTAGAGTTGCCGCTTTCGGGTCACGTCGACCAACTTGCAGATGCCATTAGTAGCGCAGTAAAGCGACATACTCCGGCCGGACGATCATATGGGATGCTGCTTTCAGGCGGCCTGGATTCGCGCATGATTGCCGGTTTTATGATACGGGGAGGCGTTAAACCTCGTCCACTCACCTTAGGCCTAGACAGCGATCTTGAAATGCGATGCTCCAAAGCCGTCGCCAATCTTTACGGACTGGATCATGTAACGGGTGAACCGGAAGCGACGGATTACCCTGAACTCGCCTCCTTGAACGCACGCTTGGAACACCTTGCCAATGGTTTCACAACGCTACGCGATTGGTGGACCCAACGCCAGGTAGGTAATCTCGGTGAACGCTTGGTAACCGGCCTCCTTGCCGACTCACTGGTAGGTGGAACATCAATAAGCTGGGCGTATTCAGACAATCCACCAAGCATGAGCTATGAGAATTTCGTGCAGCAAAAACCCAAACTGGGTGTGCCTCCGGATGTGCTGCGGCAACTGCTACGGGCAACGGAGGCCGAAGACGTGATTGAAGAAGTAGAGCATAGCCTCCGTGATGAGTTCACGGGATACAGCGATCGCATGTCTTATTGTGCCTGGAGATACGACCTCGCACATGGCCAACGGTATCACGTGGGTGGTACAGCCTGGCGCCTATCGTTTGGTTCCTGGCCGGTGCTACCCATGCTGGACCGCCATTTGATCGAAACCGTAGCAAGGATGCCGGCGGCTAGCCTGGCAGACCGTGAGCTTCAGCTCGCCTTGGTTGAGACAAAGTTGCCCGAGCTTGCCGCCCTGCCCTTGGACCGGAGCGACCTGATTTCGGAACAACCACAGTACCTGAAACCGGAGGCTCGCCAACTTCTTGCAGATTCAATACGACACAATTTGCACAGCGTGAGAGGACTCCTGAGCTTTGGAACCCCAAAAGAAGCACGCTACTGGTATCGGATTAACAACTTCAATGGCGAACTCTGGAAGCGTGCCCGTGAGGCCGCAGAACCGCAACGTGGTCAAGTGGGGGACATCTTTGATAGCGAGTTACTGCGGAAAATCCTGCCGCCATTGTCTGAAAAGCCAAAAGGACAAGGGCCATGGGTTGGGGAATCCGGAAGAAAGTTACTGCTGGGCTTTCTCTTCTGGGCGGAGCACCATCTTGAACAATAGCCGTACTGTTGCGGCCGACAGGTACTGAAAATGGCGAACTGGTTAGTGGTGATTGATGGGGATGAAGACCGACGTGCGGCATATGCAGCGAAAGTAAAGTCCATTGTTGCTCCTATCTCTGATCTGAATGTCTCGTTGCATAGCGGGACCGGCTGGTCCGCGGTATGGGCTGCTGCAAAAACGGCGCCTGTCGATTTCGACAGTGGGTCCGGCGGCGGAGCCCTGGTCTGGGGAGAGGCACGCGATGCGACTGGAGAGCTACAAACTGCGGCCTCTATACGCATGGCGTGGCGTGATGGCGCAATTGCACAATGGGATGGGTTTTACACAGCTGCTGCAGTGCAGGAAGCTGAGCATTACCTAACGGTTGGTGCAGACCTATTGGGAATATACCCGGTCTACTACTGGACCGACACCAACGGCGTAGTTTTGGTGGCAACGAGCCCTGAGCTTTTCCGTGCCCACCCGCGCTTTACCCCAGAGTTAAATATAACCGGGCTGGTAGGCATCCTGCTGTCAAACGGCCTGGTGGACGGTCAGACCTTATGGCGCAATGTACGCCGCTTAACCCCGGGTAGATGCCTTCGGGTAGAGGGAATAGGCGTCTGGGAGGAAGAAGCCTATCAGGTACCCATGGAATTGACTGCTGTGGACCTGCCATTCGCGGGTCACGTCGAGCAACTCCACGCGTCGGTCAAAGCAGCGGTGAAACGGCATGCGCCGACTGGCCGACCGTATGGGCTGTTACTCTCAGGCGGACTGGATTCACGCCTGCTCGCCGGTTACCTGGCTGAGCAGAATGCACGAATTGAACCGCTGACCTTCGGACAATCACAGGATATTGAGATGCGCTGCGCCAGAGCTGTGACAACAGCGCTAGGTCTCAAACATCACACAACAGAAGTTCCGGCTGAAGCCTATGCGGAAGCCGCGCAACGACTGGCTCGATGGGAAGTACTGGCGGCGGGTTTTAATGGAGTTCCAGAGTGGGCAATGCACGAAGCGATTGGAAGCCTGTCTGACCGCGTGGTGGCCGGACACATTTTCGACGGTGTTATCGGTGGCATACATATTGGCTGGGCATACGATCCTGGAACCGGACAAATGGGTTTCGAAAAGCTCTTGCCGACCGTTCTCGCCTGGGGGTTCGAACCTGAAGTGCTCAAAACATTGCTCGTACACGATGTACACAACATCGTTGACGATGTGATGGCTCGACTCCAGCAGGAATACGAAGGTGTCGCCGAAAGTGAACATTACCGGGCATGGCTGTTCGATCTCCAACATCGCCAGCGATTCCATGTAGGCAGTGCTATATGGCCAATCTCTTTCGCGGCGTGGCCGGTCATGCCATTTCTGGATCGTGATGTCATGGCCGTTTCGGCAGCCATGCCGAGTAGCAGTATTGCTGATCGCCGGGCGCAGATAGCTCTGTTAGTTAGACAATTTCCGCAACTGGCACAATTGCCAATCGATCGCAATTCTTATGACATACTTCCACTGAGTCCGCGTTTCAGGGATTTACTCGCCAGGTCATTCAATTATCGAGCACAGGCAATTAAAAAGCTTGTACGAGCACAGTTAGGCAAAGCCAAGCCCGAGCGAGTGTATTACCGGCGCCTGTATGACATAAACTCACCCGGGTGGCTGTCGGTACGGCAGATAGCCGAGCCATACCGTAATCAACTGCCAGCAGTGTTTTTGAGAGACAAGGTAAATACCATCCTGCCTGGTGTCGAGGAATATGTGCAGGTACACAATCCGGTCAAGGATACATCCAGTGTAAAAACCCTGCTCGGTATGGCGCTTTGCAACCGCCGGCTGAAAACACAATGATGGAGCATCGATAATGCGTGTCATGAACATACGCCTGTGCGATTCACCCACCTCTCCGAACAGTGTCCGTCTTGCCGCCGACATTAGCTATGACGACAACCCAGGTCACCACGAAACATTGTGGTTCGACGTGCCGGAGAGCTTCCACGAAAATCTGACCACCTCAGGTGACCCATGGTTAGCGACTTTGCTGCCACTTGCGAGCAAAATCGGAGAGCCCCTGCATATCGAAGGGCCCATTGATCCCGTCTTGTATGAAAGTCCTCGGGAACTCATGGAATGGTGGCAGTACTGGTTTCCGGATATGAATGTTATACCTGTGCATGCTTCTACCATTACACCAAATAACCGAAGCAAACCAGCTCGCACTGCCCAGTTTTTTTCCGGTGGCGTGGACTCCTTTTTTACGTTATTAAGACACAGAGACAACACAGAACCAGTTCAAGTGGACGACTTGTTGATTGGTTGGGGATTCGATATACCACTATCCGATCAAGACGCATTTGATCGGGTCCGAACCACCCTTGAAGCGGCCGCCACCAGGCTGGAAAAGCGGCTCGTACCGTTTTCAAGCAACATCAGGGAAACGCGATTTCGTAGCCTGCCATGGGGAACGATTGGCCACGGAAATGCCATGGCTGCAGTCGCGCTTCTACTCGAAGGCGTGTACGAGCGAGTCCTCATACCGTCAACTGATGGCTACCGTGAAACAGGTCCTTGGGGGTCCCACGCGACGACGGACCATTTGTATTCCTCGTCTAGGATGCGCACAATTCATGATGGCGCAGCATTCAGCCGACTTCAGAAGGTCGAACTTATCGCAACATCACCACCCGCACTCTCCGCCTTACGTGTCTGCTGGCGCTCCCAATCAGATGAGAACTGTGGGAAATGTGAGAAATGCATCCGAACAATGATCGCATTGGAGCTGTGCGACGTGCTCGAGAAAACACCTACCTTTTCTCATGCAACACTCGACCTCGGTCGGATTGCCCGCGTTTACTGCCCGTACCAGAAAACGGGCTCTTTGCATTTATACTATACAGAGATGCTTGCTGTGGCCCGACAGCGCGGCCGTCACGATCTTGCCAAGGCGATATCCCGCGCCCTCTGGCGTTCCTCATTCAAACAGCCCCTGCTTTATGTAACGCAACGCCTGCGTATGAATCGGTTCCTGTGCCAAATAGGAAAACCCCTGGACACGGCGCTGAGACGCACCGTGATCACATGAGTGGGTTCTACCTTACACCTTGCATCACTTGCGTAGGAAAAGTTTGCGCGTAAACAGCAGATACCTGGGAATGCCGATCCGCGGTGCGTGCAGCATGGACCTCAAATGATGCCTAAATGCTTCGCGTCGATTATTTGCTGCTAGTTCATACTTCGCTATTTGATGATGTAAGCCACAAATTCTTTGATTAAGGCGTTGGCGTTGCAGTTGCGTCTTTACTTTAGAGGCAATTCTTTCATGCAAGCTCATTAGGTACCTGGCTTGCCCAGCTTGTTTGGACAGTGAGCCAGGGCTATTCGATTGCACAAAGGTATTATCAAACAAAAACCTGAACTGATAACTATCAATCAGGCGGAACGCAACATCGGTCCACTCTGCATACTTCGTAAGGTTCAAGAAAACATCCGCAGGTACCGCTGAAGTCCTATACAGTGCACCGCACGGAGTCATCCAGTTGGCTTCCAGCAACGCCCCTAACGGATCCTCCATAATACGTTCTAGTTCGTTGGAGGCCTTATACATTTGGGGTTCGTCTCCCCATTCCTCACGAAGTCCATTTGTGATAACAACATCTATATCGCTATTTGATATTAGGCAAGACTCTCTCAAGTTGATAGCTTCGGGCAACAGGTAATCGTCGTCATCCAGAAATCCGAAAAACTCACAATTTACCGCGCACCGACCAATGTGGATAGCGTTGGGCAGGCCGGGTTCGGCAATGCACAATAATCGAATATCTTTCCGATGTTCAAGCTCGTCCAGCAGCATGGGATCGTAGCGGTTTCCATTCACGACAACCAACGCTCGAGCACCCTGACTTATAACGGAGTTGATTGCGCGCCGCAGTTGGCGCGCGCGCCCGGCTTCGGCCAATGTCGGTACAACTATCTCGGTCCGACATTGGCTTCCTGTACCCTGCTCCTCGCTCATATGGACACAAATCCTAAATCTGTGCAGATTTACCAAAATTCAGATTAACACTAAGTATCGCCAGACCAATGTTACAAACTTCTTGCTATTTTAGCCAGAAACAAAATAATACACTTTACACACTATCCTGTTAACATTGCCAGACCGGACTGGCTAGTCCCGTAAAGCACATGAAATAGTCATAGGGAATAACGTGTCTTCGGAAATCAACCTGCAAATGGCGAAGGGTGCTGGCTGGATGACCCTGTTCACCTTGCTCAGTAGGGTGCAAGGTCTAATCAGCATGATTATCCTGGCACGGCTGTTGATTCCCAAAGATTTTGGGATCATTGCAATGGCAAGTTCATTAATTGCTGGTGTTGAACTGCTTACAGCATTAGGACTCCACGTCGTACTGATTCAGCATCCGGACCCTAAGCCGCATCATTTTAATACCGCCTGGACCCTTAAAGCCGTGCTAGGTGTGCTCGCAGCACTGCTCGTTGCTGCTTTAGCGATTCCTGTAGCAACATTTTATGGCGAGCCCAGATTGTCTACAGTGATATATATGCTGGCTATCTGCGTAGCTGTACGAGGATTCGATAATATACATACCGTGTGGTTCCAGAAGAACCTTGAATTCAGGAAAGATTTTTTTCTTCGGTTCGTGCCCAGGCTGGCTGGATTCTTCATCACAATCCCAATGGCGTTCTATCTTAGGAGCTACTGGGCCCTTGTCGCAGGCATGCTCTTCACTAGTATTTTCGGTGTAATTTATGGCTACGTGCTCTATCCGCTTGCTCCACGCTTCTCCTTGGCAGGAGCAAGAGAGATGTTTCGCTTCTCGAAATGGCTGCTTCTGTCAAATTTTTTGGCTTATGGTATTACAAAAGGAGTTGACATTATCATCGGGAGAACTATTGGGGCATCCGGATTAGGAGCGTATACGCTCTCCTATGAGTTAGCAACAATGCCAACGACTCAACTCACCGCCCCTATAAACCGTGCTGTTTTACCCGGTTATTCCAAACTTGCTCAAGACAACGATCTGTTAACCAAGGGCTTCCTGAATGTAACCGGAATGATTTCGGTCATTGCGCTCCCTGCAGCAATAGGTATTGCCGCCATTGCCGAGATCTTTGTACCGGTAGTTCTCGGCAAAGGTTGGGAACAAGCTATACCCATAATTAAACTTCTCGCGTGGTATGGAGCCATACAATGCCTTCTCACAAATACCGGACCACTTTTCAACGCCGTAGCACGTCCGTATTACCTCACATACGTTCAGATTGTAAGCCTAGCAATTCTTTTACCTACCGCCTACTACCTTGGCACTAGCGGAGGCATCACGACTGTAGGATGGGCGTTTCTCATTACCACATCCATTACCACCCCGCTCACAATCTATAATGTTCAAAAGATACTGAACATACGACTTTCTATGATCGCCGCTGTAATCTGGCGTCCGGTGTTTGCAAGTCTCGGCATGTATTATATGGTTACTTCGTATATTCACTGGTCACCTAGTTCAGATCTAATATCGCTAGTTCTGGCGATATTTATAGGGGCGGCAAGCTACGTGAGCTTATTGATAGGTTTGTGGTTTTTGCAAGGTCGCCCGGCTGGTTCAGAACATGCGATATTCAAACATATTTTGACAGTGTTTCAACCTCGTGAGATATAGCAACAAGGAATAACATCTTCAATATATAACTCCTCATACACAATACGGCAATTAGAAATACTCTAACTCAATGGTACCCGATTAACAGCAAGGCGCAGTCTACGAACCTTGTATGAATTCTGAATACGTTTCGGTAGACGGTTCCATAATGTATTCGGCGGCGACTCAATAGAATCAGTCCATTGAACTCCTCGGTTCGCCAAACTGTAGTCCCACACACTCCTGTTTTTGTGGTACGAACCAGGACCAAGTGTAACGGGCTTACCTGCAACCGTACCTATGATTGATGAGTGGAGTCTGTTGGTAATGATTGATTTTGCATACAAATGAATACGAACCCAGTGGCGAAAATTTATTGCAGCATACGCCGGATCAAGAGTTATTGCCCTCGACGCCAGAGATCCTGTCCACATCCCGCCTGTTGTTGGACGTATAGGTTGTTCTGGGTCTTCTCGCAATACAATGAGGTCATAGTTGCCAATCGGCATGGATTTAAGCTCTGCAATGGCCAGAACATCCTCATCAGAAAGGGCCAGCGCTGTATCATGATCTAAACAGAGTGTTGCGCCCAATTTTGGCAGCTCCACGTCATTGAGTACCTGAAGCGTAAATTTCTCACGCGCAAAAAAAAGAAAATCGCGGGGCCTTATACATGAAAGTGCTTGCTTAAATCGATCAGCTAACCACTCACTACTCCCCTCGGTCGAAACTGGTCCCTGAACTACCAAATGTACAGATCGATTGAGGGCTAACTCAAGATTTACAATCGCTCGGCCACTACACCAGTGATTGAAACCTCCTCCACCGTGGAGGTATATACAATGATCTGAGGTAGTGGCCATTGCTTGGAACTCGACTGTTTCAAATGATCTCCAGTTAAGCCCCAGGCTGTCTGCCATCCTTTCAGCACCTGCAAATATGAGGTCATCACCCCAATTTCCCAGTGGTCGGAGAAAAATCCAGGGGCGATCTCGATGACTCTCGAAAACATCTCTAAGCTTATATAAAGTTTGCGGAAACTGATTGCTACTCATTGTGAGATATCATAGAAAATGTGTCTAATTTATTGTTTTATATAAGATGTTCAAATATTGTCCATGGCATTTAACCACTTATTTAATCCATTTATTATGTATAATTCTACGGGTTTTCGTTCTGTCTTTCATTCCTTTTGCCGCTTGCGGTAAAGCCTACTGGTCAGAATATCATAAGTAATCTTGCCGGCCACATAGGCGAACAGCCAGAGCAGAATCAGTAGCGCACCCCGAATAAAGGTTTTATTGGCAATTTCCCCACCCTCGGTACTGATTTGCCCAATTGCGCTCTGCAACTCTTCTGATGTTAACAAGGCCTTTATTGCTTCGCGTTCTTCAATCATAAGATGAGTGATCGCGTTTTCCCGTTCCTTACTCAACTTTTCAACCATCTGGATGATCGCGGCTTCGCGCTCATGACTTAACTCCTTAAACATTTGCACAATGGCCGCATCGCGTTCTGCTGGTAATTTTTCCATCACAGCCGCATAACGCTCGGAAGAACGGGTGAGCCGCTCGGTGTTATCGAGCAACTGAATCGCTTCAGGCGTATTCAACATCTCATGCATTCCGAATTCAGCCTGCAAGCGCGTCAAGTTTGGGGCACGCTGCATGTAATACATAACACGCTCGCCAAACTCGCGCATCTCAACCGCGGTTTCCCGGGTCTGTGCTATTTCACCCAACAGCCCGCCTGTTTCCTCGACGCGTTGTAACTCGATCGCCCGCTGGTCAGTGAATCCACCGAAGCGAATACCCCAGAAATAATGTTGATCCGGATGTTGTTCGTTCCACTCTCGGATCAAGCTGCGTAAATCATTTTGCTGTTCCGGCGTCAGTACCCGTTTTGACCCTTCCCAGATCTCCTCTTCCAGCATGCGAGCGGCTTTTAGCAAGCCCTGACCGAGTTCGGCGCCAAGATATTCAGGTACCCAGTACGTCTCAACTTCCTCGCGGGTCAAGCTGGCGAGGACAATCATATCTAGCAGATTTTCCACCGCATTTGGACCCACGGCGATTTCAACCACGGCAGTTTGACAGGCCAGTTTCCAGCCACTCGCAAAACTACGTAATTCTGGCGTGGTTGCCTTCGCCCTGATGCGGTCCGCCTCCAGTGACATACGCGCGGAAAAGCGATCACCATAACGCATGATTTCCACTTCCAGTTGCTGGCGTTGCATCGCCGGTTTGCTCGCCGCCTCCGCACCAATTTTTGCTACGGTGACATCCTGGGATTTCGGCTGCGTGGGGGCACTGACACAGCCTGCTACCAGGCTGGCGCAGGTAAGGAAGAAGAGAAATAAACGATTTGGCAAGAACATTTATAACCCCTCCATCTTGCACTCGATTTTAAGTTCGGCACACAGTTCGCGCATCGCATTCAACGAAATGCTCTGGCCAGTCTGACCACTCTCTCCCGCATCCGACCAGATAAAGAGCAAGCTTGAATTAGCATCAAGTTCCGTGGCCTGAGCGGCGACACTTCTCTCACCATCGGTCAATTCCAGTAAATAACGTTTATCCTCTTTATTCAGAATCTTCAAATTCGGGCGTTGCGCG
>Ga0209536_100010885_pt1 | contig 13365 bp, 11 predicted proteins | sample DeeMarSeWOR28_12_FD_187461 | JGI IMG/M metagenome (GOLD analysis project Ga0209536, IMG submission 187461) | Marine sediment microbial communities from White Oak River estuary, North Carolina - WOR-2-8_12 (SPAdes) (version 2) | ecosystem: Environmental > Aquatic > Marine > Intertidal zone >...
TTAAAAAAGCGCATAAATGAACGGGGCAACAGCCGGTACTGCTGATAATGAGATAAAGAACGCAGACAGGAGCAAAACTATAATAATCGGTAAAAACGCAATTTTTTTATGAGTTTTTATATATCCCCACAGATCGCTCAAAAAATCCATTAGTTAATCCTTTCTTGGCTAAAATGGTTTTTCAAAATCCTTTCTTTCTATTGTTTGTTCACGAACCTTAAAAACAGATGAATTTTTTCTCTTCCATTTTTTTAGCTGTAATGGATCGACACCACTCATTCTTCTCAGGATGCCAACGGGAGTAATTATGCCGTAGAAATATATAACTAAAAATGTTTTTGACACTAGGGGGCCGATTACTTTTAATATGAGTCCCAAAAAGGGAGCTAAAAGGAGGCGCAGAAAATAAGGACAGAACAGGCAGAGGGCCAGGAGGACAATGGTAATGGGCAGCAAATACGAGATGTTTTTATAGTAGCAGATTCTCATACTTGTACATATGGTGCACTAGGTGCTTTCTCAACTGGTGTTGGTTCTACAGATCTAGGGGTTGCAATGGCTTTGGGAAGGTGTTGGTTAAAAATACCTGAATCTCTAAAATTTGTATTTTCAGGAAAATTAAATAAATGGGTTTCTGGTAAAGATTTAATTTTATACTTAATTGGTAAAATAGGGGTTGATGGGGCTACATATAAAGCATTGGAGTTTACAGGTGAAGTTATTAGGAACTTGTCTATAGACAATAGATTTACAATGTGTAATATGGTAATTGAAGCAGGCGCTAAAAATGGGATAATAGAACCTGATAAAATTACGATTGATTATTTAGAAAAGACCAGAAATTCGGAATATCAAATCTACAGAAGCGATAAAAATGCGGAATATATCGATACAATAGAATTTGAATGTATAAATATTGAACCCCAAGTGGCTTTTCCTCCATTGCCTGAAAATTCTAAACCAATCTCAGAAGTTAATAATATGAGAGTAGAAATAGATCAATCAATAATAGGATCTTGTACTAATGGTCGTATGGAAGACTTAAGAATTGCTGCGAGTATTTTACTAAAACAAAAAATTCATCCTAATCTACGGTGTATTATTATTCCTGGCACTCAAAATATCTATCTCCAGGCATTAAAAGAAGGATTATTAGAAATTTTTATTGATGCTGGGGCGATTATTTCACCCCCTACTTGCGGTCCTTGTTTGGGAGGACATATGGGTATTCTTGCAAAGGGAGAAAAAGCAATCTCAACCACCAATAGGAATTTTACAGGTAGGATGGGTCCTGTAGATAGTGAAGTATATTTGTCAAGTCCTGCAATTGCTGCTGCTTCAGCTATTAAGGGATATATAACATCACCAGATTATTTATAGTGTGAATAAAATGATTGGTAAAGCTATAAAGTATAATATAAAAAATATCAACACGGATTTGATTATCCCAGCAAGGTTCCTAATTACTTCTGATTCTGATTTTCTAGCTAAACATTGTATGGAAGATCTAGATGCCAGATTTATGGAAGATAAAATTAAGTATGGTTATACAATAATGGTTGCTGGATCGAATTTTGGATGCGGATCAAGTAGGGAACAGGCCCCAATTGCTCTTAAATCAGCAGGAATTAAATGTATAATAGCTCCTTCTTTTGCTAGGATATTTTTTAGAAATGCAATAAATATCGGATTACCTATAATTGAATATAGTAATATTGAAGAAATAAACACTGGAGATGAATTAGAACTCAGATTCACTGAAGGAATTATTAAAAATCTTTCTACTAATATTGAATTTAGTGTAAAAAAAATGCCTGCTTTTATAGAGGAGATCGTATCCAGTGATGGTTTGATTAATTATGCAAAAGGCTTAATTTTAAAGAATATCTAAATATCTATAATTTAATCTTAATTTTTGTAAAGATAAGTTAAAAAATAATTAGGATTTTGACATTTCTTGAAGAATAAATTTAAGAAATCGATGTCTAAGTTTTTATATTATTATTTTGAAAATATTATTATAGATAATCAAATTAAAATATTTATATGAAATTCATCTTAATATTATTTTAATTTGAATCTTATACCAATTATGGAGATAAATTTATGTCATTAAAAGAATTCACTAAAGAAGTATTTACTCGATATGGATTTAGCGAAGAGCATATAAATGTGTATTTAGTATACTTACGAGTTCCACGTGCGACAATGTCAGAGGTATTCATGACATTAGCAGTAGATAATGAGGAACTACAATATGAAACTATTGCGGAAATTACTAATTGGCTAGTAGAGAAGAATTTTTTAAAAAGGATTGAAGGAATAGTCCCAAGATTTATTCCGTTAGAACCTTTTTTTGAATTGTTCACCAACGAATCAGAACTTTTCAGAAATGAAATTGCAAAAATCAAGGATGGTATCCTAGCTGACCAATCTAATCGCTTTGAAAAACTGGAAGATATTCAGAATAAAAGTATCGGAGAAGTTGAAAATGCAGTTGATTCTCAGATTACTAGTTTTTTTGAAGATACTGATTCTAAAAACTCTACTAAAAGAAACACAATCGACAAAGCAACAAATCGTTTTACTGAAACAAGTAAAGCGCTCGAAAGTAATCTTCACTCAATAATGAATAATCTAAACTCAAATTTACAGAATATTTCAACCACTCATATAAGTAAGTACGAAACTGAAATAAATAGTACAAAAGAAAATTTAATTACCATTATCGCAAACTTATTAGATGATTTTTCTACGAGAGTTGAAAATCTAGATAAAGAATTAAAGATGGAACTAGATGAGCACGTAGAAAGACATAGAACCACTGCTAATCAGCTTAAGCCAAGAATGGAACAAATATTGGAAAAATATCTTGAACGTATGGACAAAGTAGTCGGTGATTTGAAAGAAAGGATTTCAAATATTTTAAAAGAACATACTAATCATATAAAGAATACAACAGATACTCTTCAAACCAGCATAAAAGCGACTGTAGATGATAGGCACCGAACTTTAACTAATCAATCAAATGAGTTTAAAAGCATGACACTCACTCTAATTGATAATCTACTCGAACATGCAAACAGATTCACTGACTTTTCTGAAGATATGGCTAAAAAAGGCTTTTTCTGGATGGGAAAGAAGAAAAAATATAAAGCGCGCCATGAAACTACTATTCAAAATATTTTGAAATTTACAAAACCTATGAAAGAGGAGTTCTCAAACACAACTGAAGAATACATTACTAACACAAGAAATACAACAGATCAGCTTAAATCTGATGTGACAGATATTATGGTAAATGAAAATAATACCTTAGCTTCAGAAACTAATGATCTTGATTTTAAAGCCCAAGAAACTATAGATGCTCAATTAGAAAATTTAGCAACTGATTTAGCTGGTGAAGTTGATGATACATTACAAACTGGTGTTAAAGATTGTTCTGATACTAATATAAAATTAAAGGATTCGTTAGAAAGTTCGTTAAAACAGCATCATAGACAATATGAGGATGGAATTAATATACATAAAGATAATAGTTTACGACATTACACAGATTTTGACTCTGAAGTTAAAAGTATCAAGGAAAATTGGGTAAGAGAAGTAGATTCTAAATTCTCTGAAGGAAAGCGTGATGGTTCCGATAGAATTGACAGTGAAATCAGATTATGGAATGCTGAAGCAAAGGATATGGATAATAGCTTGTCGAGCATGCTTGCGGATCATAAAACAAAATATGAACAGAATGCGAAGACTCTTCAAAATAGCTTATCTAACACCACTCGAGACACTATTCAGAATGTTAAAGACGCAATCGCAGATTTTACACTACAATTCATGAATTCCATCGATGATGCCACCGAACTTGGTGAAACTAATGAAGATAAATTAAAAGATGTTCACAATGCTTCAAGTTCAATTCCAGAAATATCAAGGGTTTCTACGTGGCAAGTTGTTGGAAGAGATGCAATGATCGCCGTAATGAAAGATGCGATATATAGAGTTAAATCTTCAATTATCATTGTTACTCCTGTCGTAGTTCCTGAGATTCTACAGGTCATTTCTGAATATGCATTCCAAAAGAAAGCTGCTAGATTCATGGTCACCTCACATTTTGATTTATCTACTTACGGAGGAATTATTAATAAGATGAAACAGTTAGGAAATATACAATTTCGGCAATTGCAAAAGGCAGCAGATTTTTATGCGTTAACCCGTGATGCTGAAGAGGTTATAATATGCCCACATTCAGATAAAGAAGAAGAGATGATAGCTGTTGTCTCTAATCAAGCGGCATATTCGGTACTTTACTCACAATTTATAGGTCCAATCTTTCAAGCAAATAGTCGGCCAATTAAGTAGTGTTAAGCTAAATAAACTAACAGAAAACAACAATTCAGAGAGTAATCAAGAATCTGTAGAACTCTGACGTCTTTTCAAAATAAATAAGATTTTTTAATTTTTACTATTTTTATTTCTCTCTTTTTAATATTATTAACTAATAAATTTTAAAAAAAAAAGAATAATTATTTTTTGAAATTGATTAATTTTTAAAGTCCTTTTAAGCCTTTGTCAATTTCTTCAAGTTGCTCCTTGGTAAATTGTCCAGGAGCCATTGATTCAGAATATTCTTGAATTTGGCGCAATGAAAAGCCCATGGCCATTTGAGCTTGAGGACTTTCAATAAGTTGTGCCATTCCTGGAAGGCTCTTTAGGAATTTTTCAGATACTGGGTCATCTAAAAGCTCCCCTAAGGTCATGTCGACGTTATATTTATCTGGCATTTTTAACAATCTCCTTTTTTTTTTGATAATATTAAAGTAAGACTTTAATGGTTGTATTTAATTTGTTAATAGATATAAATTTTGTTTAAAAATTGTGTCAAAAAATTAATACGGTTTTTTTTTTATTTCCAAAAACTTTAAGAAACGTTCGTTCTTGAATTAGTATTAAATATTTAGACGATGTATGACTATTTTCATTTAGTTTTATTTAGATAAAATTAGTAATATGGTACAAAATGGGAAAAATCTCTAATAAACGAGTCGAATTAATGACTCCTTTAAAGAATTATAAATCATTGAATGCAGTTTTAGGTAAAGCTGATGCTGTATATTTTGGTGTTGAATCTTTTAACATGAGGATGTATAGCGATAATTTTAGACTAGATGACCTAAATAAGATTGTAAAAACTTGCCACAATAATAATATCTATGCATATCTGGCTACAAATATCGTCATCTATGAAAATGAATTCCATTTTTTAGATAACGTTTTAGATAAAGCTGTAGAAGCAGAAATTGATGCTGTAATTATTCATGATATTGGTGCTATTCATCTAACAAAAGAAAAAGGATTAAATTTCCATATTTCTACTCAAGCAAATATTTCTAATTCCTATGCGGCACTATTCTATGAATCGTTAGGAGCCCAAAGGTTAATTCTTGCTCGAGAATTATCGCTAGAGCAAATAAAAGAAATAAAAGACAAGGTATATAAAGCTGAAATTGAATGTTTCATTCATGGTGCTCAATGTACTTCAATATCAGGACGATGCTATTTTTCTGCCGAAATTTGTCAGTCCCAAGATTACTCAGCGAATAGAGGAAAATGCGTTCAGCCATGTAGAAGAAAATGGAGAGTTATTGATGAACAAAATAATGATTTGTTATATGATGGTGTTTTCTTCCTTAATACGAAAGATCTCTGTATGATAGAATATATTCCTCAATTGATTGAAGCTAAAATTGACGCATTTAAAATCGAAGGTCGGATGAGAGATCCGATTTATATTGAAGAAGCAACCTCTTGCTATAAAGAGGCGATTGATGCATATTATGAAAATGAATTCTCAGAAGATAAGATTCAAAATTGGCTAAATCGTTTAAATAAAGTATATAATCGAGGTTTTTCTACAGGATTTTATTTTGGGTTGCCAAAGGGTACAGAAATTCAAAGAGAATTTGATGGAAACATCTCAGACTTTAAAAAAGTTGAAATCGGTAAGGTTTTAAACTATTATCCTGATAAAAAGGCAGCTAAAATTCTTTTATCATCAGGGAAACTTAAGTTAAAAGATGAAATATTTATCATCGGTACTCATACAAACACATATCTAAGACAAGAAATTAAGTCGATTCAAATAAAACAAAAGCAAAATTTAACTGAAACTCCTTTAATCTCATCTAAGAAGGAAAGGATCACTGTTGGGATCACAGTTGATACACAAGTTAAGAAAAATGATAAAATTTTCAAATTAGAGCAATTATAAAATCTGATTTTTGTTCTCTTTTTGAAAAAGCTGGATAATTGTAACTGTGTTTAGTAATTTTGAAAAATCAGAAGATTCCGGTCCATCAATCTCATTGTTCCAGCCAAAAAGCATTTTAGCTGATTTACTATGCTTTGTAACATACCACCTTATAATTTTTAGCTTATCATTTTCATTCGACATAAACTTCACTCTTGCAGGGAATGTGTGAAATCCATGTCTAACCCAAACTGAATCTGGATTTGCTCGAATGTTTTTTAACCATCCTGAATTTTCTCCTCTTCCTGAGAAAATGGTCATGATACCATCTATCCAATGATATTCTAAAGGCGTTCTGCATTTTTTTCCTGTTTTTCTACCTATTGACGTTAGAATAAGAAAAATCCTTCCAAATCCTAAAAGAGGCAGAATTCTTAATCTATATAAAGGGATAACAAGATATTTATTCAATCTTTTATACTTTTTTAATATTTTTAACCTAATTATTTCATCTGGATGATTCATATTATAAAGTGCTGATCCGGTTCTTGGTAATAATTCATCACCGATTTTGTTTTTATTATTAATCATAACTCAGTTCTTATCAAATCAAGTAACTAAATTCCATATTATTAAGAAAATTTTAGTAAGGATAAAGTGAGAGCTAAAAAAAATTTAATATATGTAGCCTTTTTGACTGCCTAATCCCACGTTGCTTTTGTTACTGAATTATCATCATCTTCTGTGTGAATTCTTTTTAAGTCGATATCTTGATAACCTGGAAGAACACCAAGCATCCTTCTCATTGCAAATTTAACATCTTTTGCAGATGCAATAAATCTTCCTACAATCAAAATATCCGCTCCTGCATCTAAAGCATAAGCTGCTGAACTAGGTTCAATTCCACCTGCTACTGCAACAAGTACTCGGTCTTTCCCTGAAGCTTTCTTTTTACTAGCATATAATTCCTTGATTTTTGGAGCTAATGCCCATCTCTGTTTTTGTTGGGCATCAGGGGATTTATCTCCCCCAGTAGACTGTTCTACATCAATTCCTCTATGTATAATAACAACATCAGGGATTTGTTTTAAGGAATTTAATTTCTCAATAGGGTTTTGAACTTCCATAGTATCAACAAAAGCATGAATTCCAAGTCTTTGTGCTTCTAAAATAAATTTGTCAAGTGAGGCTGTAGCAGCTAAACCACTTGCTACAACACCGTCAGCGGTTGCATCAAAAGCAAAGTCAACTTCTAATTTTCCAACATCCAAAGTCTTTAAATCAGCTACTATAAACTTTTCTCTAGCAGCTTCTCTAATTTGTTTAATCGATTCGACACCGTATTTCTTAAGAAATGGTGTACCAACTTCTAATATGATTCTGTCACTTTTTGGTAATTCCTTAACAACCTTAATTTGCTTTTCCAGAGCAGGATGATCCAATGCAACTTGAATATAAGGAGGTCTCCATAATCTAGGAACTCTAATCCCTGCAACAGGGTGTTTTGCACGATCTTTATCGTAAAAAATCTTTTCAATTGGAGGATATCCTCTTAATGCTCTCTGAATCGCCAATTTTGTTGCTCCATAATTATATTGATATATTTTTCTATAATCTTTGGCTGCTGGATGGATAAAAACACTAACAATTATAACCCACTCATCGACTTTATTCAAAGGAATTAATCCTTCTTCAACGGCATCTGCAATCCCTTTCGCTACTGCTGCTTGAGCAGGACCAAATATTTTATTAGCATCTTCTAAATCGGCAACTGTTACCTTAGGTACAATTAGTGAGACAGGTTTCGACAATAAATTAGGACGAATGGCTCCAAGAAGACCACCGTGACCTTTTGAAGGAGTACTTAAAGCATTTGCGAAGGAAATTCCTACAGGCCCATCCTTTGAACCAATTATCAAATCCACATGAGCTAGATCATTACCCTCTCCTATCAATGCTTCTCCAATAAAATAATCCGGTTTTGGCATACAATTTTCCTTTTATATTTTTTAAATTTTCTTTTTATAATTTTGTGGAGATTAATTATATATAATAGTGTATTTTTGAGATAACACTACAATTAACTAGAGTTAATCTTTTATTAATAAAATTATTGATTGAATTAACTCTCAAATAATAAAAAAGGGTATAAATTTTATCTCTTAATTTCCATAATTAATTCGTGTATACGGTTAAGTCCTGAAGTAAGGTAATCTGGAGGTAATCCAAAACTTATTCGAAAGAATTTATCCATACCGAAATGGTCTCCTGGTACAATAAATACACTCTTTTCCTTACGTAATCGTTCTGCAAATTCGGAGGAGTTAATATCTAAATGGTATCGAACGAAAGCTATTGCGGCTGCTTGAGGAGGAATAACACTAAAAGTACTTTCATGGTCATCCATCCATTTTTGTAGTATCGGATAACCCCTACGAATAAAATTACGAGCTCGTCGGATAAGACGAGGTCGAACTTCAGGAGAGAGTGCGATTGCAGCTAATTTATTTGATAGCATTGTAGCGCTAATGGTAGTATATTCATGTCGTGCCCAAATTTTATCTACGGTATCAACAGGGGCAACTAACCAACCTATACGTAGCCCAGGTAGTCCATAAGCTTTACTCATGCTACCCACTGCTATAACTTTATCATATCGCCCATAAAAGGAAGGAGTTTCTTCATCTCTTGTACGTTCAGCACCGGTGTAGACTTCATCAGCTAAAATCCATGCGTTTGTCTTTTCTGCAACATCAACAATTGAATCCATTTCTTTCTCTGATAGAATGTAACCAGTAGGATTGTTTGGATTACAAATAGCTATAAGTTTAGTATTTTTAGTTACAGTTTTATTTAGTTCATCTAAATCGGGAGTCCATCTATCTTCTTCACGTAAATGGAAATTTTTTAATTTTAATCCAGAATTTTTAGCAATACCCCAGATTTGCATATAATTAGGTAACATTATAACGATTTCTTCACCTTTATTGAGTAATGTACTAATAGTATTATAATTAGCTTCAACAGCTCCAGTTGTAACTAATACATTTTCTGCTGAAGCTTCATTATATAGAGCTGCTATGTTTTCCCTTAATTCAGGAATACCATTTACATAAGGATAATTTAATTCAGTAGTAAGTAATTGATTTATGTAATCTGGATTATCTGATAATAATTCACTTAATAAAATTGGATGAACTCCACTTTCAGATAAATTATAATTAACTTCTTGTTCAAACTTGGACATCCAACGCTCCATAAGAAAGGGTTGAAATTCTTTCATAATTTTTACCATTTTTTTTTTAATTTATCATAAAAGAGCATTCAATATATTTTAAACGATTAGCGCTAAAAAGTCTTTTAATAATTGGATTTTTTTTTTTAAAGTTTTGACTAACTTTATCTAAAATTTAGACAAGACATTATAGGGATAAGAAAATATATATGCACACTTAAGATTCATATTTATTTAATGAGATTTACAAGAAAAATACTATATAAAATAATAGGTTTTATCCTCGTTATTGGAGCTTCGATAATTGCGCCAAGATTTATTGTAAATTTTTCTGAAAAAAAAAAAGAATTTTCTGGATTTTATGAGATATCTCTCAATGGGGACAATATTTCTAAAATTGAAATTAATAATCAATTTCATTTAGGGAATATTAATGTTCAACAATCTACTAAGGATTTAAGCAATATCATTGAAGTAGAATGGGAGATACTATATAAAGGGATTAGTTATAATCCAGAAAACCTATTAGTTGTTTCTTACGAACAAAATCAATCCATTGTGAAGATTTATGTGTATAGTACTATAGATAAATCAGTATTAAGTGAAATAATAATGGATTCGCATCTCACAATTAATATTAATCCAAATTTTGAAATATATGGATTTAAAAGCTCTGGAGAAAATTGTGATATGAAATTTAGAGCAAATAATCTCAACTTTAGTATATTCGAAATTGAAACGATTTCTGGAGAAATTGACATCCAATTAAATAAGAGTACAATATATAGCGATTTTAGACTAGTAACAATTTCAGGGGATATATTTTTAAAATTGGATCATATATTATTCTTACAAGATTTTTTATCTCAAACCGAATCAGGACATCATTTTTTTGATTTTTGGGATATAAAATTTTTACCAAATGCAAATTTATTTGCTTTTTCCTCATCAGGAATAATTAATATATACTGGGCAAACCATTTTATAAAACATTATGAATTAGATGTATCTTTAGTTTCTCAGAATAAGGTTTATATTAAATTTTGGTCTCCTATAGAGATTATGAGATATGATATATTCGTATATAGCTCACCCGGTGGAACAACCCGTTTTGTAGGGGAACATGATCATTTTGAAGAAGTTGCCTTAAATCATCATCATTCGATTAATATTAATGAGCCAAATTTAGATCTTTTAAATATTAGGGCTGTAACTGGTGATAATGAAGCTTATGTGCGATTAGTAGACTGTTTTAAATGGAAAAGAGATTGTAATTGGTACACTGACGTTCCTCCATATGAATTTAGCACATTAGGAGATTATTCAATTCCAAAAAACGAGCATAATTCCTCTACAATTGAGTTTTATAGTCTAGGATATATATACTTGAATACCACTAAACATCTTAACCTTACATTTGAATTACTTCCAGTTTCTAGCGAAGATATTATATATCTAAATTGGAATTTAACTTATCTAAAAGCAATGGGGTATGGAAAAGGTTCGATTGATGTTACAGTATCAAACAAAACAGAAGGGGATATTTTAAAGCTGTATATTGAACTCCAATATGAATTAGACCTAATTTTACCAACATTTACAGGAGAAAATTTTACCGTATTCAGCCATCCAAATTATACATTCTATAATTTTACTATTTAAATTAGTTTCTCTTAGAAGTACTATGTAAAACTAATGAGAGAACAGTATTAAACTTATAATTAAACCTAGTTATATTTTTTCGATTGATTTGATCTCCCAAAGATATTTCTTCAAATCAATTTTAAATTCACCTCTAAATTCAACGCCTTCTAGTTCTAACAGTTTTTTATGATATTGCTTATCTTCAATTGAGTCCATTGAAAGTATCCCATTTGAACTTATTACACGATGCCATGGTAAATTATATTTCTTGCTGGAAGAATGCAGAATCCAAGAGACTTGTCTAGCAGCTCTAGGATTTCCAGCTAACTTAGCAATAAACCCATAAGTTAGAACTTTCCCTTTGGGGATGTTCTTGATTATATGAACAACATTATTAGTAAATGGGCTAGGAATTATCAAACACCTCATCAAAATTTAGTTCAATCTTTTTTGCAATAGAATATAACTTTTCCAATTTAGCTAAATTTAAATCCGGTGTCTCAAATATTATATGATTGCAATCGTATTTACTGAAATCGTTTTCAATTATTTTAATATTAAAATTTTCTTTTTTGTCCCATAATAGGGACCCGGGATATGGTGTTGCCACAAAATAATTAATTTTATCACCTTTTTCTAGTGGCAATTTCCCAATATAATTCGCAGTTTTGTTAAAAGTATTTTCTGTTTCTCCTGGTAAACCTAGAACAAAATAGGCTTGAATTGATAAATTCTCCTTTTTCAAATTTCTAATTCCATTCTCTACCTTAGCTGGATCTTGATATTTAAAATTTTGTTCTAAAACTTCTAAACTTGCAGATTCTATTCCAGTCGCAATTAATCTACAACCTGCTTTTTTTATTAAGTGAGCGTCTTCCTCGGTGATTATATCTACACGAAGCTCACATCCCCATGGAATCTCTAATTTATTTTCTATAAACATCAAACAAAATTTTTTGAAAAACTCTCTATTAATATTAATGTTATCGTAGAAATTAATGTAATTATAAGTTTGCATAGAATTTATGTCTCTTATTTCAGATAAAATTGATTTAATGCTCCTAATTTTAGTTTTTTTGAAAAGTTTTTGTCTTGAACAAAATGAACATTGATTAGGACATCCTCTATTCACAATTACGTTAGCAACTGTGTAATAATAATATTCATGAGATAACTTATATCGTGCTGGTAATGGTAATTGTTTTAAATCAGTTGAAATTACAGTATTATTTGCACTAAGTGTTCCTTCAGAGTTCATAAAAGCAATTCCATGGATAGAGGATAAATCATCTTCGATATCCCCTAGATGCCTTTTATCTAACGTCTGAAAGTATAACAATTTTGCTAGCTTGAGAAATGAATTTTCAGCTTCTCCAATACAAATAAAGTCAATTAATTTTTCGGTTTTAAAATCATTTTCTAATATTTCTTTATACATAAAGGTTACATGAGGCCCTCCTAAAATCACAATATTATCCTTATCTTCTTCCTTTATAATTCTCGCGAGATCAAGAGCGAGGTGGAAAGTGTTTGTTAGGGAAGTAATACCGAATATCTTATAATTGAGAATCTTTTCTCTTATCACTTCTTTCAACTTTGATTTCTCAAAATCTAAGTATTGTTCAAGATCTAATATATCAACTGGAAGATTATTTGAATCTAGAATTGCTGCTAGATATAAAATGCCTAGATTAGGTTCTCGAAAAAATTCTCTTTGAACTTCAGTTGATTTTGAGGTTTTAGGATTGATTAATAGAATCATCTTTAGTTGAGTTTTCCTCTTTCTTAGTTGACTCCAAATCAATATTTTCTTCAGGAATTTGATCTAGAATTTTAAAAGCTTTGATTAAATCTTCAATAGATCCTGGTTTGTTTAACTTCTCTTCATGAATTAAGGGAACTTTTAACTCCAATGGACTAGTCTTATCTTCTTTTTTTATATATAATTCTATTCCTTGAATTTTTCTATCTTTAATAATCAATCTGGTTGAGTAGTTTTGGTCTTTAAAAAGAGTAAATCCATTATTTAACTGTCCTAATTTTACAGATTTTATCGATTTTATTTCTTCTTTCAAAAACGCTTCTGTTACTTCTTCGTCCGCAAAAATTTGACCCCCTATTATCATAAATCTTCGATTCAAATCTTTTGGTTGTGGAAATTGATTAATATAATCGATTGCTTTCTTTAAATTAGGATTTTGGATCGATGTATCCATTACATATTTATCTAATGACT
>Ga0209536_100010887_pt1 | contig 13364 bp, 7 predicted proteins | sample DeeMarSeWOR28_12_FD_187461 | JGI IMG/M metagenome (GOLD analysis project Ga0209536, IMG submission 187461) | Marine sediment microbial communities from White Oak River estuary, North Carolina - WOR-2-8_12 (SPAdes) (version 2) | ecosystem: Environmental > Aquatic > Marine > Intertidal zone >...
ATTGTTGCTTCAGTGGATGAGGCTAACGAATCCATTCTTGCTAAAATGAAAGAAGCCAAGATACGTCACATTTTAATTATTGAAAATGAAAAGTTGATTGGTGTACTTTCGATGAGAGATATGCTTGAACTAGATCTTTCAGTTTGTAAAACTACCGTCGAGGTTTTAAATAATTATATTTATTCTAAGTAAAAACGGATAGCCTAATTTAAGAGGGTAAAATTCTTGTTCCGCAGTTTTTATCGGAAAGCTGTGTTGATTCTGTTATCACTGTTTCCTTCCCACCGTGTTCAACGAATTCTACCGCAGCAATAATTTTAGGACCCATACTTCCTTCTGCAAACTCTTTTGTCTCCAGATACTTTTTTGCATCTGCAACTGTTATGCTGTCCAGTGCTTTTTGATTTGGTTTATTAAAATTTAAATAAACTTTCGGTACGTCTGTAAGAATAAAAAATGAATCGGCTTTAATTTCTACAGCAAGCAGTGATGATGCAAGGTCTTTATCAATAACAGCTTCAACACCTAAAAGATTTTTATCTTTATCCCTGTAAACAGGAACCCCGCCGCCGCCAGCCGCAATAACAATGTTGCCCTTTTTAACAAGATCACGAATTACTTTTTTGTTTAATATCTCTATTGGCTTTGGTGATGGGACGACCCTCCGCCAGCCTCTTTTACGGGGATCTTCTTTAAAAATTAGTCCGCCCGATTTCGTAAGAAGATCGGCTTCTTCTTTTAAATAAAAACCGCCTACAGGTTTGGAAGGTGCATCAAATGCCGGATCATTAATATCTACAACCACCTGTGTAATTACTGTTACAACATTCTTGCGAATTTTATTTTCAACAAGAATGTTTTTCATTTGACGTTCAATCATATATCCGATTCCACCCTGAGAATCCGCAACGCAAATATCTAACGGCATCTGCGGTATTTTATATTCATTATAACCAGCTTGATTTCTTAACATAATATTTCCGACCTGTGGTCCGTTACCATGAGTAATTACTACATTATATCCTTCTTCAAAAAGCCTTAGAAGATGAATACATGTGTCATATGTGTTTTTTTCCTGCTGCTGGATCGTACCTAGCTCGTTCCCTCTTAACAAAGCATTACCACCGAGTGCAACAACAGCTATTTTTTTATCCATTTCTAATTATCATACTAAAAAAAGAAATAAGAGTTACAAACTTAGTTAGCTTTAGCGGTAAATAAAATTTATACAGAACATCACGAGCCGTGCCATAAATGGTTTGAGTCTGATAATACTAATTTTTATGTTTGTTCTGAATAGTAAGATAAAACTTTAACATGGACGGTAAAGAAAGATTTAACCACAGGGATTTTTTACAGCCTAATAATATGCTAAGATTGTACGCAAGCGGAGCGTTCCCAATGGCTGATCCCAAAACGGGAAGTATTAATTGGTACCTGCCGGAAGTCAGAACAATCATTCCACTTGATAAATACAAGGTGCCACGAACTGCCAGAAAAGCAATTGAAAAAATGAACTTTGAAATAAAAATTGACGAGGATTTTAATGGTGTAATTAACGGCTGCGCAGACAGGGAATCAACCTGGATATCGAAGGAACTGATAACAGCTTACAATAGACTAAGAAGAAGAGGACACATTCACACTGTTGAAACATATTTAAATGATGAACTTGTGGGCGGACTCTACGGAGTTACATTCCGTGGTGCATTTTTTGGCGAAAGTATGTTTTTTAAAGTTAGTGAAGCATCCAAAGCTGCTCTTATAGCACTTATAAAACATTTAAAGCAAAAAGATTTTGTTTTACTCGATGTGCAGTATATGACCGAGCATTTAAAAATGTTTGGTGCTGTTGAGATTTCTTTTGAAGAATACACAAAGCTGCTGCATCAGTCTTATACAAGGGCGTGCGAGTTTTAAGCCATTTCAGCATAAATGCTAATAAATAAAGCAACAATTATTTGTTTAGTATTAATTTTTTCTTTTAATGCCTTTTCCCAAGAAAACTTCATTAAGGTTTCAGAGAATAAATTCGTATTAAACAATATTGAGTTCAAATTCTTTGGTTTCAATGCTTATTATCTTCAGAGCGAGGCTGGTGAAATAGAGAGAAAATATATTGTTGATGATGTTTTCCAATCAGCAGATAATATCGGTGTTAATGTAATTCGTACCTGGGCATTTTATGAAAGTTCATCTTTTTCAAATTCTTCCATCATTAGGAAAAGTCCCTATGTAGTTCAAGAATCGGGATTGATTGCACTTGATTATGTTCTTCAAAGGGCAAGGGAAAATGAAATTTATTTGATTTTGACGCTCTCAAACAATTATTCTGCTTTTGGTGGAATATCACAATACATTACATGGGCAAATGAGATTAAGCTTAATGGATGCGCCAATTATTCTCACAATGATTTTTTTGTAAATGATTCAATAAAACAATGGTTTAAGTTCTACATAGAATTGTTACTAAATAGAACAAATACAATTAATGGAATTAAGTATAAAGATGATCCAACTATTTTCTCTTGGGAAATAATGAATGAAGCTGAAAACCCTGGTAAGGATTTTAGTATAATTAAAAACTGGTACGATGAAATATCTTCATTTATAAGATCAGTTGATCAAAATCATATAATAACAACCGGTGAAAACAGCTATGATGTTTATTTCAATCTTTATTCAGATGTTGATCTGATGTACAACAGTTCCTACTTTCTTGTAAATGGATACAAAGGAACAAGCTACTATGAAAATTCTCAATTAAAAGATATTGACTACGTTTCATTCCATAGTTACCCAAATGGATGGGGATTATCAGCAAAAGCTGGTAAGACTTGGATCAAAGATCATTACAAAATTGCTGTAGCATTCAATAAGCCTTGCCTGCTGGGTGAGTTTGGAATAAAGGAAAATAAATTATCTGTTTATAGCGATTGGCTTGATGATATAAAAAGATCATCTACTAAATCAGCGATAGTCTGGCAGTATCTCCATCCTGACATTGTAAATAATGACGGTTACGGATTTAATGAAAACAATTCTCCTGAGCTTATGGAATTATTTCAGGATTATATTGAAGAAATTAATTCAGATACTACAAATAATATTTCTATCACTGAAGATGCTGTTATATATCAGAATTTTCCTAATCCTTTTAATCCTGTAACTACAATTAAATACAGTTTGCCTGAAGATGACTTTGTTTCACTAGAGATTTACACATCACTTGGAGAATTAGTTGGTGTAGTTGATAAAGGATATAGAGAAGAAGGAAAGCATGAAGTCATTCTTTCCTTTCAAAATTATCTTCTTAGTAGCGGTGTCTATTTTTATAATTTACGAACATCTAGACAGACTATTACAAAAAAGCTAATGCTACTTAAATAATACGTTTGGTTTCAAAGAAAGAAGCCCAATGGACTCTCAATTACTAGGGCTCAACTAAAATCAAATCTTTCTGTGGAGGAGTTAAAAATTTGCATCCGTTTTTTGTTATTACCACTTCCTCCTCGATTGTTGAAACTCCGAATCCTTTTACTGGCAGTCGTGGTTCAATTGTAAAAACCTGTCCTTCTTCCAAAGGAAGGAAAGGAGCATTACCATAGCGTTCCCAACGCGGAAACAAACCCGCAACTCCATCATGCACCGTTTTCCCTAACTGATGACCCAATCCGTGAGGGTATTCATCGTAACCGTTTTCTGTAATATAGTTTCTGGCAATATCATCCATATCGCAGCCAACGACTCCCGGCTTTAATTTATCTGCAACCATTTGTATTGCATCCCTAATTACTTCAAATCCCTTTTGCACTTCTGCAGGAGCTTTTGTTTCACCTTCATTTAAAATGTACCACGTTCTCTGTATATCGGAACAATAACCATTCAGTTTAATTCCAAAATCCATATTAACTATTGTACCTTTTGTAAGCATTTTTTCACTCGGTCCCTCGTGAGGTCCGTTTGGATTTGGACCCGCAAATACCGCAGGACAATGTGTTTCTTCCCAAGCAAGTTCAAAATTTCGTTCTTCACACTTTTGCTTTACAAAATTTGCCACATCAATTTCTGTCATTCCTGGTTTCATAAAATCTGTTACCTCATCAAAAATCTTTAGCGTTTCTTTAATTGCATCTTTCATCAAATTGATTTCAGTGTGAGATTTACGCCCGCGCAACGCAGAAATAATTTCTTCTGAGCTGATCAACCTGTCTTTATAATCGGTTCCATCAAGATGGTCAAGCAAAACCTGGAACATTCCATAAGTTAAGCCATCCGCAAGTACTGCGTTTTTGGAATAATTGATCGCGATTTTTTTAGGATCTTTTTTAGCGACATATTCTCTAAACGGTTCTTTAATTGATTTTAAGTACGGAATAATATTTTTAAACACACCCGCTTTCTTAAAATTTCCTTCTTCCATTGAGCCAATGATTGCAGCGTTTTCACCATCTTTATTAATTATAAATGCAGCTTGCCAGGTCGAATTTGTTCCCACAACCATTTCCATTGCAGGATCGTTCACGACAGAACTTTCGCGAACAAATGTAAGCCACATATCTACGTTTTTTTCATTTAGAATTTCGACTGCTTGCCGTGTTTTTTCCCTTAAAATATCTTTTTCCATCTTTAGCTCCGGAATATTCTTAAAAATAATCGGCAATTTATTAAATAATGGTGGAAGTTACTTCTCTATTTGTGATTTTTCTCAAAAGCATCAATTGCTTTTAGCGATTTTTGAGGAATTGAATTGTCTATTTAGTAATTTTCGTGGCGAGATTTTAATATTTTTTGGGGAAATCGTAATAGGATAACAAAAATTTAAAATCCGGTTTACAAATATTAAACAAATAAAAATTTTACTTTAAGAGGTAACTCATGTCCGAGTACATTGAAAAAATTTTAAAGGATGTAAAAACAAAAAATCCAAATGAGCCAGAATTCCACCAAGCAGTTCATGAAGTGCTTGAATCACTCGAAATTGTACTCCAACGACATCCGGAATATCAATCTTTAAAAATATTGGAACGAATGGTTGAACCCGAACGAGTGGTTATGTTCCGCGTTCCTTGGATGGATGACCAGGGAGAAATTCATATCAACCGTGGTTACAGAATTGAAATGAACAGTGCAATCGGGCCTTACAAAGGCGGTTTGCGTTTTCACCCTTCGGTAACATTAGGAATATTAAAGTTTTTGGCATTTGAACAAGTATTTAAAAATTCACTCACAACACTTCCAATGGGCGGAGGCAAAGGTGGATCAGACTTTAATACAAAAGGAAAAAGCGATAATGAAATTATGCGATTCTGCCAGAGCTTTATGACTGAACTTTGCAGACACATTGGACCGAACACCGATGTTCCTGCAGGCGATATAGGCGTTGGCACAAGAGAAATTGGTTTTCTTTACGGTCAATATAAAAGAATACGAAATGAATCAACCGGTGTACTTACAGGCAAAGGAATAAATTGGGGCGGCTCGCTCGTGCGACCGGAAGCAACAGGTTTTGGATGTGTTTATTTTGCACAGGAAATGTTAAAGACAAAAGATACCGATTTTGAGGGGAAAGTTGTTGCTGTTTCCGGTTTTGGTAACGTAGCCTGGGGTGCTGTACAAAAAGTAAATGATCTTGGGGGAAAAGTAGTTACACTGTCCGGTCCGGATGGATTTATTTATGACCCAGATGGTGTAAAAGGTGAAAAAGTAGATTACATGCTAAAGCTAAGATCAAGCAATAAAGATGCTGTCGAGGATTATTCAAAAGAGTTCAAAGTTGAATTTTTCCCAAGTAAAAAACCCTGGGGAGTTAAGGCTGATGTGGCTCTACCCTGCGCAACTGAAAATGAAATTTATGCCGAAGATGCTAAAGAGTTAATAAAGAATGGCTGCATTTGTATCTGCGAGGGTGCAAATATGCCCACAACAATGGAAGCGTATGATATTATTAAAGAGGCAAAAATTCTTTATGCACCAGGTAAAGCTTCCAATGCTGGCGGAGTAGCAACTTCAGGATTGGAAATGTCGCAAAACAGCATGCGCCTTCCCTGGCCGAGAGAAGAAGTCGATAAACGCTTGCACGAAATTATGATCAGGATTCACAATACCTGCATGGAAACCGCAGAAAGATTTGGAAGCCCCGGCAACTATGTCAGCGGTGCAAATATTGCCGGCTTTTTAAAAGTTGCTGATGCGATGATTGACCAGGGACTCGTATAATTCATAAGGCAGAATTAAAGATTTATAATTTGAGGCGATTCATTGAATCGCCCTTTTATTTATATACAAACTTTACATATGAATCGATGTTTATGATCAATCTGTTTCATTGTGCATTATTCATTATAAATTCTTAATTACAACTCCCCCTGCTTTTAACCTTCCCTTTTTCTATATTAGCAATTAAAGAAAAACATAGCATCACAATTGCATCCCTGAAATGGCAAACATAGATCAACTGCAACAGTTAAAGCTTGAAAATGTATTCGGCACAAGACTTAAAAAGTTCCAGAAGCTTATGCGTATTAAAATACGCGAAATTCTTCTGGTATCCAGCATTTACGATTACTACCTGTTTGAAGAGGACGGCAGGCTTTATGAATTAATCAGAAGTGAATACCAGAATCTTAACCTAAGTCAGGCTCCTGAAATAACTCACGTTACTACCGGTCATGAAGCACTCGAACTGCTTAAAGATGAAAATGACTTCGACCTGATAATTACCACACTTCACATAGAGGATATGCACGTTATAAAATTTGCAAATGAAATAAGAAAAGAAAATATAGACTTGCCTATTATTTTACTCGCTTACGATAACAAAGAAAGAAAAGAGCTTACAACGCACTACGATACATCAGTATTTGAACGCACTTTTATCTGGAGCGGTGATTTTCATCTGCTTATAGGAATTATAAAATATCTTGAAGACAGATTGAACGTTGAAAGCGATACACAGAACATAGGTGTACAGGTTATTATTCTTGTTGAAGATAATGTGAAATTTTACTCATCGTACCTGCCGCTTGTTTATACTGAAATATTTAATCAATCACAGCGGCTGCTGCAGGAAGGAATAAACATAACACACAAATTTTTAAGAATGCGTGCCAGACCAAAAATTCTTCTCTGCACTACTTACGAAGAAGCCTGGAGCTACTATGAAAAATATGAGGAATACGTTTTAGGGATTATTCTGGATAACAATTTCAGACATCATGGTGTGAGAGATGCAGAAGCAGGCTTAAAATTTGCTGCAGAAGTGAAAAGCAGGCACAAAGATATTCCAATTTTAATTCAAACAAGTGATAAGAATTTGGAAGAAAAGGTAAAATCGGTTGGGGCTTCGTTTCTTTACAAAAACTCGCCCAGGTTGCTGCACAACCTGAGAGAGTTTATGTTGGAGCATTTTGGCTTTGGTGATTTTGTTTTTGAGATGCAGGATGGAACAGTTGTCAGTCGTGCATCTAATTTAAGAGAGCTGGCAGAACAGATTGGTAAAATTCCTGAGGAAAGCCTTCTTCATCATGCCGAGGGAAATCATTTTTCAAGGTGGTTAAAAGCAAGAACTGAATTTTATCTTGCTCATAAGCTCAGACCACAAAAAGTAACAGATTATGAATCGTCGGAGCATTTAAGAAAAGATCTGATAAATGCCGTTCTCACTTATATTGATGAAAGGCAGAGGGGTGTTATTTCTGAGTTCAGGAAAGAAACCTTCGATCCGAAAAACAGTTTTGCAAGAATTGGAGGTGGTTCGCTCGGCGGAAAAGCACGCGGTTTGGGATTTATCAATTCACTGATTACTAACTACAATGTAAAAGATTTATTCAAAGACATTGAAGTATCTGTTCCATCGGCAATTGTTATTGGCACGGAGATTTTTGATAATTTTATTAAAGATAATAACCTGGAAATGTTTGCACTTCAGGAAAATGATGATTTAAAAATTACCCAAACATTCATCGAAGCACCCTACTTCCCAAAAGATATTAAACAAAAACTAATTGAATTTCTTGAGATTACTAAAGGTCCGCTTGCTGTTAGATCATCTAGCCTACTGGAAGATTCTCAGTTTCAGCCATTTGCGGGAGTTTATCAAACTTACATGCTTCCAAACAGCAATCCGGATATAAAAATAAGACTAGAAGAGCTGTTACAAACTATTAAATGTGTTTATGCTTCAACTTATCATTTAAAGGCTAAAGATTATATGAAAGCAACCGCCTATCGTTTGGAAGAAGAAAAGATGGCGGTCATTGTCCAGCGTCTCATTGGCTCCGAACATAATGGAAAATTTTACCCTGATTTTGCAGGCGTTGGTAAGTCATTTAACTTTTATCCTGTTCCTCCGCAAAAATCGGACGATGGAATAGCATTGGTTGCACTCGGTTTGGGTAAAACGGTTGTTGAAGGTGGAAACACTGTACGCTTCTGCCCGCGTTTTCCAAAACATCTTCTGCAATTCTTCTCTACAAAAGAAACATTAATGCATGCACAGCAGGATTTTTATGCGCTCGATTTGAACGGCAAGCTCGATCATCATCCTGATTCTATAAAAGATCCGCTTGTTAAAACTTACGAATTAACCGTTTCCGAAGAAGACGGAACTCTTTACTCGGTCGGTTCTACATATTCAACAGAAGATGAAGCAGTTTACGACGGAATATCCAGAGAAGGAATTAGAGTAGTAACGTTTTCACCGATTTTAAAGCACAAAATGTTTCCTCTTCCGGAAATTCTAAACCTTTTACTTAGCCTCGGGACGTGGGGGATGGGCTCACCAGTTGAAATTGAATTTGCAGTAAACTTAAGCGTGCCCAAAGGAAAGCCCAAAGAATTTGCGATGCTGCAAATGCGTCCGTTAGTTATAAGTCGTGAGCTTGATGAACTTGTAATTGACGTTGATAAAAATGAACTCATCTGCCAGAGTACACAGGTCTTAGGTAATGGTGCAACCGAGGAAATTTATGATCTCGTATTTGTTGATTTCAATAAGTTTGATAGAGGAAAAAGTAAAGTTGTCGCTGGTGAAATTGCACAGTTAAACTCCAAACTTTTAAACAAAAAGAAACCTTATGTTTTAGTGGGAATTGGAAGATGGGGCTCACTCGATCCTTGGCTTGGAATACCAGTAACGTGGGATCAGATTTCCGGTGCTGCTGCAATTGTAGAATCAGGCTTTAAGGATTTTGAAGTTGAGCCATCGCAGGGATCGCACTTTTTCCAGAATATTACTTCTTTCCGTGTAGGTTATTTTACTGTTGATGCTTCAAACAAAATAGGTTTTATTGATTGGGACTGGCTTCAATCTCAGAAAGCAGTCGAGGAACTGGAATTCACAAAACATTTACAATTTAAATCTCCTCTTTCTGTAAGAATAAACGGGCATAAAAACAAAGGGATAATTACGAAGCCCGGAAATTAGTTATACTCTCAACTTGGAACATTGTCTAATATATATTTCTTGTAGCAATTTTTACTACAAGCTTTTCAGAAAAGTTACTATACCACCTTTATTCTACAAATATTAGCTTGCCTTAAGCAATTAATTACACTACAAAATACATTCACTCAGAGGAGTTAAACATGTCTGATTACGTAAAAAGCTTAATGGCAGAAGTAAAGGCCAAACATGCAGCGCAGCCGGAATTTCATCAGGCCGTACAAGAAGTTGCAGAATCAATTGATATTGTATTCGATCGTCATCCTGAATACAGGTCTACAAAAATTCTTGAAAGAATAATTGAACCTGAAAGAGTAATAATTTTTAGAGTTCCATGGATTGATGATCAAGGTGAAGTGCACATAAACATCGGCTACCGGATTGAAATGAACAGCGCAATCGGTCCATACAAAGGCGGATTAAGATTTCACCCATCCGTTAATCTTGGAATACTAAAATTTCTTGCTTTTGAACAGGTATTTAAAAATTCTTTAACATCACTGCCAATGGGCGGAGGAAAAGGCGGCTCTGATTTCGATCCTAAGGGAAAAAGCGATTTAAAAATTATGCGATTCTGTCAGGCTTTTATGAGTGAATTGTTCCGGCACATTGGACCTAATACAGATGTACCTGCGGGTGATATTGGAGTTGGCGGTAGAGAAATCGGCTATCTGTTCGGACAATACAAGAAATTAAGAAATGAATTTACCGGTGTTCTCACAGGTAAAGGGTTGAATTGGGGCGGTTCACTCATTCGCCCAGAAGCAACAGGCTACGGTGCAGTTTACTTTGCAGCAGAAATGTTGGGAACTAAAAATGAAACCCTCGAAGGAAAAACCTGTTTAGTTTCCGGAAGCGGTAATGTTGCGCAGTACACTACCGAGAAAATACTGGATCTCGGTGGTAAAGTTGTAACTCTTTCTGATTCCAACGGTTACATTTATGATGAAGAAGGAATTGACAGAGAAAAACTTGCGTATGTAATGGAACTTAAAAATGTCCGACGCGGAAGAATTAAAGAGTACACGGATAAATATAAAAATGCAGTTTATACTGCAATTGATGCTAATGCGGATTTCAATCCGTTATGGAATCACAAAGCAGATTGTGCATTCCCCAGTGCTACACAAAATGAAATAAATGCAAATGATGCTCAAAACCTTGTTAAGAACGGAGTGTATGTTATAAGCGAAGGTGCAAATATGCCAACAACCCCGGATGGAGTTGAAGTCTTTATGGATAAAAAGATTCTTTACGGTCCGGGTAAAGCAGCAAATGCAGGCGGCGTTGCAGTTTCCGGTTTGGAAATGTCACAGAACAGCCAGCGTTTGCCATGGACACGTGAAGAAGTTGATAAAAGACTGCAACTAATTATGAAGAATATTCACAATACCTGTGTTGAAATGGCTGATAGATTTGGAACGCCGGGCAATTACGTAAACGGTGCAAATATAGGCGGCTTCTTAAAAGTTGCCGATTCAATGATTGACCAGGGTGTTGTATAAAAAAGCCCCGTCCAACCCTCCCCTAAGGGGAGGACTCTTGGAACTTATAAATGACGGGTAAAATTAATTTGCTGTCATTCCTGTGGACCCCGACCTTGTCGGGTTGAGTCAGGAATCCGAAAACAAAAATAATTTTGATGACTTAAATCTCTAGTTACTGATAAGCCATCAATTATAGGCGAAGCGGTTACGACTCCTCCTTGCCTGTTGCAAGACAGGCTTTACCGCTTCGCTTTTTTTGTATTCGAATCAAAATAAACACTTTTGTAATTACAACTTGAATTTCATCTCGCTTTAATTCTTGATATATTTAGGAAGTGAGATAATAATTGTAGAAAACAAAATTTTTCGAACGTTTTATTTCACGTCCTTTTACACAATTAATATTACTTGAGAAATGGATTACATAAAAGAATTCCGCAGTAATCCAGAAGCACAATGGGTTGAACATGGATACGGTACACGCTTCCAGGGTTTTCAAAACCTCATGCGGCTTCGTGTATCCAATATTCTTCTCGTTTCCAGTCTTTATGATCTGTATCTTTTTGAAGAAGACGGCAGACTTTACGAACTTATCCGCAATGAATACCAGGGATTAAACCTTAGCCATTCACCCGAACTTACCAGAGTATCGAGCGGTTACGATGCTATAAACCGAGCAAAAGATGAGGGAAGATTCGATCTCATTATTTCTACAATGCACATTGAAGATATGACCGCCCTTAATTTTGCTAAGCTCGCTAGACAATCTGGTTTGGATTTACCGATTGTACTATTGGGGCATGATAATAGGGAGCTTAAATCCTTAATGATGAATCCGGACAGTGAACTCTTTGATAAAGTGTTTATCTGGACAGGCGATTTCAGAATTATAATAGGTATAATTAAATACTTAGAAGATAAAATGAATGTTGAGCACGACAGTAAAATTGTTGGGGTTCAAAATATAATTGTAATTGAAGACAATATAAGATACTACTCAGCTTTTCTTCCGATTATTTATACCGAAATGCTTAAGCAAAGCCAGAGGTTAATCTCGGAAGGAATAAACCTATCACATAAATTTTTAAGAATGCGCGCGCGCCCGAAAATTTTACTATGTACTAACTATGAAGAAGCGTGGAGTTATTTTATTAAATACAAAGAACTTGTACTCGGAGTAATTTCGGATATTGAGTTTCCTAAAAATGGTGAGCTCGATGATTCTGCGGGGATTAACTTTGCAAAGGCTGTTAAAAAAACAATAAGCGACATTCCAATTCTATTAACTTCCAATAATGCAAAAAAGGAAGCTGAAGTAAAAAAAACCGGTTTTCAATTTGTACTTAAAGATTCAAGCACACTGATTTATGAGTTGCAGAAGTTTATGAATAACAATTTTGGATTCGGTGATTTCATATTCAGGACACAGGAAGGCGTCGAAGTTGGAAGGGCAAAAGATCTTTTAAGCATGGAAGAAGAATTAAAAGTTGTTCCAATGGAAAGTATAAAATTTCATGCTTCGCGTAATCACTTTTCAAACTGGTTCAAAGCAAGAACCGAGTTCTGGCTAGCTCACAAATTAAGACCGCGTAAAGTATCCGACTACCCAACCGATGAAGAATTAAGAAAAGATCTTGTTGAGTCAATTAACCATTACAGGATGGTTAGGCAAAGAGGAATAATTGCAGATTTCCATAAAGATACTTTTGATCCTGAAAGCAGCTTTGCTAGAATCGGAGGCGGCTCGCTTGGCGGCAAAGCCAGAGGCCTGGGTTTTGTTAATACATTAATTAACGATTACCAGCTTCGTGATCAGTTTGATGATGCGCTAATTTATGTTCCGCCAGCTGTAATTTTAGGTACCGATGTGTTCGATGATTTTATTGAGATGAATAGCCTGCGAGAGTTCGCATTAAATTGTGATGATGATGAGAAAATTACAGAACGTTTTCTTGAAGCATCAAAATTTCCTGAAGAAATTTTAGGCGAGCTTGCTGCATTTCTGGATATTATTAAAACTCCGCTTGCTGTTAGGTCTTCAAGTTTGCTTGAAGATTCTCAATATCACCCCTTTGCCGGTGTTTATCAAACCTACATGATTCCAAACAACAATACCAATCCATTAATAAAACTGAATGATTTACTTACAACAATTAAAAGAGTTTACGCATCGACATTTTATCAGAATGCAAAAAATTATATAAAGATTACATCCTACCGATCCGAAGAAGAAAAAATGGCAGTAATTGTTCAGAAGATGATTGGCAAAACTCATAGTAACCGGTTTTATCCTGATTTTTCGGGTGTGGCAAAATCATATAATTTCTATCCGCTTCCACCACAGAAACCAAATGATGGAATAGTCTCTTCAGCGCTTGGTTTAGGTAAATGGGTCGTGGAAGGAGGCAATTCAGTTAGATTCTGTCCCAGAT
>Ga0209536_100010888_pt1 | contig 13363 bp, 9 predicted proteins | sample DeeMarSeWOR28_12_FD_187461 | JGI IMG/M metagenome (GOLD analysis project Ga0209536, IMG submission 187461) | Marine sediment microbial communities from White Oak River estuary, North Carolina - WOR-2-8_12 (SPAdes) (version 2) | ecosystem: Environmental > Aquatic > Marine > Intertidal zone >...
TAGCTCATGAGCGGGGAGTGCTGCATCGGGACCTGAAACCGGCCAACATCATGCTGGATGGGCATGGAAGAGTTAGGATCACCGATTTTGGACTTGCCATAGCAGCGGGGGATGAATCCCAGGCCGAGGAGATTGCTGGAACCCCTGCCTACATGGCTCCAGAGCAACTGGCAGGGAAAGGAGCTACGGTCCGCAGCGACATTTACTCACTGGGGCTGATCCTGTACGAGATTTATACAGGCAAGAAGGCTTTCAAAGCTAAAACACTGGCAGAACTGCGGGAGCAAAAGGAAACCCAGACACCGAGAGCACCTTCTGAAATCAGGGAAGGGATTGATCCGGTTGTAGAGCGTGTTATTCAACGCTGCATGGAGAAAGACCCGAATGCACGTCCTGCTTCCGTTGCTCAACTGGCACAGGCCCTTCCGGGTGGTGATCCTCTAGCGGCTGCAATAGCAGCAGGGGAAACCCCATCACCGGAAATGGTAGCAGCATCCGGATCGAAGGAAGGGCTACGGCCTATTATTGCTTGGGGGCTCCTGGCATTTATTGTCATTGGGACGATTGCGCTATTATGGATGAACGATCGAGCGATGCTGCACCGTCGTGTTCCTTTCGAAAAGCATCCACAGCATTTACTCGAACGTGCCCGTGAGATTATCAAGAATGCGGGATATTCCGAGGAGTCTGCTGATAGTACTTACGGGTTTCAGCCCAACAATGAACTGCTGAGCTATATTGAGGAGTCGAACAAGACAGTCAATCGATGGGAAAATCTCGATTCGCAGGCTATCCTTTTTCGGTACCGGCAAAGTCCTCTACCGATTGAAACTTCTATTATCGGCGACCTACCACCTTTGGAATTTCCAGGAGAAATCCAAGTTATACTGGACACTGAAGGACATCTGAGATTATTGGAAGCAGTTCCACCGAAACAAGCAGAAGCAGCAACCGGCACTGGAGTGGTATTCGATTGGAATACTCTGCTCGTCGAAGCAGGCCTCGATCCTAAGCAATGGACGGATAGGGATCCTAAACGAACCCCCCGCTTTTTTGCCGATGACAGAGCTGCATGGAAAGGCTCGTTACCAGGCTGGCCTGGCCTAGACATCACGATTGAGGCAGCGGCATTTCAGGGAAAGCCGATCTATTTTGAAGTCATAGGCCCATGGATCCAGGAAACACGGACGGAACCTGTTTCATTTGCTTATGAGGACCTATCAGTTACACTTTTAATATTACTCCTTCTAGCTATCATAGGGTGCGGCCTCTTCCTTGCAATTAGAAATCTGCGGCTCGGCCGAGGAGACCGGCGCAACGCAACCCGCCTGGCAATTTTAACAATAGGCCTATTTACGGCCATATTAATTCTCAGAGCGCATCATATTCTGACATTCTGGGAATTGGTTCAGATAGTCATGTATGTCAGCCTGGCCATTTCTGCAGGTGGTTCGGTATGGATTCTCTATATAGCGATCGAACCTTATGTGCGCCGCAGGTGGCCACAAGTCCTGATTTCCTGGACTAGACTTATATCGGGAAACTGGCGCGATCCGATTGTTGCACGCGACATACTCATCGGATGTGCTTTTGGAGTATTGCTATTTGACATCTTTTATATTTTATGCTTTTTCGTGCCACCGTTGTTTGGTTATGCCGAAATACTTCAACCGATTCCCTTCCAATTTGGAACCGTATTAGGAATTAGCTCTTTTATCTCCGCTCTCCTATTCCATTTAGTGGGTAGTATCTTTGGCGGTTTAGCTTATCTTTGCCTTCTCTTTATCCTGAAAATTTTACTGAAGAATCAAAAAGTTGCGTTTACTGTGTTTGTCTTACTTTATGCATCGATAGCTGGGCTTCAAAATATTTGGTTATTCCCGGTATACCTGGTTCTTTTTATCTTTATTTTATTCGTGCTGATGCGCTTCGGACTTATTGCACTTGTATTTATGTGTTCTATAGAAGTATTTTTCGATCAATTTCCGACCACTCTAGAGGTTTCCGCCTGGTATTCCAGATTCGGATTCGCAGCCCTGGCAATACTCGCGGCAATCGTCCTCTACGCCTTCTACTACTCCCTCGGAGGCCGCCCCATCTTCGGCACACCCCGACTCGACGACTGATTCCAGTCTAAAATTGTCCGTTATTTCTAGGGTAGAGAAGTCACTTTTCCGTATAGGCTGTTATACATCCACTGGGAAGCAACACTCCCCCAAAAACTGCCAGGAATCCGGAAAATCAATCGACCGGAACCCGGTCCTTCAACTCTTCAAACCAGTTTGTGACGATGATGATTTTGCGGGGGCCTTCTTCTGTGGGTTCTTCAGCTTGGGATTCGTCATCAGTCGTCGCGACGTCCTTCAAAAAAAGGAACCGCTTGCCATCCGGGCTGATATCTAAACTTCTGCTATGTATGCTTCCGGGATTCAAGCCAATATCTCTTGGGTTGAAAAGGACTTCGGACTTGCCGAATTTGAACGTCGGCACTGTTTCCACCTCAACCGCTATCAATGAACCAAAGCTAGTGTAGAATAACTCCCGATCATTTGGCGACCAAAGACAGCCTATTGCATCACTTGTATAAACTTGCCACTGTCCGTCATCCACATCAGGGAATGGATGCACGTGAATCCCAGCTTGTTCTGACCCAGTCAAACTATATACCATCCATTTGCCATCGGGCGAAATTTGAAGATCTATCACCCAACCATCTAAATTCAATAATGACTCCCATTCGTGATCTCCTTCCATCGACAGAGTTCCGATATCCACACTGAACTCCATTTCCTCGCGCGTTGACGATCCCTCGGATCTTGGCCCCCTTCCGAAACCTGGCGGTCCCTCGGGTGGTCCTGAGCCTCTACCACGCATACCACCACCCATCATCTGCCTCAACATCGCTGCTGATATCTCTCTAAAACCTCCCAGAGACCCGGTTCCGGTTCCTTTAGTTGTCACCAAGGTTTTTCCATCGCTTGACAAGGACCACGGGGGCCCTCCCCCATCTGACATCGAAGCTAGTAGTTCTTCCTTTCCCGTTCCATCCGCCGCTTTCCAGTAGATACCCGTCTTATCCGCATCACCTGCCACAAAAACAATCCGCTGACTGTCGGGGGTCCATAGGGGATCAGTGCTGTTTTTAATGAAGGTCAGACGCCTTGGGGTTTCACTATCGAGATCCAAGATATAGATATCAGATGAGCCTTCTTCAGTACCTACGGTCAAAGCCACTTTCGTCCCATCGGGAGATATTCTGGGGTTACGATATTCATCTGGGGGTGCAGAAATATCTTCCACATTTCCTTGTCGGTCTACCCAAACAAGGGTGTTTATCGGTAATCCGAATCTTCCTACGATATTCCTCGTACCTATCCAATTCCTCGTACCAGGAACATAGACATACGTTCCTGAGTCGGAAATTGCATCACCTATCGATCCCTCTGTCATTACAGAAACAGGCTTACCGGCAAATTCAAGTTTGTTCAGATCAAATGGAACAGCGAACATGCTATCTTCTGTCCGATAAAGAAAATGGCCTGTAGGTGAATAAAACCCGTCTCCTTTATCGTATATGACCTTCTGATCCCCGGTTTCAAGTGATTGAACTACAGTCTTATAGGGCTGACTGCTAACGTCTATAAACTTCACTGATTTGCCGCCGGGCAGAAGTTGTCCACCAGCAATTCCCGTCCTTTCAAGTAGCACTTCTGGAATCCCTCCTTCGGCAGGAAGCCGGCAGACACCCCTACGATCCGTGTACACAATCGTATTATCCTCGTGCCAAGTTGCACCTTTGACAATGCCGGCATCACACAAATCCACCGGCGCGCCTCCACTTACGGAAATACTCTTCAGCTTTCGATCCGCTAAAGAAAAGTAGCCTATTGATTGGCCGTCGGGAGAAAAGAATAAGGATTGCGCATCTTCATTCGCTCCGGGAATGGGTCTGGCATCCAGTTCGTTCACGGAGCGAATATAAATCCCATTGGTTGTACTATAGGCAAATTGACTGCCATCGGGTGAAATAGCGATTGGTATTAAACCACTAGACCCTCGAAAGAATTGTTGATCTTCGGGCAGCACATATTCAGAGCGCACGACCTGTGGCTTTGGGATTGGTTTCAGTATCCAGACAGCTACCCCGGCAATAATGAGGCAGAGAATCGCTATAGCTGCAACCCATGGAATGCCCAATCGCAGTTTCTTCCGTGGTTTTAACGTTTGGATCTGTTGTGAGAACACTCCGCTGGGATCCGCTAGGACCTTCTGAATGTCTGACCGAACTTCACCGATTCCACTACTTCTACTCTTAACGTCTTTTTCAAGGCAGCTTTCCAGCATCAGGCGGATTCGAGGATGAAGGTTTTTGGGAAGACTATCCCATTTTGGTTCAGTCTTGAGAACAGATGCAAGGGTGTCTGAGACTGTGTTCTCTGAAAAAATTTGTCGTCCGACCAACATTTCAAACAGCACGACACCGAATGCCCATATGTCAGCCCTTTTGTCCACCGGATTGCCTCTAGCCTGCTCAGGGGACATATATGCTGCAGTCCCCAAAATGATACCTTGTTGGGTGGCCATATCGCTTAGGGTGGGGGAGTTAGACAGATTCATCTGCTCCTGTTCGCCAGCAAATGCTTTTGCAAGACCGAAGTCGAGGACCTTTATCTTTCCTTCGGGTGTGATCTTTATGTTCGCAGGCTTCAAATCCCTGTGGATCACACCTTTCTCATGGGCAGCTTCCAAGGCTTCTGCTATCTGTAACGCCAGTTTCAAGGCTTCCTCGACAGGAATTGCTCCGGTTTTAATACGATCTGCCAGTGTATCTCCCTCAATAAGTTCGAGAACGAGGAAGTGGACGCCCTCTGACTCTTCTAATCCGTATATGGCAGCTATATTCGGATGATTGAGGGATGCTAAGAGCTTCGCCTCCCGCTGAAATCGTGCTACACGCTCGGCGTCTTTGGCGAACTCCTCCGGTAGAACCTTAATTGCTACATCACGACCAAGCTTCTGATCCTTAGCCTGGTAGACAACCCCCATACCGCCTTTTCCAATTTCCTTTGCGATATCATAGTGTGCAAGTGACTTGCCAGTCATAGACATAAATACCTCCCCGGAAAATCTTGCTCTCGTACTATCTGAAAATCTTGATGGATCTTGCGGTTATTATATGCGGATATCGGTTGTGTCAGAAGCGAAAAAGGGAACTTCTTAGTTGGGATTATTTAGCTGAATCCCAGGCTTAAAACTAAAAATCTGCAAAATTGGGATTTAGTCCAATTTTGTAAACCCCTTTTAATATTGAACTTATTCTAAGTCCTGGATTGTGGGTAAAGCGGACATTTGAAATCCTTGAGGCGTTAGCCTATTCGCCATAATTTTCTAATGGAAGAAGCCAGACCATCTATAAGGTTACGCTGTTACTCAGTACTTTGAAGTCCCTACATATTTACCAAATGCTCTTCAAACCAGCTGGTAGCTTCGGTTAAAGCATGGTCGGCATCTTCTCCCTCAAAACCATGCCCTCCACCTGGGATTATGACGAATTTCGATTCAACTCCCGCTTCCTGAAGTGCCTGAAACATGGATTCTCCCTCAATAATTGAAACAACTTGATCGTTATCGCCATGAATAATTAGTGTTGGTGGATCATCACTGGAAGCGAAGTGAATAGGAGAGGAATCTCGTAATTTTTCGTCCCCGACATCCAAACCTAACTGCCTAAGACTATTGGGATCCTGTTTTCTAAGTGTATCGGCTCCAGCCCTCAGATCAGTGGGTGGATAATAGGCAACTATCGCCGCGACGTCTCCAGGGCCTTTTTCAAACTCTTCAGTAGCTTCTGAAATCCCAATATTGGCTGTTGTTCCGATCAACAAAGCCAGGTGGCCACCGGCGCTCTGCCCCCATAATCCAATTTTTTCAGCATCGATGCCATAATCGTGAGCATTAAAACGGATAAAGCGAACAGCACGACGAAGATCTAATATGATTTCATCTATTTGAAACTTGGGACTGCTACCGTGCCTTACATTGAAGACGGTGAATCCTTGAGAAAGAAGAGGTTCAATGTCGCAGCCTATCATATTTTCCGTTACCGTTTCGCCGGTATGTCTGGTAACCATCGTTGTTTCTAGCTCTTCGGGTTTTGCGAGCCGAGATCCTTCGGTTGTATGTTTATGCAAACTTACGATCGGAGACTGCCAGCCACCACTATTTATAAATATGACTCCAGTCCCATTCTGATTTTTAGGCTGGTACATATCAAAGGTCAGCGCCATCCCGAATTTATGTCCGTAAACGACATCGGGAGTGATTCGGACGCCCTCCGGAGTTACATTAGGATCTTGAGCTATTTCTTCGGGGGCTGGGGCAGCACAGCCCCAAAGGCAAATCGCTAGGGACACGATAATCATGCAACGTTGATACATAGTACCTCCTGCTTTGGATCTTAATGGTTACTGAAGATTGCTGAGTCAACCGTGAGGCCATTATAGGCGGATGGAGTGTATTGAAAAAGAGTATTTCACAGCTTGCCGCAGCCGTTTTCTCAGCCCAGGAAAGTCACTTGTCCGGTAACGGTGTTAGTCGGGAACTGGAAATTCCCACAGATTCATTCTTCAGCAGTTTTGGATGAATATGTCTCATATGGCTGAGTTAAACAATGTTTAATAAATGCTGGAAGCAATCTCAATATCGACTAGAAAATTAACCGGGTAGCTCTTATAGGTGGCTGGCTGAAAAAGCCATTCATTTTCGATTGTACTGATAGCTGATTCATCAAAACCGTATCCAAGCCACCTTATAATCCTAATGTTATCCACAGATCCATCCTTGCGCACAACTGCCTGAAGGACAACAATACCTTCAGCACGCGCGTCTCGGGCTTTTTGAGTATAGGGAGGCTTGACTCCTTTCAATAGAACCGGAGGTTTCGCTCCGCTTTCCATCATATGGAGACTATTGTTAATGCTTTTCACCAGTCCTTTGGCTTCATTTATTTGCTGGGGAGTCAGTTTATCAGCAAATGAATCACGCAAATCTGTTGCTTTTTGACGGAATTGGTTTTGTTTGTCTGTTGACCCAGTAATAGTCAACCACGTGTAGGCTTGCATATAGTCCTTTGTAATACCCAAACCTTCAACATAAATCACTCCCAACATATACTGTGCTGTAGTTCAACTTTCAAACCTGCAACGTCTTTATTTTCAATGGGCGGAAATAAAAAAACCGGGAACACAATATCCATCTTATCGAGGATATTATGTTCCCGGTGTGGGTTGCTTTTACGGAAATACTATTTTAGAGCCTTGACTATGGTGTCAAAGATCTCCGTGTTGTCGATGTAGCGACCGCGTACCATGTCCATTTCATCGGCATGACCCTTGAACAGTCTTGCCGCGGAACCTTTGGCAAACAACGGAACCAGATGCCGGGTGTGGTACCAGTTGTAGTGCATCATGCCGGGCACTTCACCTGCGCCGTTGTTGACGACGGGATTGAAAATGGGTTCTCCGGTATCCGGATCGGTTCCGGAGTCGGGGCCCCAGAGATTGCCGGTTTCATGATCCGCCGTGACGATAATCATGGTTTCACCCCAGTTGCTGTTCTTCTTGACCCATTCCACAACGGCTTCCACCGTCTTGTTGAAGTCAATCTGCTCTTCAATCATTCGAACTTTGGCGTTGCTGGTAAAATCTGATCCCATCCAGCCATAACCGGCTTCATGGTTTGCCCAGTCCACGGATCCGCCTTCCACCATCAGGAAAAATCCGTTCTCATCATTATCTAAAACATTCAAGGCTGCTTTAGTCATTTCTTCGAGGGTCGGGACGGTTTCTGTCAGCGGAACATTAAATGGGAAATAGGGTGCAGAGCCTGGAGTTCTATAGTACTGCAGGTTTGATTTAACCTGGGGAACTCCAACAACTCGAACCGGTGTGGGACCTTCCGCCAGCGCCTGGAATTCAGCGCGCGAACGGATGAGGGTCCAGTCGGCGAGTGTACCGGCGACAAGTCCATCCCAGGTTGCCTCACCGCCTACATATGTATAATTAAAGGGGGGGTCGATAGGATCTCCATTGTCATCATAATCAGGTGCCCCGCATCCCATAATCACGTCAACATCGCTGTCCAGCATCTCGTTGGCGATATCGGCGTAGTTGTTCCTGCTAAAATTATGGGCTACGAAGCTGCCGGGAGTGGCGTGGCTGAACTGGACGGATGTTACGACACCGGTCGCTTTTCCGAGGCTTTCGGCATATTCGACAACATTCATTTGCGGGTCATCGTTTACATCGACGCCTATGGAATAATTGTCCGTTTTTACTCCGGTGGCCATGGCGGTTGCCGCTGATGCCGAATCGGTCACATTGCCGTATCCCCCATATAGGAACATCGTCCAAGCCTCGTTGGGGTCGTAACCAAAATCAACATTGCTGGTATTCATCGCTACCTGGGTCGGGAAATGCTCGTATACCTGCGTACCCGTTTGCCCATACTGATAGTAATCCGTGGCTGTCCATGTATTGAATCCCGCACCGTCGGAGATGAGCAGGATTACATTTTTTACTTTGGCGTTTGAATTCAGATTGTCGGCACTGGATACATGGGTGAAAACAACTACGGTCGCCATCAGGCAGAGGCATGCCAGAATCCGACAGGTTTTACTAGACATGAATCTCATTCCATTCTCCTTTTTGAAAGGTTCCTTCCTGGATTAGGAATCTATAGTTTTTTCAGTTTGGAAATTCCTTTTTCAAAATCCGTGTGGGCAGTTCATTCGTCGGGGGTAGCCGCTGATCGCACATTCATACATCCATCGGAATCGGCACGCGCGACAACACCGCCTGCCTCAACCGGGTATGCAGGATGCAACCAACGGATTAGAAGGACGAAAACCAAGCCACAAACAATTTTATGGTTCTTTTATAGCATTAGTTATGGGTGGAAATCCCGTCTTTTTTAGTGAAATTTCGGTTTAAAAACGCCGGCTCATAACTGGACGTTATCTGTCTAGAACAACATTTGGTGATGTGACTACATGCTGCTTGGTATTACTTGATGAAACGGTGACCTTATTATAGGTATTGGCGGCAAATGTCGGAAGCGAAAAAGAAGTTTTCTACTTGGCGCAGATTCGGGTCGAATCCTAGACTTGAGACAGGAAATTGGCAAAATTTTAATTTTTGCTCGATTTTGTAAACCCCTTTTAATATTGAACTTTTTCTAAGTCCTGATTAGTGGGCATATCGGACAAGTGGAATTCTATGAGGTTGTCCAAATCTGGCGTGATTTTCTAATGGACGGTAATGGTGTATTTCGGGAGTTAGAAATTGCCACTAATCAATCAAATGCTCTTCAAACCAGCTTATTGCTTCAGCCAGAGCTCTATCTGCATCCTTTCCTTCAAAACCATGGCCAGCACCTGAGATTGTTATGAATTTGGACTCAATACCTGCTTTTAGTAATGCCTGGTGCATTGATTCTCCCTGATTTATCGGAACTTCTGTATCTTTGTCGCCATGAACGATTAGTGTCGGAGGATCGTCAGAGGAAATTTGGTTGATAGGAGAGAACTCTCCAAGCTGCTCTTCAGTCATATTCTGCAATATGGGTGTTGCTGGAGTAAACGAGGCGTTTTGTTCATCATTAGCAACTTGTTTTATTAAGTCACTAAGTGGGAAATATGCCACTACCGCTGCCACTCGACCCGTATCTTTTTCAAATTCTTCAGCAGCCTCCGAATTTCCAATTTCTGCCGTATTGCCAAGAAAAAGTGCTAAGTGCCCTCCAGCACTTCCTCCCCATAAGCCGAGTCTTTCTGCATCAATCCCATAATCGCTAGCGTGAAACCGAATAAAGCGAACAGCACGACGGAGGTCCGACACTATCTCAGCCAAATCGAACTTGGGACTGCTCCCATGCCTTACTGCAAAGACCGTAAAACCCCTAGTGAGAAGCTGTGTAATGTTTACATCCCGCAAAGGGGGTGTCATTTGTTCATAATCATCTAAGGTTGCCAAACGGAGGCCGTCGGTTGTCTGTTTGTAAAAATTGGGCAAAAAGGATCGGAAGCCGCCGCTATTAATCCAGATTACTCCCGCACCATTCTGATTTTGGGGCTGGTACATATCGAACGTCAGCGCCATTCCGAATTTATGGCCGTAGATAACATCTGGTGTGATGCGGACACCTTCAGGAGTTACGTTAGGATCCTGATCTGCTTTTTCAGGGGGTGGGGCAGTACAGCCAACCAGAAATACCACAAGCAACAATGCAATCAGGCAATGTTGATACATATCTCCTCCATCTTGATTTTTTCAGGCCATTTAAATTGCTGGGTGAAACGTGAGTCCAGTATATATAGGTGTTTCGGACGGCTAAAGTCAAATTCTTATCATTGGTTTGGGTCTAATGGAAGTATGCGCTGTCATACGGGCATTAGAAATTTCTATTTTCCCAGGTCCCAAATGAATTCCAGCAATAGCATTGGCAATAATAATGGTCAATGTGATACGTGAGAGGTCTCGGATTGAAGAAGATGGTCAATCAGAAATTGGAAAACCTGTGGATTCAGGCTGAGTAATTCACGGAATTTTGCCTCTGAAATTCTGCTGAATTTTCTATATCTGTTTTTGTATGTCATGACAGGAACTTAGGCTATTATTTTGCCTCTGTTCTAGTCAAGACCCATATTCAATAACGATTTGGTCTCTGGCATGAAGGGAAGGATACAGACGCAAAAGGGATTTTTAAATTAAAAATATGCTTGAAAAAAGGAAGCCTGCCCTTCATGTCGAGAGCACTAAAATGTTAGAGATCATTGGTGACAGAATGTTAAGTAATGTAGCAAATTTTAAAATAGCCCAAATATTCAAATGAATATATGGAACCATTTTTATTGCCCTCCAGATATTCTACTAAGAAAATCAAATGTTCTTTGTTGAGAATCAATTCTTGCTTTTTTATTACCGCTGAACGTACCTCCTAGGTTGGTTTTGAAAAGCGACTGGATGATGGGAATATTGTTCATCTCGCTCAAGTTATGTCCGGCATTCTCGTAAGCAAAATGTTTATACCAATGTGGGAATTTTTTTTGCTCTAACCTTTTGATTATCATTTCACTCATTTGGCTTGCAGGCCACAATGTATCTTCCTTCCCTGTTAATATGAGAATAGGTCCATTGATATTTTCAACTTCAATTGTAGCTTTCTCGACTGCTTCTTTTTGCTTTAGTGATAGTTCGAGAAATTCAAAATATGGGGGATTAGCTATTCTTTTGTAATAACGATCATATGATACAAAAGGAATAGGTTCGCCATTGTATGACCAACTTGATAAATGAGTAAATGGACCATTAAAAACTACAGAACTTGGTACCTTAGCAATAACACCACCTATCTGTTCATATCTTGACGCTAATAAAAGAGCGAGTTCTCCACCATAAGACCATCCATAAACTACGATTTTCTTATCTCCAACTTCAGGTTGAGATTTAAATGCTTTCATAGCATCTTCAAAATACTCAAGAGGGATCATCTCCAAACGATCTGGCGTATTTTCAGTGCGAAAATAGCCTATACGGATACAGGGATATCCTTTTTCAGTAAAATGCTTAGTGTTGTAATATGGCATACCACCCTCAGATCCTCCTAAGATCATAATGGCTACATTTTTTGATTCGCCTGATGGAGGATAGTATTTTGCATCAATAATTCTATCTCCTTGTGATATTCTGTCTGCACTGCAAGCCATTAAAAATATACTCACAATAAACAGTATATATCTCTTTTTCATTGAGTATTCCTTTAAAGAATCTCTAACGACAGAACTAACCAGCGGTGGGTAGATAGGTGCTGCCTGTCGGTTATTTCAAAAAGATAAAAAATGCAAACTGTTCAAAGCCGCCCCGCTGTAAGCCGTCTGAGTTAAGTGATTTGTTATGGCCCAATGTGTCTCGATTTTACTGAGCTTTATCTTAATATTTATTTGAGGCTTATGACACATTTCCATCGTTTAAACACAAATTCCTATAATAAAATATGAGTTATTCTTGGCTTTTTGGCATCTTGCCTTCAATTTGCTTAAGAGTTTCTGAAATATCTTTCAATATTTTTGCTATTCCACCTAAAGCAGCGCATACCAAAATAAGTCCGACAAAAGTTAAAATATCCATACATATTCTCCCATCAGTTTTTATTAAATAGTAATACTACGTATCGTAGTCTATACTTTTCGATGGCGTTGAAAACTATAGAATACTGAATGTAGTCTATACTTTTGTTCATTGATGGATTAACTGTATTCAATCCACCGGCACCCGTTGCTTCAGTTCTTCAAACCAGTTCAGGACGATGTTGATTTTTGGAATTGACGTTTCCTCTGTGGATTCGCTGGCAGGGGAATTACATGATTATCCTATCCTCTTTTATGTTCATTCAACACGTTTGGCAATAAACGTCACTGGAGGTGACTCGCCACCGCCGCCGATTGTCGCCAGGGACGCAACTCTACGTCGGGGAGTGTTCATCTTGGTAGTATAAGTCAGTTTTAGACTGTCTCCCAAAAATGTACCAGTGTACTTGGTTGTGGTACTCATTACACCAAAACTTGATTTAACCCTAAAGGAAAAATCATTTCCGTCGATTTTACCATCTCTTAACTGATACTTCTGACCGCCAAATCCTAGGATTGTCCCCGTCAGATTGTTGCCATCCGTCTCAAAGGTAAAAGTGAGTTTAATGGGTGGACCGCCCTTACCAGGACTTTCCCAACCCCATTCACCATCAATCCCGGCTGCAAAACTCGCAGATAGGTTACTCCAGTAAGTTGCCTTCTCTTCATCAGGAGTAATACCGTACAAACCTTCTGTATAGATGTTGGCAAGCATCTTCGATGATTTCTCATGACCGATCTTCCCGGCATTTTCCAGCCATCCCAGACAGTCATTGGCATCATGTTCACCTCCCCAGCCGTTCAGACACATGTATCCACATTTATACATTGCGTTCGCATTACCCTGGTTCACTAGGTCCAAACATATAGAGACTGCTCGCGTCCTTGCTTGATCATATCCCTGGCGCGCGGACTTCATTATCCATGACAAACCTTTTGTGTCATCCTTTTCGACTCCGTCTCCATTGATATACAGAGAGCCCAGAAGGAACTGAGCCTCTGCATTGTTCTCTTCAGCCAAAGGACCAAGTAATTCGAATGCCTTTTCAAAATCTTCATTCTGAATGGCCGCTTTTGCGTCTTCAAGCTGATCAGCATAAGACAATATTGGAAAGACAGCACAGAGTAGCAAAAAGAAGCATAAAAAACTGCATAATCTCATTTTGCTCCTCCTCTTTA
>Ga0209536_100010889_pt1 | contig 13362 bp, 12 predicted proteins | sample DeeMarSeWOR28_12_FD_187461 | JGI IMG/M metagenome (GOLD analysis project Ga0209536, IMG submission 187461) | Marine sediment microbial communities from White Oak River estuary, North Carolina - WOR-2-8_12 (SPAdes) (version 2) | ecosystem: Environmental > Aquatic > Marine > Intertidal zone >...
AATTTTTATATATCAAAGATATCTTCTTACTTTTTTGCTATAACTGGTATAGGATTCTCCATAATGTAAAGTCAGGAATTTTTCCTCTTTCTTTATATGATGATGAATGCCGAATAGGGTTATCAGTGTAAAAGATATAAAAAAGGGGGTCGGATAGATCAGGGAAGTACCGATAAAATAAATATTGATAAATATGAAAACAGGATTTCGTGTAAACGAAAAAATTCCTGAGGTGATTAGCGCATCCTTTGTATGGGGATCGATACCGATCCGCCAGGATTTTTTGAATGAGTAGATGCCCAGCATGAAAACCATAATTCCCAAACTGATAAAGATCATTCCCGGAATTTGTAAATATATTTTTTGCACGGAATGCATGAATATCGAATCGGGTAATAGGGAGGAATTGAGGTGCAGTGAATTGACCAGAATCATACAGATCCATACCATTAATCCAAGTGAAAATAAGATTTCGATCACATTGGTCAGGGTGGATTTTCCCTGACCAATTACAAATACTTTTCTTCCATTAAGATAAAGCCATATTGATTTACCTGTGAAAACCAGGAGAAATACAGCTAGAACAGACAATTGAAAAAAATCGAAGAAGTCCATAGTAGTTTTTCCAGTTTTTGATTGAATCCTTTATTATGCATTAATTTTTCGAAATAGGGTAGATTTTTCGCTTGTTCATTCGCAACAGTCAAAAAACCCCGGCTCAGTTGATCCATTTCCGGCCAGGCGGCCAGACTATGACTGCTGATAACCCTTTCAGCCCATTTGGTATTCAATATCCATGAGAGCAGCCTCCGGAGGATAATATCAGGAATATACAGCAGACAATTCCATTTTACCGGATTGATCCGAAAACAGGAGTCTCGTATAAAACCAATTGACTCTTTAAGCGTTTTTGCCAGGAGATCCAGTACTTTTGTGTTGTTTGAAAGCGTGTAATTGTTTCCGCCATCCAAATATATGGCATTAGCCAGAGGACAGACCAGGGCAAGATGTGTTTGATACCAGGCATCCATATCCCTGTTGATCGTTACCGGAAAACCAGCACGTTTCAAGATTTTTTTAAGCTCCTGGATCCGGTATGTATTTTCCCCATATAATTCACCCACTGTAGTAGGTTGTAACCATCCTGACAATATATGATAATAAACAATTCCATATTCCTTTTTCCCGCCAACTCCCGGAAAACCAAGCAGGATTTTTTCCCGTTCAAGTTCCTTCAGATAAAATCTACTCCCCTCGGGATTGTTCACCAAAAACAGCATATTTTTTGAAGCATTATTTTTCAATAGGGGCAGGATATGAGTCAAATGGTCATATCTAACGGTAACAAAAATATAATCATACATTTCTGCGGGACTTAATGAATTAACAAGCCTGAACCGGTGGGTGGTTTTAGGCGGGTATTCGGAATCGGCAGCGACCGAAAGGCCCTCCTCAGCGAGTTCCCGTAATCGCTGGCCTCTTTCCAGGAAAGTGATCCGGTGGCCTGCCTGTACTAGATGATATCCATAGGTACTACCAATTACCCCGGCGCCAATAATAAGTATTTCCATGATAGTTAGTTAGATGAAACTAATTAATTTCTTAAAAGTTTATACGGCGGATGGTAACGTTTTGTTTAATAATTCTAAAAATTTTTCATTTTCCTCCCGGGACAGATTTCCGGAGAGTTCCCTGGCAAGTTTTTTATGGACTTCTTCATGAACGCGGCTGGCTTTTTCTCCTTTTTTAGTCAAATGGACATGAGCGGTTCTTCTGTCGGCATCCGATTTCACCCTGATGATGTAATTCTTTTCTTCGAGTTTATCGATTAAAGAAGTTGTGGAAGGTTTGGTGATCTTAAGTTTCCCTGAAAGTTCGGTCAGATTGGGATTTTTCATTTCCCGTATCCAGGATACGCATTCCAACTGCTTATGAGTGAGGTCCTGCAATCCTGATTTTTTTTTGACTTCCTCCTCTATCCTGTTAATATTGGTAAGAAGCTTCCCGATTAAAACTTCAAGTGGATAAGTCATATTTGTTCTTACGGATAAAGATAATCTGAATTTCCGGCCAATATAATAAATCAGCCTGTTACGAACTAATATTTTTCCGGGTAGTCCGGTCGATAGATTAAGCCGGATTCCTTTTCCAGAATTTATTCTTTGTTATTTAGGTCAGGGAGTGAAAGTAATTTTTGCCATAATCATATGAGGATCGGGAAATTTACTGCTTTAAAGGCGGGTGATCGTCTTCATAATTTTCACTGTTTCGTGGAGTTCCATAATTCAACAGATAGACGATTGCGCCAATAAAGATCAGCGCGATGACTATTGCGGTTACAAGATCATAATTAAACGGAATCAGTCTATGAAGGATAACGATCGGTAATAATCCCATAACAGTTAGCCCATTACGGAAATGCATCGAATATTTACAGATATTTAGTTTTCTTTTTTCCTTTTCCGATAACGAAGTATAACAAGCGATGAGAGGATTTTTTTTCTTTTTCTGTATATACTATCCCAGGACAATGAGGGAGATCCCGGTAATCAAACGAATCGATGATAACATGTCCATAATTTACTTTTTTATAATAGTTGGAATAGTTGAAGAGTCTTCAACTATCCGCCGGAAGATGGAGATTATACTTTTCTCCCTTTACCGGGACAATTGATACGAAATCAGGTTAGGGAGAAGAAATGCCGGTAACCGCTGTGGGGGATTCAACATCAATTTAATTCAATTTCCTGTTATACCGGTAGAGAATGGGTTCAATGTCAAAAACCTTTTCACTCAATGTGAAATATCCATCCGGACTTATGCAGATAGATTCTCCCTGCAATTCAATGGGATTGTAGGGAGCATTCACCGGGGTATCGAAGATAAGATCGAATATTTTTTTATCAGTCGCATATTCCCATAAAAAAATCTGATCATAGGTTTTCAGGAGTAATATCCCTTCCTCGATGCTGTAATCTACATCAACGGTAAATGGAAAAGGGAGTGAACCAAGATAAATTAATGTATCCGGATCATCACAATTTTGCGGATAAGGAAATAAATACACGCCGGATCGGGACTTCTCCTTTGAGATGATATAGATATCGAGTGTTTCATCATCTACAAATATCGCCTCCGCATCATGGGAACCATCCGGATAGACAAATTCAAGCAGATCGAAATCAGGTTTTATCCGATGTGTCTTTACCGAATCACATTGACATTCGGGCTCGGAGATCCTGTAAATTCCAAGTTTTATCCGGGTTAAATTATTGTTCCCGATATCAGCAATATAAAGTGTGTTCAGTTCGTCAATTCCTTTTCCGATGCTTATCGCCTCCCAATCTGTATTCGAGACGTTTTCCATATGGTACACACATACGATCTCAGCGGTTCCGGAATCCAGCAGAAATAAAAACGGATCATTGTCATTTATGGCCCAAATCCGGTCTTCACAGTTTCTGCTCCATGCCAATCCTGAAATTTCATTTTGGGCGACCGTGCCAACGGGAATGCCCATTGGATGATATTGATCTGAAATCTTCAGGGAATAATAATCGTATACAGGTTCGCGGGGATCAGGTGTTTCCACAGGCTCTTCTTTTGTTGATGGAGACTCAAAGCAGCCTGCAATTAGAAAGATAAGACCGTATAAAACCACATTCAATTTATGAAAAATCATGCTCCAATGGTAGAGGATCTGTCATCCTTTGACCTTCCAGGGCCAGATCACACAGGATCTGATGTCCGGGAATAAAACGTAATCCCCCTTTCCCTTGAGGACGAAAGTGAAGACAGGATAGTCTTTTAATAATTCTCTGGCTTTTGCCATGGTTTTGCCCGAAACGGATACTTCATCAACTAACAAAATTCTTTTTGATTTTGCAAGGTTTTCCAGGGGATTTAGAAGGATTCTGGGTTCGCTATACAAAGGATTGTTCGCCGGATCCCGGAAATGGATGTGGATAAAACTGAAATCGAGTTTCAACTGGTGTGCAATCAGGATGGCCGGATAAATTCCTCCCGTAGCAATACCTACGACATGGTCCACTTCCGGAAATTCAAACCGGTGGATCGTGCTGCTGATGTCCCGGAAGCTGAGTTGAAGTTTTTCGTCTGACATATCGGATTTAAATGGTTCATTGACAAAGGTAGCCAATGAATAATAATATTTTCTTCCTTATTTTTCCCGGAAGACCACATAATCTTCAGAATTATTTCTAAGTTCGAATAAAATAAAGACCTGCCGGATTTTTACATTATTTCCCGGCAGGTCAGGGGTCGATTGATTCGTCTGATAAAGGATAGTATCTTTAGTTACTGTTGACTCCAGGGAGGAGCGATCTTGTTCATGCGGGCATAGGCAATAAGCTGTCCCTTATGTTCACCGCTGTGAGAAATGGCGATCAGCATCACCATCCTTTTGCTGTATTGATTGCCATCCGGGAAATCGACCATATCCTCCAGGTTTTCATTACTGACCGCTTTCCCCGCCTCTGCGATATAGGCAACAGAATTTTTTAGAGCCTCAATTATATTCTCTTTTCCTTTTACGGTTTGTTCCAGTGACATGGGATCAATTCCTTCTGCAGGTGCGGCACCCATCAGCATGCCGAAGAAATAATTGGCAGATACGACATGCAGGATGGCACTCTGTACCGACCGGACCCCTTCCTCCGGACTCCATCCATATAAATCTTCCGGTATGGCTTCTGCCAGTGACTGGATCTGGGAGACATTATACTGTAGCGTTCCTGCAAAATCGTTCTGAAAATTTGAATCCTGGGCCATAGATGATGTAACTGCCATTAGCCCGATCATAATAATTGTACAAAGTTTCATAGTTTTAGTTTTAAGGTTTATTTAGATTGATATTTCATATGTACTATTGGAAATAAAGTATTGATGGATGATTCCGGGGAAGACGAAAACGTCAGAAAGGAACTACATCAACCGCGAAAATAAATCATTCCTTATCACATTTAAAAGGGAATATTCCAATTAATTTCAGAAAAGACGTTTAGATGACAAAAGAAGCTGATGATTGAACGGAGTTCATTATCCAAGACATAAAATGCAAGAAGCCTTCATTCTCCAGTGCGGATCTTGCTGGAAAGACATACGATGACCAAAAATTGACAGGCAAGACTGGAACGGTCAATTTTGCCGGTTATTCATTTTTCCTGTTCAGATCAACACCGGCGTAAAAATCCAGATCCACATCCTTTAACATTTTTGTATAGAAAATGATCTGACCTGTATGATACGAATAATGTTCCACCACATGGATAACAATAGCTATTCCGGAATACTCATATGCCTGAACAGACCTGACCGTCATTAAATCCTGCTCGTGCAGAGCCTTAAGGGTTTGTATAGCCTGATTTACCGTATCATTTAATTTTTCAATCAACAAACTTTTATCGAAACCTTCCCGGATCGAAAATTCCAGATCCCGGTTCCTTTTATCCTCCTTCCTTCCAAGAGAAGAAATAATGTACTGGGTTATGTTTCCGCAAATATGCAGGATCAGATTTCCAATGCTGTTGGAGCACTCATTCGGGCGATCCCATATATCCTTTTCCTCCAGGTTATTCAGACACTTTTCAATCTTAGAGGTATTCTCATTCAACCTGAAAATAGCTGTTTCTATCAATTCGTTGAAAGGATTTGTTTCAGCCATTGGATAATAACTTTTAGCGTAATTTTACCTGACCTGATAGAATATTATCCCGGAAATGTGTTCCCCGGTACCGGGGTTTATGCTTTATAGCCCCATTTTCGCATGATGTCGAGGTCTTCTTTCATACAATCCATGGGTGTTTTCCCCTGATAGGATTCCTGTTCAATGATAAACAGATAGGTCCCTCCTTTTTTCCTGCTCAGGTCGGTAACTTTCCTGGTGTCTACTACTCCTTTACCAAGAATCGTACTTTCATAACCATGGGATTCTTCCTTGGACTCGATCATATCTTTTACATGAATCGTTTCAAATCTTCCCGGATATTTATTCAGGACATCCATCGCCTTGGCACCTGCTATATACATATTACCCATATCCAGTTGCAGCCCTACCTTATCCGGATCCGTATTTCTCATCATCAGGTCAAACATGATCTCCTCATTTAATTTTTCGCTGAACTCAAAATCATGATTATGGTATCCGAACTTCATGTCCGATTTTTGACATAACTCTCCACTTTTATTAAAAACCTCGAGGAAAGCCATAAAACTGTCGTAGTCTTTACGTATGCTTTCGTCCAGCCATGGACTTACCACAAATTGCTGACCCATGGCAGCAGCGTCTTCAATGGTATATTTCCATGTATCTGTAAAGTTTTTTCTGTTGGCATCCCAGTGTTGCTTACCCAACACGGTGTGCCCACTGGGCATCTTCAGACCCAGATCATTCAGTATCTTTTTAAATTCACCGGCCGTATACCCATAAAACCTCCGATCCACATAATTGGCATGTTCCACGTATTCATATCCCATCTCGGCTAATTGTGTTAACGATCCAAGGGGGTCCTCTTTCATTTCCTCCCGGATACAATAAAGCTGAACCCCGACCATTTCAGCAGGTTTGCCACTTGCATGGATAAACCTTGGAAGGATGGCAGTACTCGTTACTGCAAGGGCGCTTTTTTTAAGGAATTCTCTTCTTGATGGATTATTCATAATCTTATCTTTAAAAAAATCATAAATATTTGAAAAATAATGTATAGAATCGTAAAATGATTAAACGTTTATTTATTTATAATGTTAGCACATGAGCATCGGATTTAATATAATCCGTAAATTCCTTTCCTACATATAAGACATCAATACCGGCAGCCTCCAGCTTCGAGGATACCTCCTCATATTGATCCGCACACCCTTTGCAGGCTTTTACATGTATCCCCGATTCCATAAGTTCTTTAAATTTATCCTGGAGTTCGTTATCATCAGCCATTAATTTTGCAGTCGGCCCCCAGATAATGATTGTAATTTCTTTCCACCATCCGAATCGCTTTGCATTAAAAGCATACATATGGATCATCTTAAGAGCCACATCCCTATCCGCATTGGTCCATAAAATAACCAGGTGATCTTCATCCAGGAAGGGATTCGCATAGGATTTTTCCTTTTCATCACCCGGGGAATAATCTTCCCCAGATACCGGTGAAAAACATAGTGTGCTATAAAGTGAAATAAACAAAAGTAATTTTAGTACCGGGTGTATTGATATAAAGTTTTTCATGTGATCAGATTGTTAATATTCAATAAATCTTGAAATTACACGCAATAGTTGCGTTAAAAAAATTATTTCAAAGTTCTGAAATATTCGCCGCATACTACAATTAATTTATCACTTATATTAATTCTTTATACCATTTTATCCGGAGCTGATAGGGGATTACTCTGTTATCCGGGAACTTTTCCTTTACCATATCACTTATGATAAGAAAAATAGTATCCTGATGAATTCGCTCCTATTTATATTCTTGTTTGCTGTTATATCAAATCATAAACAAATGAGCCAGATTAAAATGGATAACCAGATTATTATTACGGTGATTTACGATAATTATTCTGCTTCTCCGGATTTTCGGAGCGACTGGGGATTTTCATGCCTGATTGAAGGAAAAGAGAAGACGATCCTGTTCGACACTGGTACAAATCCCGATATATTCAGAGATAACCTTGAAAAATTAGAAATCGATCTAAGAAAGATCGATATGATCGTGATCTCACACAATCATGGAGACCATACCGGTGGGTTACCTTACCTGATCAGACAGAAAGTGATGGCTCCTCTGTACATCCCCTTTTCAGTCAAAGATGAATTCTCACGGCAATTCCCGGAATTGAGTTCAATACTCATAACGGTAACAGATCCGGTTGAAATATGTGATGGAGTATACCTGACAGGTGAAATGGGGACCGGGATCAAGGAACAATCGCTGATACTGGAAACCGAAGAGGGTTTGGTAATCATTACCGGGTGTTCACACCCAGGCATTCAGCATATTCTTCATAAAACAAAAGAGATATCAGAAGATCCCATTCACCTCGTAATGGGTGGATTCCATATGCTGAATCATAGCACTGCCGAAATTGAAAACATCATCGAACAATTCATCCATCTCGGGGTAATTCGATCCGGGCCCACCCACTGTACAGGAGATAAGGCAATTCAATTATTTAAAAAGGCGTATAAAACTGATTTTTTCAAGTTGGGATCCGGTAGAAGGATCTTTATTCCACCTTCAGAACAGCCATGAATTTATCCTGAGTGCATTGATCTCTTAGGAAAGTCCGTGAAATTGAATATTGCCTGATCAGCCGAGATATGGAATAAAGCGATTATTTTTCTCTTTATTTTATTTGATGCCTATTCCTCTGATATGCCCGGATTGTTGAAGCATTCACTTTTTTAAAAACTTTTTAATCATTAGATGCAACTTTTGCTTTCAAATAGATATCTTAGAAATAACCGAACAGTCTGAAATCCTATCATGATAAAGAACTACCTTAAAGTCACCTTCCGGAACCTGATGAAAAACAAGTTATTTGTTTTTATTAATGTTCTCGGATTGGCCATAGCACTTGCCTGTTGTATTGTTGCCTATCTGAACTGGGAATTCAATGCCAAATTTGATAGTCAACATGTAAATGCGGAAAAAATTTACAGGGTTAATTTTATCCGGATCACCAATGGCGAGCCAATAAAAAACGGTGATTGTCCCATGCCTTTGGGGGAAATCATACGTCAGAATTTCAGCCAGGTGAGAGAGGTGATACGACTGTATCCAAGTGGTGGAAATTTTAAAGTTGGTGATGAGCTTTTCCGGACTTCTGTCACTTGCGTTGATCCGGGATTTTTCGATGTGTTCACCTTTACCATGATCCATGGCAATGAAGATTACCTGAACGACAAGACCAGGATATTCATTAGTGACGAACTGGCAGAAAAACATTTCCCGGATATCGAAGATCCGGTAGGGCAACTGATCACCTATATTAATGGGGAGGAGAGAATCGAATATATTGTAGGCGGGGTTTTTAAAAAACCTCCACAGAATTCCAGTTTTCAGGCCGAGGCATACGTACATTTTGACAATTGCCTTGATGTCGGAGATTGGGATGAAAATGACTGGTCACTGTTTAATACCACTTTCGTAACTATTGAAAATCCAAAAGATATTCCGGCCGTCGAGGAAGCGTTGCAAAACTATGTGGAGATCCAGAACCGGGCAAAGGAGGACTATAAGGTAGACGAATACTATCTGGATCCATTTGTTGGAATGGCTGTCAGAGCTGAACGGGAAGACATTTGGAATCACTGGACGAATGACAGCCTTCCTGTGGCTGCAGCTACTGCACCCGGTATTATGGCTATCCTCATACTGCTGCTTGCCTGCTTTAATTTCACAAACACTTCGATCGCAATGGCTAATAAACGGATCAAAGAAATAGGCATTCGAAAAGTATTGGGATCAGGAAGGAACCAATTGATCGGACAATTTTTAGGAGAAAATATCATGATGGCTTTTTTCGCACTAATAGGCGGTATATTGATAGCCTACTTTCTCGTTCCACTTTACAGCGAGATGTGGACCTTTCTTGAAATACGATTAAATCTCCTGGAAAGCGTCGATTTTATTGGTTTTCTTCTCCTGCTTTTAATTCTGACGGGAGTGATCGCAGGAAGTTATCCTGCCTTTTATGTCAGCAGTTTTCATCCGGCAAGCATCCTAAAGGGAACACAGAAATATGGAGGCACCAATCTATTCACCCGGATCCTGTTGACCCTGCAATATGCTATTTCAATCATCGCCATTATTTCCGGATTTGTGTTTTCACAAAATGCCGAATATCAAAAAAATTATGACCTTGGATTCGATATGGAAAGTGTTGTCTTTGCCTATGTTTCGGATCGGAGTGGTTATCAAACTCTTAAAAACGAACTGACCGGTTATAATAAGATAAAATCAATTGCCGGCTCCACACATAATATTGCTTCTTCCTGGTACACGGACCCGATCATATTTGAGACCTCCGAATTGGATGTATCCCTGATGGATATTGGTGACGGTTACCTGGAAACGATCGGGGCGAGCCTGATTGAGGGCAGAGATTTTATAAAGGACAGTCAGAATGATGTCGAAAACTCAGTGATCGTCAACGAGGAACTCGTCCGCGTTTTGAACTGGGAAGAACCCATCGGGAAGAGAATTATCTTAAAGGATACGATAGAATTATTTGTTGTTGGAGTTGTAAAGGACATTTTTTTAAATGGGGGATTATGGAATCCTGTACAACCCCTGCTATTAAGATATACCCTGGAAGATAATTACCGGTTTCTCTCCGTGAAATCGGATGTTGAAAATATAAAGGATGTTCATGATTATATGGAAACCAAATGGAAAGAAGTATTTCTTGATGAATTACCTGCCGTCAGTTATATGGATATGTCAAAAGTAGAAACCACGTTAATTAATACGAATATCCGTACAATCTTCCTGTTTCTCGGAATCGTTGCCTTGTTTTTGTCTTCTATAGGCCTTTTCAGTCTTGTATCCCTGAACATCATCAAACGGACAAAGGAGATAGGTGTCCGGAAAGTCCTGGGCGCTTCAATCCCTCGAATTGTGAATCATATGAGCAGAGAGTTTATCATCATACTTGCTATTGCCTCTATCCTGGGCTCAATTGCCGGTTATTATCTTTCGGATATGCTTATGGCAAGCATCTGGGTTTATTATCTTACCATCGGATTATCTCCGTTCGTCTTTTCAGTCCTGATTTTATTTATTATCAGCTCCATTACCGTCGGAGGAAAGATCATCAGGGCTGCATCGCTCAATCCGGCATATACCTTGAGAGATGAATAAATTAAACTGCAGTTTTTACTATAAACTTTCGTATAGTCTCATGGCTTCCTGGGCATCTTCGTATTCCGGATCTGCGTTTTCCCAGACTTTGTTTGCTGAAATTAGGTGTTCTTTCGCTTTTTCCTTTTTATTTTGATCCAGAAGAATTTTGGCCATCCAGAAATGTGCATCAGCAAGAAACGGATGTAGTTTTAACATTTCTTCCAAACCGGAAACTGCCTCACTATACAGATTGAGATCGGTATAACATTTCACAATTTTAATATCCAATACATCTTTGGGGAAATAGGTATTGACCGATTTAAATTCTAAAAACTTATCGAGAGCGGCTTGAAATTCTTCTTTTAAATAAAGTATTTCAGCTTCATAATACTTTTCGATATTTCCCGAGGAACCGAATCTGGATATATACCTTTCCATTCTCGTATATTCTTCTTCTGCTTTTTCGATATTTCCCTGATCGATATAATAGGAAAGATATCCATAGGCAAGGATATCTTTAAATGGGCCGGAAAACTTTGATTCTTCCTGTTGTATAATATCAAGTGCGATATCAGATTGATCCGAAAGAAAATACCAGTAAAGCCGGGTAACTTTAAAAATGGAGATTACAAGCGGAGGAAACACATTCCGGGATGTTGAAAGTGTTTCTTCCCAGATTTCGATTACTTTTTTTATCTGTCCCGTATGAAGATAAAAATTTATTTGCATGTTAAGGATGCTTAGGCTGTCACCTGAAGTACTTGCTTTTTTCAGAGCATCAGCAAAATCATTTTCAGCCTCTTCAAAATTCCCTCTTCGTTCTTTTATCATAGCCAATTTACCCATACTCGTTATATCATCATCTTCAAGCAGGAGAGACTTTTCAAAATTTTTCTCAGCTTCCTCAAGATTCCCTTCATCAAAATAATAATCGCCTATTAATCTGAAAGAACGGGCATGATCCGGATATTTTTCTGCATACAAATTATAGTAGCTCAATGCCTCTTCTTTTTTACCTTGTGTCATCAACACATCTGCGAGATCAACATAGAAGTTGCCCCTGTTATCATCTATCTGAAGAGCTGATTTTAGGACTGATTCAGCCTTTTTTGGTTCACCTGAAACTCGATGGATCTGTGAAAGATACTTATAGGCTGTCACATCTTCCGGGTACAGATCAATCCACATTTCAATAACCTTTATCCGTTTTTCATGTTGTTCGTTTACATAATAGTGTAATGATTTTGCTAAAAATTGATCTCTCTCAGGCATCAGGTAAAGTTTATCCATCACTTTATTCGTGTGAATGGCTGCCTGGTCAAACCGGTTGGTTAATACATAAATGGCAGCAAGGTTGAGATCAACCATCACAAAATCCGGATCTTTTTCTAACGCACTTTGCATGAATTTTATACTGTTATCATAATCATTCCGGTATGAAATGAGTTCATGGCTCTTCGTAAAATCTTTAAAAGCGGCAAAGGAAGATGTCAGAAGATTGGAAACTTTCAGATCCTCAGCCTCCTTGATATAACTTTCCGGAATGCCAAGGTCCGTTTTAATCCGTACGGTAAGCTGGTCGATAAGATCGAATATATCCGGCCCTTCAACGGTATGTTCGGATATCAATTTACCATTTTCGGTCTCGTATAATTGGGTATTGATTTGAAAGCCATTGGTTATTCGATCAAAACCTCCTCCCAAAATATAATCTAAGCGGAAATCTTTAGCTATAGTACGTTTTAATTGAAATGGAACATTATCCAATTTTTCAATCTTTTTCCTCTTTAATTCATCATAAAACGATTCGGTTCCCTTCGGGCTTATAAATTTATCCTGGTCTAAATCTGATAAAAATGCCAGATTGATACCTGTCGATAACCATTCCATATCAGGATCATCTGTATAATTTTCAAAATTGAAAACAGCAATATTTTTTATAAACTGGTTTTTGGGTACAATACGTTCAATAGTATTTCCTTCTTCATCCTGCACTTTTATTTCCCGGGTTGTTGCACCCAGGTCCTTGCCTTCAAAAACAAAGATTAATACTAGTGTAGTAATAACAAGGTTTGCAGGAATAAAGATCTTTTCCGCTTTAACCCATCGTTCCATACCCGATTTCCCATGATAGTAGGAGATCACCCCCACACTGGGATACATCGACAATAGAAAGATCATAGTAAAATCTGACCAGTGCGGAGATAGCATGAACTCAACAAGGATCCATTGTATCAGTTTTACAATCAAGAAGGAAACTGCCAAATAAATGAATAATATCTGTGGCATCCGACGCTGCCAAAGATCTTTGATTATGTAACCAATTTTATTGGAAGCAGGTTGTTTGGGAGGCGGCGGGAATCCTTCTCCCGTAATCGTGTAGACTTTGATTAGTCTGTCTACATTTTTCAGGCTCCGTGTTCCGACATAAGCCGTTGTTATTTCAGGTTTGTTGAGGATATCCTCGTAAACACGGTCGGTGATGTATATGCCTCCCGGCGGG
>Ga0209536_100010890_pt1 | contig 13362 bp, 9 predicted proteins | sample DeeMarSeWOR28_12_FD_187461 | JGI IMG/M metagenome (GOLD analysis project Ga0209536, IMG submission 187461) | Marine sediment microbial communities from White Oak River estuary, North Carolina - WOR-2-8_12 (SPAdes) (version 2) | ecosystem: Environmental > Aquatic > Marine > Intertidal zone >...
CGGCGGACGAACGCGTGCTCGAACGCGTACTGTTCGAGCCGGTCGGTGAGGCGACCGCGGTCGTCGTTGAGCTGTCACAACCCATGAGCTATGCCGGCCACTTCCCTCAGCACGAAGGCAAGCTACTGGAGCTGAAGCTGCTTCCGCGTCCCGGTGCCATGCCCAACACCGTTGACGAAGATACGCTGCCCGGTCCCGCACAGGGACCCGTGCCGTTGATCGACGTGCGCTACCAACGGGTTGCGCCGAGCGTGGCCAACGTCACCTTGCGTTTCGCGAAAACCGTGTCTTTCCGCGTGGCGCAAGGCACCGACCCACGCCGACTCACAGTCATTGTCGATACCGCAGCTGATGCGCAATCCTCGCCGACTGCAGGTGACATCTCGCCGGCGGCCGCCAACCTGCTCCCGCCGCGCTATGCGATAGTCCTCAGCTCCGCGCGCCAGCCGCCCACGGCGGCTGCCATTCAGACCGTACCCCTAGCCGATACCTACAAAGTCTATGTCAGCAGCTTGCCGATTAATGGCACCACCTGGTATCGACTGCGCATGGGCTTCTTCTACACCCCGAAGGAGGCCGAGCGCGCCCTGGCGCAATTGCGGCCCCAGTATCCCGGCGCATGGGTCGCCTTGGTCAGCGACGCCGAGCGTGAGGAGGCCGCCACCTGGGCACTCAACACGGGCGTCGACTTTTCACCGGGCCAAGCCCAGGCGCCCAAAGAGCCGGCACCGGTAGCGCTGCAGGACAAAACCGCCATGCTCATGGAAGAAGCACGCCAGGCCATGATCGCGGGCGACTACCCAAAAGCCATTCAGTACTACACACGGGTTCTGGACAGTGCTGACCTCAACGCCCATCCCGACGCCCTCGAGTACCTCGGCGTCGCCCGCGACCGCAATGGGCAGTTTGCTCACGCAAAAGCCGAGTATGAAAAGTATCTGCGCCTCTACCCGGACGGTCCCGGGGCCACGCGGGTCAAACAACGTCTCACCGGTTTGTTAACTGCCGAGGCACCCGAGAAACAGAAGTTGGCGGGCGCCCAACCGAAGAACGAAGCCCCGGCGCGGTGGGACTACTATGGTGGGTTCTCGCAGTTCTACCGGCGCCAGGAGGATACGGTCGACGGCGTCGGTAGCTTCGTCAGCGACAACTCGATCAATTCCGATCTCAATTTCACCGCGCGTCGCCGCAGCACCAGGCAGGACATGAGCGCCCAAATCAGCGCCAACAATCGCTATAGCTTCGATGACGATCCTGCGAGCGACACGCGCCTATATACCCTCTACGCCGACGTCACCGAACGCAGCGACAAATACTCCGCCCGCCTCGGTCGACAAACACACAGTGCCGACGGTGTCGGCGGCCGATTCGATGGTTTGCTGGCCAGCTACCGTCTCACCGACAAGATGAAGGTGAAGGTCGTCGCCGGCTATCCTGTCAATCTCTCCGAAGTGGAACGCGTCGACACGAGCCGCGAGTTCGTTGGCATAAGCACCGACATTGGCACACTGGCGAACCGCTGGGATTTCAATCTCTTTGCCATCGAGCAGCATGTCGACGGCATCACCGATCGGCGCGCAGCCGGTACCGAGTTCCGCTATTTCGACGAGGGACAATCGCTGTTCGGTTACGTCGACTACGACGTCGACTACAACGAGCTGAATCAGGCCACGCTGGTCGGCAATTGGATCTTTGCCAACAACGCCACCCTGGGCGTTGTCGCCGACTACCGCTACGCTCCGTTTCTTACCACCAGCAATGCATTGATCGGCCAGCAAGCCGAGTCGATTGAGGAGCTGCTGCAGACCTTCACCGAGGAAGAGATACACGAGCTGGCGCTGGATCGCAGCGCACGCTATCAGGCCGTCACCGTATCCGGCTCACTGCCACTGACCACCGACCTGTTGCTGGCAGGTGACCTCACCGTATCGGAACTGGGCGATACACCCGCCTCAGGGGGTGTGGAGGCAATCCCGGGGACAGGTATGGAGTATTTCTACGCGGCACAGCTGATCTGGAATAACTTGTTCGGCGCCAGTGATGTAACCATATTCGGACTGCGCTTCAGTGACATGAGCACCGGCGACTCCAGCCGCGCGTCCTTCAGCAGCCGTTTCACTACGGGCAAGTGGCGTATCAACCCGCGCTTTCTCGTCGAATGGCAGACGCGTGATAACGGCGTCGAGCGAACCGTTTATCGTCCGGAGCTCAAGAGCGAGTATCAGATCAGTCGTGATTTCCGTTTAGAGTTTGACGCCGGCTACGAGAACGCCAGCACGCTGGATGCTACACAAGACACCGAACAGTCCGGTTACTATGTCTATGCCGGCTATGTCTTCAACTTTTAGAACGCCCTGACACTAAAAAATCCCCAACACACGCTTGTTGCTTTCCGCGCTCTCCAACAACTCCACAATCTTCTTGTGTTCACCCACATTGGCCAAGTTCGATGCGGTCTGGCGGTCCTTGTTGCGTATGCGCGGATCGGCGTCGTGGGTCAGCAAGCTTTCGACGACCGCTGTGTGACCGGCCGCGGCAGCCAACATCAAAGCCGTGTTGCCGTGGCCATTGCGCAGATTGACGTCGGCGCCGGCGCGCGCCAGTTGCTCCACCAGTGCGGTGTGCCCGTTGGCGGCGGCGAGCATCACGGCCGTATTGTCCAGCACGCCGCGCTGATCAACATTGGCGCCATTGCGGATAAGTAAGTCGACGATCTCATCTGCCCCCAACCCTGCACAGTGCACCAGCAGCGTGTTGCCCGCGCTGTCTCGCTGGGTCAGACCCGCACCGCGGGCCAACAGGATCCTGGCGGTATCCGTGTGCTGGCTCGCCGCCGCCAGCCACAGCGGCGAATGTTTTTCCGCGTTCGTCGCATCCACCGGCGCCTTGGCGCGCAAGAGCAGGTCAGTAGCGGGTGCGTTGCCGGCCTGGCTCACCCAATGCAGCGCCGACATGCCGTTGCTCGGCGCGAGACGTACATCGGCACCACGCGCGAGCAACACGCGCAACGTATCGGTATGATTGCCCCGCGCCGCCAGAACCAGTGCCGTGGTACCTTCCGCCTCGCGCGCGTCGATCCGGGCACCGCCCGCCAGCAAGGCGCTAACGATTTCATGATGCCCTTCGCGGCTAGCCCACATCAAGGGCGTCATGTCGGTCTTCTGCGCCAGATTGGGATCGGCGCCTGCTGCCAGCAGCAGCTTGACGATATCGGTATGCCCGGCCCAGGCGGCACGGCTCAGCGCCGTATGGCCATCTTCATCACGCGCGTTGACGTCCACCTCCCTCTTCAGCAGCGCACGTGCCACGTCGGTCTGACCACGCCACGCCGCCACCATGAGTGTCGTCCAGCCGCGGTACTGAGGATCGTTGCCCGCATCGCTGAGCATTCGCGTGCTGGGTACGTGCTTTGGTGTGACTTGTGGCTTCGAGGCGCCGGCGTTGAGCAACGCCTGGGCGCTCTGCTGCTGGCCGCGCCGCTCGGCCAGTACATAGGCCGTGCGCCCTTGCTGATCGGTGGCGTTGACGCGCGCACCTGCGGCCACGAGGCGCTCCACTGATTTGGTATGCCCACCCTTGGCTGCCGCCATCAGCGCGGTGTTGCCAACCCGGTCCGCTGCGTTGGGATCCGCGCCTTGGCGCAACAGCGCCTCGACGACGCCCAGATGGCCACCGCCGGCGGCGAGCATTAAAGGCGTCTCCGCATCACGGTTGCGACGCGCCACCTGGGCACCATTGGCGAGCAGCACTGTCACAACGGACTGGTGGCCAGCGGCAGCCGCCTCCATCAACGCGGTCACTCCACGGCTATCGGCCCCATCGCTCGCCGCGCCCGCTGCCAACAGCGATTTCACCTCGGCCACGTCACCGCGCCGACTCGCAACTTGCAGAGCACGCTGGATCTCCTGGGGGTCTTCGGCAACGCGGACAACCGGCGACTGCCCCAGTCGCTTCAATTGCTCAGCGGCGCGCGCATGACCTTGGGCGGCAGCCAACTGCAGCCAGTGCTGGCCCTGCCGTGCATCCTGCGCGACACCGACACCTGAGACATACATCACGCCCAACGTGTATTGGGCGCGCGCATAACCCTGCTGCGCTGAGCGCTGAAACCACGCCGCAGCCTGCCTGTCGTCCTTGGTCACGCCCTGACCGTTGCGGTACAAAGTACCGATCTGATACTGAGCCTCGGCATTGCCACCCTCGGCATGTGGCTTGAGGAGTTGATAGGCCGCCGTATAGTCGCGACGCTTGATGGCCTTCTGCACGTCGCTCATCACGTCAGCCTGCACGGCGCAGACAAACGTCATCATCAAGATGGCCGCCAGGGTGTTGCGTGCAAGATGGATACTCATCATGAGTGCAGCTCCACGGACGACATCTGGGCTCATGCCGTACCGTACTTGGTCTCGACACGTATGCCGATCTGTTTCAAGAAAGGTGTCGGCAATACACCGCCGGCACAGACGATCACCGCGTCGTTGTCGACTGTCACCGACTCGCCGGCGCATTCCAAGTGGACCTGGCCTTGGGTGATCTCTTTCACATTCGACGGCAACAGCAGGCGCAGACGCCCTGCCGCCTCGGCTTTGGCAACCTTGTCGCGATTCTTTTCCTTGGCCCGCGAGAACGCCTCACTTCGATAGGACATCGTAACTGTGGTATCAGGCTGTTCGGCGATACTGGTCGCCGCCTCCAGCGCGCTGTCGCCGCCCCCGACCACCAATACGCGCTGGCCACGGTACTGCTCCGGGTCAATCAGGCTGTAGACCACTTTGGGCAGTTCCTCGCCGGGTACGCCGAGCTTGCGCGGCGTACCCCGGCGCCCGATGGCCAACAGGACGGCACGCGTTTTGTAAGTCGCCTTGGCCGTCTTCACCGAGAAACCATCTCCAAGCGCGACGATGTCCTCCATTCTCTCCCGGTAGCCGATCTTGACGCCGGTGTCCTGCTCGACCTTCCGCCACAGCTCGAGCAGCGCCTCTTTGGTCGTCTCGCGAACCTTGATGGGGCCAACGATGGGCAGCTTCACCGGTGCCGTCATCACAATCTTGCCGCGCGGGAAACCGAACACGGTACCGCCCAGCGATTCCTGCTCCAGCGTCACATAGCGCAATTTCTTTTCCTTCGCCGCCAAGGTCGCGGCAAACCCTGCCGGGCCGGCGCCGATGATGACGACATCGAGCCGGTCGCCCTTGCCGATCCCATCAAGACGCGCGATGGAGTCCATGGCTTGGCGGCCCTGCTCCACGGCGTTGCGAATCAGACCCATCCCACCCAACTCGCCAGCGATAAAGATGCCAGGTACGTTGGTCTCGAAGTTGTCGTTGACATGCGGAATGTCGAGGCCCCGTTTGGCAGTGCCAAATACCAGGGTAATCGCGTCGAAGGGACATGCCTTGCGGCAGGCACCGTGGCCAATGCAGTGCGTTGGATTGATCAATGCTGCCCGGCCGCCGACCAGACCGAGGACATCACCCTCTGGGCAGGCATGTACGCAGGCGCCGCAACCCATACAGCTCTGCTCGCTGATGATCGGGTGCAGCGACGCGGGCTCCGTGAGCCCTGCCTCACGCGCATTCCGCAAGCGGGCAAGGTTCTTGCGCTGCCGCAACTGGCGCAGTTGCCAGAAGCCAATTACCGCCAGCACCGGCAACAGGTAGAAGAACCACTTCAGCATCATGACACCCATCGGAAATGCGACCAGGGGACTGGCGCGACAGAATCGTCAGCATATCTCACCAGCGCGGGACAAAACTGCGGCGGGGGCCACGTTCCACGCGCTCCCCGGGGCCGGAGGCCACGGCCAGTGTGGGCGTGGACCGACACCTGTTCCCTTATTTTTTCGGACAGCTAGCCGCCTTCTTGAAGGGGTGGAGCCGAAATCCAGGTTCGACCCGCCCCGGGTGCGTGCGGTGCTTTGAGCGCCAACGCCAAGCCAGCCGGCCTGCCCGGGGAGCTGCCCGAGCCCCCAATCGAGGTGGTGGGCTCGGCGCCTGCAACCCCTTGGCGTTGACCCTTCCGGACGAACGCCGCGGACGATCGAGACCGACCGACTCTGGTGTCACTGGCTGTTGGATTCAGGGAATACGCGCTGCTGATTCCGGCCCATCCCATCCGTCACCATTCGCCTGACTCCACGGCGGGAAACCCCGGTACTTCACTATAGTGTCCGGCGGGATGGGCACAGATGGGGCAGCTCTCTTTCGGCAACTCGGTCAGGGTCGAGCCGCAGATCTCGCACACATAGTAGTGCGCAGCCTCCCCTTCGATGTGTGCGGCGAGCATGCCGAACCACTTCTTGGCGGCACTGCGTATCTTCTTCAGCAAGTCCCGATGCTGGCGTTCCGCCTCCCAGGCGTAGGTAATGAACTGGATCGCCTCGGCGTGCTGTTCACTCTCAATTTCCTCCAGGATACCCGGGTAGCGATGGGCGATCTCATCCATCTCCACCGCAGTAGCATGGCTCACATTGTCACGCGTGCTGCCCACCTCAAACTCAGACTGAGGTGATTCGTCCACGTCGACTCCGAGCTCGGTCAACAAGCGCGCGAAGTTGCGGGCGTGTAGCGACTCAGAGTGGGCAAGGGCCGTGAACAGATAAGCGATATGAGGATAGTCCTCGCTCCGCGCCTTGTCGGCATAGGCCGTGTACTTCTCCATCGCCTGTATTTCGTCGCGATAGCGCACTTGCAGGGAGGCGATGGTCAGGGGGTACCGAGATGCGTCGCGCGCGGGCGCAGCAACATCGACGCCGACCTGCGCCGACTCGGTTCTTACGCTGTGGCTATCGCCGAGAAACAATGCCACACCGGCAACAGCGGCCGCAGCGATCAGCCCCCGGCGGTGGCTGTGCTGTCGACGAGGCATTTCAACGCTCCTGCTGCTATTCGTGACTCCCTCTTAAGTTTAGACCGTGTCGGACCACACCGATCGAGGCTTGGGCATGGAGCACATCCGGCGCCGTTGCCAGCTGAAATGCGTAGATCAGCTCGTGGCCTGGTTCTCTTGTTCTATTCTCATGTCGAGATACGCGGTGACCGCCTCCAACTCCTCCGAAGCACCGGCCAAACTCATCAGCGTTTGTAGGGTACGAAAATGGCTGGACGCCTTGAGTTGCGCGAACGAGTCGTATTCGATGCGCTGGCCATTCACCTCGACATAGGGCTGCGGAAACTTGGCTTCGAGTTCGCGCAACTTCTCTGGAGTGAGCGCAGACCGAGCGACCTTCCTCTGCGCTTTGTGCTCGTCCTGTCGCCAATGATAGAGATCGGAGCCGGTCTTGATCACAATCAGCGCCAAGAGACCACCAAGCGGCTCGTTCACGGCAGTGACCGCGAAGCCACCCGCGATGATGCCCAGGTGCAACACCACAATGCGACGGTAAGGCGCCGTCATGAGGGTACGCAGGTTGTCCGCTCCCACGCCCCTGGTCTGAATCTCGCGGACCCAGTCGACCGCGTTGAGCGCCAACAAAGCGCTCACAGCCCACCACAGTTGCTGCTGCTCGAGGATGGGCAGGACATTTGCCACCAGACCAGACGCCGGCTCTGGAACGATATCCTTGCCAAACAAGGACACCACGAACGTGCCATGTCCCCAGGTGAATGCCCCGTAATGAACGATGAAGAAGGGTACAAAGATGACGAGCGCAAAGGCCAGCCTGGGATGGGCATAGCCATGCACGAGCATGCGCCCCACGGTCAACACGCCGATAATGACGTTCTCCATCCAATAGAGAAACACTAGATCGAACGTGTTCCAGCCCCACTCGAGTACCCCGTAAACGGGGACAAGATTGAGCAACACGATCAGCAGTGGAAATCGCTTCATCATCGCTGTGCTTAGCTGCCTCCGGCTCGCCCGCCGACTTTAACATCCAAGCGTATGGCGGCGGCCCCACGCTGGCGAGGTGGTCTCGCCTCTGAAGACTCTTCGGCTGCACTCGTTCACCACTTGACCCAGGCATTGCCCAGCCCGTCCCCGGCCGTTGGACAAGCGAGTCCATGCCTGCCGCCACCGGCGTGCATTATCTGTACGGCGGCGTACATCACGTGTATGTCCTCCGGACGGCATCCAACCGCGTCAATTCAAGTATCCCGCCTTGATTCAAGAGCTTACGGCGCTCATCGCAGTTGGCACCGATCCTGCTGAACAGTGTTCAGGACACAGGTCCTGAAACCGTGCCACGGCGGCAACCAGCGACGAGCCATCTGACGGGCCGTGCGCAAACAAACGGTCGAACCAATCAGAAGCGAGGATGACCACATGAACACCAGAACCAACGGCAAGTACAACTTCACCTCGGCCCTCTTGGGCGCCGCGCTCCTGTTCCTGGCGCCGGTTAGCACTGTGTACGCAGCCGGCCTCCTGATCGCCGACGGCGGCTTTGGCGGCGTGCTGGAGATTCAGGACCATGACGTCCAGGTCAGCATCAACAATGGCGTGGCCGTGACCACCGTCACCCAGGTGTTCCGCAACACGGAGCAACGCCAGGTCGAGGCGCTGTACACCTTCCCCGTGCCCAAGGGCGCATCCGTGTCCAATTTCAGTATGTGGATCAACGGCAAGGAAATGGTCGGCGAGGTGTTGGAGAAGCAGCGCGCGCGTGAGATCTATGACAGCTACAAGGCCAAACGACGTGATCCGGGTCTGCTCGAGCAGGTCGACTACAAGACCTTTGAGATGAGGATCTTCCCCATCAACGCTGGCGCCGAACAACGGGTGCAGATCACCTACTATCAGGAGCTGGAGATCGATCATAACGAAGCCGTATATGTCTATCCGCTGGCCACGGTCACCCGCGCCGGGATCGATAACACGACCAAAGGCAAGTTCGCGATCAATGTGGATATCAACTCGGCTGTACCCATTGTCGAGCTCGTAAGCCCGAGCCATTCGGGCCAGTTCGTCGTCGCCAAGCACGCCGACACATACTACCGCGCCAGCCTGGAGACCCAACAGGGCAGCTTGGCCAGAGACGTGGTATTGCGCTATGAGATGTCCCGCCCGGTGACCGGCATTGATCTGATCACATCGCGCACAGGCGGTGAAGACGGCTACTTCCTCATGACCCTCACCGCCGGTGAAGAGCTCGAAGCGCTCAACCAGGGCATGGACTATGTCTTCGTGCTCGATGTCTCCGGCAGCATGGCCAACGACAGCAAGTTGGCTATCTCTAGAGACTCGCTGGCAGCGTTTGTCAGTGAGCTGGGTGAAGATGATCGTTTCGAAGTGATGACCTTCAATATCCAGCCGACGATGCTGTTCCAGGAAATGCGTCGGGCCAACAGCGCCGCCAAGACCGAAGCCGATCGATTCCTGAGCTCACAGGATGCCCGCGGCGGTACCAACTTGGTGCCGGCGATGACGACCGCCTACAAGTATGGCAATCCCGATCGTACCTTGAACGTGGTCATTCTCAGTGATGGCATGACCGAGCAAAGCGAACGGCAGACCTTGATGCAGCTGATTCAAAGCCGTCCGACCAATGCGCGCGTGTTCACGATCGGAATCGGCAACGAAGTCAACCGCCCCCTCTTGCAGCAGATGGCCGAGGACTCCGGCGGCCTAGCGGCCTTTGTCTCGCGCGGCGACGATTTTCAGCGCCAAGCCCGGGCCTTCCGCCGCAAGCTCACCCACCCGGCGGCCACCGATCTGCAGATCCAGTTCGGCGGAATCCAAGTTTACGACATGGAGCCCAAGGTGCTGCCCAATCTCTATCACGGTGCGCCGATTCGGGTGTACGGCCGCTACCGCGGTGCCTCGCAAGCAACCGTGCTGCTGACGGGCAACGTGTTTGGACGTGAGGTCAGCCAGTCAGTGACGCTGGATTTCCCGAAACGCGATGAGAGCAACCCAGAGATCGAACGCATGTGGGCGTTGAAGCGTGTCGACGAGCTGCTGAAGCAGGCCGACCGCGGCGGTGCACGCGAAGGCGTGCTGGATGAAATCATTCGGCTCGGCGAGGGCTATTCGATCGTCACCCAATACACGTCGTTCCTCGTGTTGGAGAACGACGCTGAGTACAAGCGCTGGAACATCGAGCGCAAGAACAACCTGCGCATCGCCCGCGACCGCCAGGCTCACGCCGAGCGCGAACAGGAACTGGAATTGCTGCGCCGCCAGTCGATCGCCGATCTGGGCCCGCAACCGGAACTGCCCGCCAGCGCAGCGACGCCCGCCAAGGCAACGCCGCAGAATGTGGCGACACCACAACCAAGCGTGGCGCAACCGCAGACGAACCCGGCACCGAGCGTGTCCAACTCGCGCAGCCAGAGTCGCGACTTCAGCTTCGGCGGCTCCAGTCCGGTCGGTCCGCTGTTCCTGGGCGCGGCCTGGTGGCTGCGACGGCGCAAGCAGCAAGACGCGCAAAGCTGAGCTAGCCCGTTCATCCCTCCCCCGCTCCCGGGGAGGGATGAACACTTCCACCATCGAAGCTGGTAACTACAAGAATGAATACCATGCTATCTACTTTAGACAGAAGCGCCAACACGCAGCCCACACCTGCGCTGCGCAGACTCAACGCCATGGGGCTCAGTCCCAGCGTCTTAGCACTGTGTGCACTCATTGCGTTGGCCAACACGCATCTGCTCGGCGGCACACTCGGCCCAGGCTTGGTGTTCTGGCCTGACGCGGTGTTGGATGGGCAGTGGTATCGCCTGCTCACCTTCCCATTTGTTCACATCACCTGGTACCACCTGCTGTTGGACGCGGGCGCCTTCGTGCTGCTCTATAAGGAAATCGAGGATACTCGCCTGGGCGAGCGGCTCATCTACCTGGTTCTCTGTGGCGGTTTCAGTCTGGCCGCAGCCTGGCTGGCCTCGCCGCTGATCGCTACCGCGGGCCTGTGCGGGCTGTCTGGCATCGCCCATGGTCTGATGGCCATCGCCGCGCTGCGCATGATGTCAGGCGAGAATGAACGCGGCATCGGCTTGGCGATGTTGGCGGTGGTAGTGCTCAAGGCGATGTATGAAGCGCTGACGGGCACAGTAATGTTCGAGTTCCTGCACTTTGGTATGTGCGGCTCGCCGGTCGCAGTGAGCCACGCCGGCGGCGTGTTGGGCGGTATCCTGAGCTATTATTTGCTGGCAAGCAGAGCGGGGCTGCCTCATCGGGACACGCGACGATGATCGCAACCACCGTTGTGCGCGATCCTTTCAGCGCCCGGCGACGCGTTGGTGCCAAGCGTGCGCACATCAAGGAGGATAGAGATGACTCTCAAAATTACGAGCTGGAATATCGAGCACAGTCACCGTCTGGGGAGCGAAGACCCATCGGCGCACGATCTCGAGCGCATACGGCGATTGCGCCAAACGCTCACCGAAATTGAGCCTGACGTTATCTGCCTGGTGGAAGGCCCGAAAGGTGAAGTCGCCATTCGTGCCTTTTGTGACAGGGCGCTGGAGAACAATTGGAAGCCGGTCCTGCTGAGCGGTCCTCAGGATGGTTCGCGCGACAGCGACTATGAGACCAAGGGCACGCAATGGATCTGGTTTCTGGTGCGTGAGCCCTGGTTCCAGCGCTGCGAGCTGCAGGCGCCGCAGGTCTGGCAGTGCTTCACCGAACGCGTGACCTGGGACGTGCACTACTGGGGCGACCTTCAGTCCAGCCGCCACTCCCATTACCGCCACCCGCAAACGCTGCGCGTTGACGTCGGTGGGGAAACAATTGAGCTGATCGGCCTCCACCTGAAGTCCAAAATCAATCGCAACGCCGTGTCCCGCGACGCCGACGGCAACATCGTCGATCCCTATCTCGAAGAGGCCCTGATCGCACGCATCAAGCTGGCGACCGAGGCACGCAATGTACGCCGCTACATCGACGCCCGTTTCAACCAGTCGCCAGCGCCCGGCATTGTCGTGATGGGTGACGCCAACGACGGCCCCGGCCAGGACTGGTTCGAGCAGAACTATATGTTCTTTGACCTGGTCAGCAATCTACAGGGGAATGTGTTTGAGGCGCACCGCTACTTGAATCATGCCTTGTTCGATTTTCCTGACCACCTGAGCTGGACCGCCAAGTATCGCGATCCGGTGTTGGAAATTCCTGAGTCGCAGAATCCGCTGCTCATCGACCATATCCTGATGAGCCAACCGTTGGTCAATGGCGATCTGCCCCTGCAAGCCGAGGCCGGTGCGGGACGTGTCGAACACGAGGCGTTTGAGCGTGGCAATGCGGGCTCATCGAGCAAGACTCGGACCAGCGACCATCGGCCGGTGTCGTTGGTGCTGACTCCGAAGGTGCAATGACTGGTTCGCGTTGCCCACACTGGGTCAGCGGGAGTTCGGAACGCCATAGCGCGATGGGTATCCTGCCTTCGTTTTGGCTGACGCCAATACCCAGGTAAGATGCAGCGATGGCTTGCCGCACTTGTTGTGAGTGCCGCCAATCCCCTTGCTCGCTCTACCAGGCACCCGGCGCGTTCTATTCCTCTGTCAACGTCGCCCCTTGCGCTGGAAGGCCCGTGACCGTCAACGCCTCACCACTGCCTTTCTTGCTCAACGCAATACCGGTGAGTGTGAGCGTGTATTGAGGACCAGTCGTATCCCCACCGCCCCCGCCGCCGCCCCCGCAGGCAGAGAGCAGTACCACGAGGAGCAGGACTGTGTATCTAGCGCGCCTTAGCATTGCTCTGCACCTCTATAAATTGACGACCACCAGCAGGTCGGTATCACCGGCGGGGATCGCGTAGGGTTGCACCATGTTGAGCTGCAACGTGCCGTTGTCTTGGTTGAACTGCCCCGATGCGATGGTCGGCTCGCCGCTATCCACGACACCATTGCCATCGGCGTCCACAACTAGATTGACCGCTTGGATGTCGGTGTCGTCACCGCTGCCCGAGGCCTGCAACGTCAATGATGACAGTTCGACGTCACCCGACTCGCTGCTCAACCGCAGGCGCATGACAACCGCCTCACCGCCGATGCTCACGGTCTGATTGGCCCTGCTCAGCAACTGCAGCGTCACGCCGACGGGCACGGCCAGCCCGCTTGGATCCTGGAAGCTGCCATTGGCCTCGGCATCGGCGTCATTTGGTCCGCCGTCTTCGACGGTGAGCTGGATACAACCGTGGCCCACCGTCAGTCCGCTCTGGTAGAGGTTGCTGCCAGGCGGCGGGCAAGCGCCATCTTGACCGGGCGCTGAGGACAGTGCGTTGTTGTCGTCAGTAACTGGGATTCATTCGTTTCACGGTATGGTTCATCAAGTATCAATATTGCAGGTGAGTACACAGGCAACCTGAGTAATGGCGGCGAGAATATTATTCTGCAGCTTCCCTGGCCGTACGAGGCAGCGATAATGCGGTTTGAATATAAGGATTCGTGGTATCCCACAACAGATGGCCTTGGTTTTGTGTTGGAGATC
>Ga0209536_100010891_pt1 | contig 13362 bp, 9 predicted proteins | sample DeeMarSeWOR28_12_FD_187461 | JGI IMG/M metagenome (GOLD analysis project Ga0209536, IMG submission 187461) | Marine sediment microbial communities from White Oak River estuary, North Carolina - WOR-2-8_12 (SPAdes) (version 2) | ecosystem: Environmental > Aquatic > Marine > Intertidal zone >...
CTAATATTAATAGAAAAAGCGGTTACAAAACAGATGACAACATTTCCACCTAGATCTAAGCATAATTACCAGTAAATACAAGGATTATAAATAGCGGGAGTACGTGGGAGTCGAATCCGTTTACAACTTTTTACAAAAGTCACATATTTTCAATAACTTACAGAAATACATAAATTTACGAACTATGCCGTTGTGTTCCGTTATATGCCAATAAATCCCCAACTAGTGACAAAAGTAGTGACACCATTTGGCTACTTTTATTCTGTATAATTTTCAGGAAAAATCTCATGCAAAATTGAAATACTGGTCCGAGAGTTTTTGACGACTTACATTTTTCCCGGGGTATTGGTATATTTTGTGGATTCACGTTTGGATGTTCAGGTACTTCTTTTTCCAGGCCAGAATGTTTTTTTTAGAACAATAAAGGTTATGAGAGAGATAATATATATCAGCACTAAAATCTGAAGAAGCCGCAGGTAAAAATGATTGATCAGGCTCTCTGCCCTCATCTCTGATGCGGATAATATATTTTGTGCCAGATTCTCCACATCTTTTATAGTTGCCAGCCGCTGCCGCTGAACATCATCCAGAACAGCCATACGCTCTTTCGAAAGAGCTTCCATGATAGCAATCCTTTCCACGGTTAGCTGGGCCATAGTCCTGTACTGCAACCGACCTGCGAGATCAGGACTCTGCTCAATAATCTTAGTCATACGATCAATCGAATTACTGATTCGTTCAAAATTGTCAAAACTCCGTTTCAATTGTTCGTCATTCAGCTTTCTGTCAATCAGATATTCCGCCTGCCAGCGCGCCTGTTTTGGCATTTGATCTGTGTAGATCGTTAATCTCTCCCGAATATCATAGGCACTGACCGCAATACTGCCTACGGTCTCCTGCAAACCCAGGCTTTCAGAATTCAGTTGAGAAAACAGGGTATCGCTTACGGATCTGCGAAGAAAAGAAATATCCTCGATCGGATATTTTTCAGCCCAGACAGTTATGGGACTTGTTAAGATTTCCACTGAATCCGCTACCATACCGCCCCTTGCGTGGGTCCATATTTCCAGTATTTCACCTTTTAACGCCTGTGATGTCTGAACAGCGATATACTGAGATTTACCGAATAAGAGACTTCCTTTTCCATGGTCAAAGAAATATTCCATCTGCATGATCAGAGCCGATATGTCGATCAGGGCCGCCAGCGGATCGCTGAGAAATATAGCCTGATTTGCCGCCGGGATCGCATTCATCTTCCAGAGCAGTGCATTCTCTTTTATTTTAGGATCCGCGGTCTGCGAAATGATCTTATCGGCTGCACGTTCGATGGAATTCGAAAAACGGGTGGCAAAAACATTCAGGCGGTCCCGCAATTCATAAGCAGATATATTGACATTCTCAGTTTGACGCATCAGGCTGGTTTCCGACGGAATAGTGGAAGAACAACCGGTTAAGACTATACCCAAAAGTGCAGTGTTTATGGTTTTTCTTATACTGAATGCAGTCATATGCGTTCTGCCTGGCTTTAGCTACCACAGAGATTACGGAGAGGGATCATACTGATTGGTTTTCGTGTTATTCCCTTGAGTCTCTTACACCATCCGAATCATTTTTCTGCCACAGATCAAGGTGTCTCGAAAGAAAACGTTCCCGATTTCAAAGAAATATCTGTTTTAATATTTAACACAGTAAGTCGGCAAAAAATCTGGGACAAAATTTCTTTTAACTTAAGAGATACTTTCTTTAGTTACAAACAGTTTATCGAAACCTTTGGCCTTTTGCCTTTGGCCACTCAATAGTGACAAAATTAGTGACAATCCACATACACTGTACTCATAATATATTGTTATTATTATACTTACATAGCGGGAGTACGTGGGAGTCGAACCCACCCAACCCCGTTTTACGGGGTCACACGCGGTTTTGAAGACCGGGGGAGCCACCGGGCCCCATCTACTCCCGTTCTTGATTCTCGGCACTCGGTTCTCGGCACTCGTTAACCGATACCGGATACCAGATGCCTGATACCCGATATATGATTTTTGGCACTTGGTATAAGATTTTCACATAACGGTGAACCGGAATCTGTCATCAGGCATCTCATATCACACATCGCAAATCCCATATCTCACATCCCACATCCGGCCTCTGGTATCTGGTATCTGGTATCCGTATGCAAATTTGTAAATCTGTGGATAGAAATGCAATTCTTTTTAACCTCTCTATTGATTAACTCATTAAGGATACTTACTTTAATTTCGTATTTGATTTAATCAATCTATAAATTCTTTGAAACCGCAAAGACGCTAAGCGATGTTTATATTTAGCATTTATTTGATTTTAAGAACTACTGAATTAAATCAGATTATCTTCATTGACAACTGCAAAGATCCCTTCAGGATGACATAAAATAATTATTCACTCTGCGTCTTTGCGGTTTCAAACAAATCCGGAGAAAAGCATGTACAAAAAATGTGAAGTGCCTGTTAATCAACTTAGAAAAGCAGTTGACCTCTCAAAATTAAAATTTAAAACAACAGAAGATGTTACCCCTCTAACAACCGTTATCGGTCAGGATCGCGCCGTTAAGTCAATTGACTTTGCCTTATCGATCGAAGATCCTTCCTATAATATTTTTGTAACGGGATTTCGAGGAACCGGCAGAACAACGATCGTTCGTGATTTACTCGACAAAATTGCCGCCTCAAGATCAAAACCGGAAGACTGGTTATTTGTCTATAATTTCGAGAACCCCGACGAGCCCAAAGCGATCAGTCTACCCAGTAAAAAAGCAAAATCTTTAATCACAAAATTTGATCGACTGATCAATAAAATTAAATCTTCTCTTAAAATCGCTTTCGAAAGCGAAGATTATAATGAAAGAAAAAATGAGATCCTCGAACAGGGTCAGCAGAAAAAAAGAGACAAATTCGCCAAAATTGAAGGTGAAGCAAAAAAAGTAAATATTCAGATAAAGGGTTCCCCTGCCGGATTTCAGACGATTCCGATGCTCGAAGACAAGCCGATGGACGATCAGTACTTTCAGAAACTGACAAAAAAAGAACAGAATGCGATCGAATCAAATATCAAGAGTATTCAAAAAATGATTCAGGATATGGTCGTCGAGGCAACGATGATTGACCGGGTGGTTGAGGAAGAAGTGGAAAAATTGAATCAGGAGACCGCTAATTTTATCATTGGAACCCTTTTTGTCGATCTGATCAACGAATTTGAAAAATTTCCCCAAATCATTGAATATTTTAAAGCGGTTTTGGATGACATTATCCAGAATGTCTACTCTTTTATGGATGACAAACCGCCAGAACAGGCACCCGTTCCCGGTAAACCGGCGGAAATGATGGATGGTAAAAAAGTAGATAAATATAAAATTAACTGGGTGGTGGATAATTCTCATCTGAAAGGTGCGCCGGTTATTTACGAAATGAATCCTACCTACAACAATTTATTTGGCCGCATCGAAAAAAAATCTTACATGGGATATCTCTATACCGACTACACAATGATCAAAGCCGGATCACTCTTAAAGGCGAATGGTGGCTACCTGATACTCGACGCGGAACAGGTACTGCGTAATTCCTTTGTCTATGACGCCCTCAAACGCGCCCTGCGTAACCGTTGTCTGGTAGTTGAAGATATCAATGAACTTTATGGTGTGATGACTTCTGCCGGACTAAAACCCAGTCCGATCAAATTGGATGTAAAAGTAATCATGATTGGCCGAAGTCATATCTATCATCTTTTACACACTTACGATGAAGACTTCAGAAAGATATTTAAAGTGCGGGCAGATTTTGACTACGAAGTAAAAGAAACACCGGGCAATCTGCAGAAATATGCACGTTTCATCTCCAGAGTTGTACATGAGGAAGGTCTGCGTCATTTTGATAAAACGGGTGTACAGGCAATCATCGAACACGCCTTTAAACTGGTTGACCACCAAAATAAATTGTCCATACGTTTTTCTGAAATTGTTCGCCTGATCCGCGAGTCTTCTTACTGGGCAAAGCATCGCCGCCATAAGTATGTAAAGAAAGAGGATGTTCGCCAGGCCATTGAAGAAGAAACCTACCGGCGGAACCTGCCTGAAGAAAAAATACAGAATGCCATCCGTGAGAAAACCTATAAATTTGATGTTGACTCCGCCAAGGTCGGCCAGATAAATGGTCTGGCTGTCTATAACCTGGGCGATTATAGCTTCGGAAAACCGACCAGAATTACTGTATCGACCTATATCGGTAATCGAGGGATCATCAATATTGAGCGCGAAGCAAAGTTGAGCGGAAAGATCCATGATAAAGGTGTACTTATTCTATCCGGATTTTTTGCTTCACGTTTAGGCGGTAATATGCCCCTGTCTTTTTCAGCAAGTATTACCTTTGAACAAAGTTACGGAATGATCGATGGCGATAGCGCCTCCTGTGCGGAACTTTACGCCCTCCTCTCATCCCTTTCAGGCGTTCCCATTTATCAGGGAATTGCCGTCACCGGCTCTGTCAATCAAAAAGGAGAAGTTCAGGCCATCGGTGGCGTGAACGAAAAGATCGAGGGATTTTTTGAAGTCTGTAAGATACACAAACTGAATGGAAAACAGGGTGTTCTTATCCCGGAATCCAATGTGAAAAATCTGATGCTCAATGAGGAAGTCATTACCGCCGTTAAACAAAAGAAATTCAATATCTGGGCGGTCAGCCGAATTGAAGACGGAATACGTTTATTAACAGGCGTTCCCGCCGGGCAAATGCATAAAGACGGAACCTTTACCAAAGACACCATCTTTGCCAAAGTCCAGGAACAAATAACCGAATTTAGCAAAAAATCCAAACAATTCGGCAAAGCGTTGGATAAAGAAATTAAGAATGATGTCAAAAATGATAAAGACGATGAAGAGAACAGTGAATAATATAATGAAATCTCGATATGAGATATGGGATATGGGATGTGGGATATTGAATTCTATTGTTGTAACAATTAATTAATAACACATATAATATAACCATGCAAAAATATGCCGTCATCGGATATCCATTGACCCACTCCCTCTCCCCACAAATTCACAATTTTGCCTTTGAAAAATTAAACATCGCTGCTGCATATGAAAAAATTGAAATCCATCCCGATGATCTGGCGAATACGATACAACGATTAAAAAACAGTAATTATAGTGGTTTCAATGTGACGATTCCTCATAAACAAACGGTTATGAACTTTCTTGACAAAATTGATGATGATGCCAAAGAAATTGGTGCGGTCAATACACTGGTAAAAAAGGGATCTGATTGGACTGGTTTTAATACAGATGTGATTGGATTTCTGACGCCATTGATAGACTATAAAGCGAGAGTAAAACGCTGTCTGGTTATGGGTACAGGTGGTGCTGCCCGGGCCGTTATTTATGCGCTTTCAAAATATATAACACCTGAAAAGATTACAATATCCGGACGCAATATCAAAAAGGCCCAGGATCTCAGCAATGAATTTAGTGCCCTTTTCGACAAGGTAAATATGAATCATCAGGCCTTAAAGAATGTAGAATCAATACTTTCTTTCTATGATCTGATCATCAATACAACACCGCTGGGAACATATCCTGAAGTGACACAATCCCCCTTGTCCAATTTGACGGCGCTAACCGACAATACGATTATATATGATCTGGTTTACAATCCTGTAAGGACAAAATTATGGCAAGATACTGAAAAGACGGGTAAAAATATTATATGTATCAACGGATTAGAAATGCTCATCCAGCAGGCAGCCCACGCTTTCAAACTCTGGACCAACAAAGATATGCCGATTAACGATGTTCGTAATTACTTATCAACTATTCTTAAACCTTCACCTCCACATCCTGCGAATCCATTTCCCTCTTCCGCACAAAAGCCTTAATGATCATTGCCGTCCCAAGAACAATTAGGATGACAGGCCAATAGGTTTCGAATTGTTCATAGATATACCATGAAGGATAGTAACCGTAATAAACCCACAATAGGATAACACCAAGAGCGCCAAAAACACTCCCCCAGATAATATTGTTCGTCTTTTCTTTTTTAAAGGGGAGATATGCAAAATTTCCCAGAGCAAGTGCGATAAAAAAAGCGCCGAATCCAAACTCATCATCTCTTGGCAAAGTATACTCTCTCATTAATATCATCGTTATACCAAATACGGTAAAAAACACACCCCCCAGCAGCCCCTTTTTATCAGTTCTGTTAAAGCTGTTGATTAGAAAAACGATGCCGATCAATACAAATCCGTAACTGATGACATCCGCCACTGAAAAATCAATTAAATCAGTTTGATAGAGTAAAAGCAATGATCCTATGGAAATGAGGATAATCGCCGGCCAATATTGTTTTTTCATAGATATCACCAAAAATTAGGTTGTTATGTTCTTATTATCTACTTCTTCAGGAGTTTCAGGAAAAATGATAAGCATCACCAGATAGGCTAAAATACCAAGGCCGATTGATAATAAGGTACCAATTACCCATAGCACGCGCACAGCGGAAACATCGATATTGAAGTACTCAGCGAGGCCACCGCAGACGCCGCCCAGCATTTTCTGAGTTCTGGAGCGGTACAGTTTTTTGTCGGATTCTCCTTCTTCCCCTTCCGCTTTATTTATCTTCGTTTTATTAAACAATAAAACTGCACCTACGATAATTAAGGCAATCGCCCACACAGTCTGCCAGGGAATATGCCAGAATTGGAATGAATAAAACAAACCAAGTTGACGAAACAACAGAAAAAGTCCTATGACAATCAGAAGAGATCCCCAGAATAAAGGTTTATCCTGGATAATACTCTCTCTTGTTTCAGGAGCAGTCTGATCCGGATTATTTGGAATGATGATCAGAGAAGCAATGTATATTAATACCCCGGATCCGCCCAAAAAAGTTAATACGACAAAAAGAAGTCTAACCAGATTCGGATCAATATTAAAATACTCCGCCATTCCACCGCAAACCCCTCCGATCATGCGGCTTACCTGCGATCGATAAAGCTTTCGGTCTTTAAAGTTTGTACTTTCTGCCATTATCCCTCCGTGAATATTGAAATGTCTATCATAAAAGACGCAAATTCAGGTATAATGTTGCATAGGATTTCCGTAGTGCGTTGAGCGTGGGGCGTGGGGCTTATATATAATATAGTATTTGTGTTTCACGCACGACACTCTACGCATAACGCTCTACGCCCGACGCCCTACGCACCACGATCACTTAATCTCCAATATTTCGTACTGCAGTACGCCGGCCGGGGCCTGGACATCAACCTTATCACCAATACTTTTACCCAGAAGTGCTTTCCCTATTGGTGAAGCACTTGATATTTTATTTTCCTCGAAATTTGCCTCAGCCGGTGAAACCAGGGTATACTCGATTGTATCATCAAATTTGAGGTCTTTTAATACAACAGTTTTCAGGATATAGACTTTATCATCGGGAAGTTCATCTTCTTTTATCACCCTCGTTCGACTAATACGATCTTCTAATTGTTGAATTTTTGTTTCCAGAAGTGAAAGTTCTTCTCTTGCAGCATGGTATTCTGCATTCTCTTTCAAATCTCCATGTTCGCGGGCGGTGGCCACTTTTTGTGAAACAATGGGTCTTTTTACAAATTTGTTATCATGCAATTCATCTTTGAGTTTTTGCAAACTTTCCTTGGTCATGTATTCGTACTGCACAACATTTTCTCCTCAATTTTAGATATGAAAAAAATATGTCATTCCCGCCCCGCATCAAGCCTATCCCTGCGAAAGCAGGGATGCGGGGTAAACTGCGGCGGGAATCCAGGTAGATAGCTACCTGACTATTTATTTTGGATTCCTGCTTACGCAGGAATGACAGATCCGAGGGATATACATTTTCATTTCGAATTGATCCTCAAGCACCAGACTACGAGAACCGAGGATCGAGAAACGAGATCAATGCTGTTCGATCGCTGTGTCGACTCTTTCTACAGAAATAATCCCTTTGATTTTCTGGACACCATGAATCACTTTAGTCAGATGATGAAGATTATTTACTTCAACGATTAAATTGCCTTTTACCAGTGTATCTTCCAATTTAAATTCGATCATCACAATATTTGTATCATTGCTGGAAATAGCCTGAGATATATCCCGCAGCAGATCGCGACGATCCTCACTGAGTATCGTGAGATGAACCTGATAGTGATAATCTTTGTCTAAATCCCAGGAAACTTCAATTTTTTTCTCATGATCATCCGAAAGATTCAGCATATTTTTACAATCTATTCGATGAACAGTGATTCCCTTACCAGTTGTGATAAAGCCGATTATCTTGTCTCCGGGTACAGGTTGACAACACTTGCCAAACTGAATAAGCATATTATCCATACCCTGAACATTGATACCGGTTCCGGTTCGTGCCCGTTTTATATATTTTGTAAAAAAAGATGTTTTTTTCTCTTTCGGTTCCTCTTGTGGAAAAAGTTTTTTCCCAATACTTTCGGTGGTTAATTCTCCCCGACCGACTTCCAATAATAAATTATCAATCTTCTGAAAACCAAGTTTGGATATAACCGCTTGAAATTCGTCTGAATCTATCGTCAGATTATATTTTTTTAAATATTTTACCAGAATTTCTTCACCAAATTTCAGTGTCTGATTCTGCTGATTTTCCCGCAGATATTTTCTGATTCGTTGGTGGGCCTTACCGGTTTTAACATAACCCAGCCAGTCCTGATGGGGCTCCTGATTGGCAGAAGTGATAATCTCAACCTGATCACCACTTCTAAGTTGCGATTTTAAAGGAACAATTCGACCATTGACCTTTGCCCCGATACAATGCATTCCCACCCATGTGTGCACCGCAAACGCAAAGTCTATCGGCGTGGATCCTCTGGGCAGCTTGAAAAGATCACCTTTCGGTGTAAAAACAAATACTTCATCCTGAAAAAGGTCAATTTTCAAGTTTTCCATGAATTCATTGGGATCTTCCTCCTGCATTTGCGAATCGACCAGACTCCTGATCCAACCCATATGCCGTTCAAATTCTTCATCACCCGATTCACCTTCTTTATATCGCCAGTGTGCGGCAATACCAATTTCTGCGGTATTATGCATTTCCCAGGTTCGGATCTGAATCTCTACCATTTTGCCCATGGTACCAACGACGGTTGTATGTAGGGATTGATAGCCATTGAGTTTGGGCATCGCGATATAATCCTTGAAGCGGTCGTAAATAGGCATATAAAGACTATGAATGATCCCCAGCGCATAATAGCATTCTTCAATCTTGTCGACTATAATTCTGATTGCCAGTAGATCATATATTTCTTCAAATGGCTTGTTTCTCCGCTTCATTTTATCATAAATGCTGAAAAAATGCTTGGCCCTGCCGCTGACCGAGGCTTTAATATTTGCCTTCGACAATTCCTTTAATATGGGATCCGTAATTTCAGAAATATAACCCTCACGCTCTTCACGTCTTTGATTTACCTTTCGGTTGATATCCTCATAAGCTTGTTCATCGATATGTTTTAATACAAGATCTTCCAGTTCCCATTTTATTGTGGCAATTCCAAAACGATGGGCAAGAGGGACATAGACATCTCTGGTCTCCAGGGCAATGCGTTCTCTGTTTTTTTCAGGTACATGTTCAAGGGTACGCATATTATGTAATCGATCCGCAAATTTTATAATGATCACCCGCACATCCTTGGCCATTGACAATAGCATCTTTCTGAAAGTCTCAGCCTGACGTTTCTCACGACTCTCAAACTTCAACTCTCCGATCTTAGTTACACCATCCACCAGAATAGCGATATCTTTGCCAAATTTTTCCTCTATTTCTTCTAAATGAACGCCTGTATCCTCTACAGAATCATGAAGAAAACCGGCAGCAATCGTTGTACTGTCCATCTTCAGCTCAGCAAGAATTGCAGCAACTTCATATAGGTGATGAAAATAAGGTTCACCCGAATATCTTCGCTGATTTTTATGTGCTTCAATACTAAAATTATACGCTTCTTCTAAGATAGGTAACTCAGACGAAATCGTATATTCCGCTACCGAGGACAACAGATTTTTAAATCTATCATCATAGGTTTCATGAAGCTTTATTAGTACCTTATCAACCGCCATATTCTTGTTGTACCTAAATTGTTTTTAACCGCTAAGAACGCAAAGGATATAATTAAGGAATGTCATTCCCGCGCAGGCGGGAATCCACATTTTTTTAAGTCCGCTCTGACTCTTTTCTGGATCCCCGCTTTCGCGGGGATGACAGACCCGGAAAAACTTTGTGTACTTTGTGCCTTCTCAGTGTCTTTGTGGTTTGTTCTCTAAAACTCATCAGGGAAATAGACCCCTTCTTCTGTAAACGGTGCGGGATCGGAAAATTTCCCGAATTCCTTTAAAAAATTTAATTTTACATTTCCAACCGGGCCGTTTCGTTGCTTACCGATAATGATTTCACACTTGTTATACGTGCTTTCTTTTGTATCCTCAAATTCCTTGATATTATAGTACTCAGGACGATAAACAAACAGCACAACATCTGCATCCTGTTCAATTGCCCCCGATTCTCTTAAATCAGATAACTGCGGTTTTCGTGACTTATCGCGTGTTTCCACCGCACGTGACAGCTGGGAAAGAGCGATAACCGGCACACTCAATTCTTTCGCCAGGTTTTTTAACGATCTGCTTATTTTTGTTATTTCCTGCTGGCGATTTTCCTCCCGTGGTGATTCCATTAACTGCAAATAATCTATAACAAACATCTGACAATTCTTTTCAGCGACAAGTCTTCTCGCTTTAGAGCGTAATTGCAGAACATTCATACCCGGGGTATCATCTATATAGATGGGTGCTTCATCCAAAACACCTACATACTGCGATAATCTTTTCAGTTCATCACTACTTAGCCGACCGGTACGTACATTGGTCTGATTGACCATCGATTCCATACATAAGAGTCTTAAGACCAGGGCTTCGGAGGACATCTCCAGGCTAAAGAAACCAACCGGTACTTTGAAATCAACGGCTGCATTGCGGGCAATATTCAGAGCATAGGCTGTTTTACCCATACTCGGCCTTCCCGCTAGCACAACAAATTCAGATTTTTGGAATCCGGCCGTGAATTCATCTAGTTTTTTAAATCCGGATGAAATTCCTGTGACCCCGGTCCGCGATGTATGATAAAGATCTTCAATTCGTTCAAAAGTAGAATGTAAGAGTGGATTAATCGATTCGAAACCCTTTTTGATCCGTTTTTCAGAAATATCAAATATGGCCTTTTCCGCATCATCAAGCAGAAGATCCGCCTCTTTTTGTTGTTCATAAGCATCAGAAATAACTTCGTTACAAACACTGATCAGCTTTCTGGCAATCGCTTTTTCTTTAACGATATTGAGATGATAGACAATATTGGCAGAGGATGGAACCACATTGGCGATTTCTGCCAGGGCGTAGGATCCTCCGGCTTCTTCCAGATCGCCTTTTTTCTTTAACAATTCAGTAATTGTATACAGATCTGCCGATTCATGTTTGTCAAACAACTCTACAATTGCCAGGTAAATACGGCGATGGCTATCCTTATAGAAATAAGTCTCATCTATTGTCTCAACAGCATTTGCCACTGCTTCCTTGTCAAGCATCATCGCACAGAGTACAGCCTGTTCCACATCGATCGCCTGTGGCGGTACTTTTATGCTTCCAATCTCGGCGGATACTTCTGCCATGGTTTCACCTTATGTTATTGTGTCTGTTTTTGTTAATGATCCTCGATGCTCGATTCTCGATACTCGATTTCAAATGTCATCCTGTGAGGATTTCCCATCTTTCTGATACAGCTTCAACGATAACAAGGAAGATCCCTACGGGATGACAACATCAAGCATCGAGCATCCAGGATACAGGATCCAGTATCGAGGATCGAGTATCTATATCCAACACTCATAATCTCTTACAAAAGATGTTGGATGTAAAATCAGTTATCTTGCCTCATGGCAATCATATAGGATAAAAAAAAATGCTTGTCAAGGCAAGCATTTTGGTCTTTGGACTAATTTTTTTTCAAATAGTCCGAAATTTTAACAAGATCCTCCCATGCCTGCTTCTTTAACTGTGGATTTCGCAACAGCGCAGCCGGATGGTATGTGACAATAAGAGGAACCTGATTATAATCATGAACATTTTCCCTTAATGTGCCCAGCGCTGATTTTGTCCGTAAAAGTGAGGCTGAGGCAAACCTGCCAAGCGTTACGATCAATTTGGGAGATATCATTTCGATCTGCCTTAGTAAATAAGGTTCGCATTTTTCTATTTCATCCGGTTGAGGATCGCGATTATTCGGCGGACGACATTTTAAAACATTTGCAATAAAAACTTCTTCCCTTTCCAGACCGATGGATTGTAACATTAATGTAAGAAGCTGTCCGGCCCTGCCCACAAAAGGAATTCCCTTTAAATCCTCATCACGCCCGGGCGCCTCTCCGACTAGCATCAAATCGGCTTCTGCACTTCCCACGCCAAATACAAAATTGGTGCGTGTTGCTCCCAAAGGGCATTTCATACAATCTTTTATCTCATGATAGAAAGGTTCGAGTTTTCCAAATCCACTATTCCCAATGGATGCTTCTTTTGAACTATTTGCCGCAATCGCTGCTTTTTTTTCGGGCAGTTTTTCGCGTACTTTGTGGTTAAGAAGCAGCTCCGGACCAAAAAGATCCTGCTGTGCCTTCAAATAATCTGATAGTTCGTCTAAGATATCATTCATAGTTCGTGTCAACCGTTTTGTTTTTTAACCACGGAGACACAAAGAAGGCACAGAGGTCACAGAGACTTAGATATCATTCCCGCGAAAGCGGGAATCCATGATTTGTTAATTAATTTAAAATGTTGGATCCCTGCCTTCGCAGGGATGACATTGTTAACTCTGTGTCCTCTGTGCTCTTTGTGTTCTCCGTGGTTAATGCGATTTTTCTTTTAACCACAGAATATCGTATGGTTTCAGATCTAATGCCAACCGACCATTCACAGCAGAGTAGGTCTTCTTCGATAGAATGTCATGCCACTCTTTTCCCTTAAGATCCACAGAGTTAAGATCGATATCGAGATACACATTATCATTGGTAATACTAATGATTGAAAGTATCTTTTCCGCTCCGTCCTCAGATGTTCTCAGAACAGAGAAAACTTTATCTGAAAGATTTAAAACTGTCTGAGGTGCATTAGGATGAAAGCATTTTTCCTGAATCCTGTAGTGAACCAGCCTCGTTATGCCGCTGGCGATCCGAAAAATGTTGGAGTCTCTTTTCTCCAACTCTGCCAGCAGTTCCTTTTTACTTATCGTTGTTCGATTAATGCTTCTTGTA
>Ga0209536_100010892_pt1 | contig 13361 bp, 12 predicted proteins | sample DeeMarSeWOR28_12_FD_187461 | JGI IMG/M metagenome (GOLD analysis project Ga0209536, IMG submission 187461) | Marine sediment microbial communities from White Oak River estuary, North Carolina - WOR-2-8_12 (SPAdes) (version 2) | ecosystem: Environmental > Aquatic > Marine > Intertidal zone >...
CCGTTTGAGACCTTTGAGGAGACGTTTCAGAAATATGAAGACTGGCCCGGATTAAAATGCCAACCGATGAATCCGTCGAAAGTGCTGGAAATTCAATAGAATAGTATTTGTGAAGAAGTAATTGCAGCACATTGATATTTTATTCTATCTGTAGAAGATATGGAACGGTCGGATAATCGTCCTAATGATTGTTGTAGAATTTTGCATAGGATTTTTCAGACCTTTATAAGCCCTCAAATGACCCCCCTTAGATCATATACGCCGTTTTCACCCCGTAAGTATTGCGACAAATAAGGATGTGCTAAAGCCTTGTCCCAACTCTTAAATCCTCTCATCGTCTTGCTACGGATCTTATACGTCTGCCCAATCACACGCTCGATAACATGGTTTGTAGGATCACCAGGATCGCGACTTACAGAATACCTACAATGTGCTACCGAAGGCATCGTCACAAAACCTAATTGAATGGGAACCTAAGGATCGTGAAAACCGGGTAGTTCCCATGTCTGCCGAATCGACCCAGTTGCTGGCCAATATTCAGGCGGAATCCAAAGAAGGTTTCCCTTACATTTTAATTTCCCCTAAGCGGTTCAAACGCATCAAGCAAAGGAAACAAGAAGGTCGATGGAATCCTAGATCGGACACAGTAAACACCTATGACGAGATTTTGACGTAATTTGCCGACGCTCCGGCATAGCTCAATATACAGTTCACGATCTTCGACGGTCAGCAATCACAAACTGGGCAGAGCACCTTCCGATCCAGGTAGTACAGCAACTCTCAGGTCATTCGAATATTGCCACAACCAGGAAATACTACCTTGCCGTCAGGCCGGAGGACATGGCTTTTGCGAACAGGATCATCAACAAAATCCTGGAGAGCGCGAAATCCGACTGACGCAAAACTGACGCAAATGAGCATTTTGGCGTGACATACCAAAAAGGCTGCCAAGCATAAATACTTGACAGCCAACAACTTACATCAATGGGCAGGGGCGGATTTGAACCGCCGACACACGGATTTTCAGTCCGTTGCTCTACCAACTGAGCTACCTGCCCGTCAGGATCAGGCCCCAACTATTTAAGCATAAACTAACAGAAAAAACTGATATTGCAAGAAAATTAGGCTATAATTTTATTGAATTCATGTGGGCAAATATTATGTATAGAAAATTGTTAATATCGTTCGCTTTTTCCTTGCTGTGGCAGCCTTTCATAAATAACTCAGCCGATGCCAGGGCCGGGCGGTTCGTTGAAATTTCCGCTGAGGATCTCGAAGACAAAATCCGTGGCGGTTTTCTCGCCCAACTGCTCGGTAACCTCAATGGCCTGCCTCACGAAAACAAATATTACGATGAGCCCGGAAAGGTTCAGCACTACACGCCCTCTCTGGTTGATGGCGCCCGAACGGATGACGACACGGACATCGAGTGGGTTTATATCTCTGCGATGCAGCAGGATCGGACTGCCCTGCTCGGCCCGGAACGGATAACCTCGTTATGGAAACAGTACATCAACGACCATATCTGGTGCGCGAACCTGTACTCCCGGCGACTAATGGATATCGGCATCGATCCGCCGCTGACCGGTAATCTCGCATTGAATCCCTGGTCCGGCTTCAATATCTCCGGTCAGTTTATAAGCGAATCATTTGGCCTTATTGCCCCGGGAATGCCACAGACCGCCGCCCGCATCGGCCTGAATTACACCCATGTGACAATCGACGGCGAGCCGGCACAAACCACTCAACTTTTCACGGTGATGATTGCTACAGCCTTCTTTACTGATGATATCGATACTATCCTTGATGCCGGCCTGACTTCGGTTGATCCTAACAGCGAGATTTTGCCCATTATTAAAGATGTCCGCCTATGGCATAAACAACGCCCCGAAGATTGGCGGACTACCCGCCGGTTTATCAGGGACAAATACACGCTCTATGAGAGCAGAACGCGCAATCAGAACGGCTACGAACTCTGCACCGCCGCGACGGTTGCTGCTTTGCTGTACGGCCAGGGCAACCTGGTGAACACTCTGATTCACGCCTTTAATTTCGGATGGGATGCTGACAATAATGCTGCCACCGCAGCGACCATTGTCGGCGTAATCAAAGGTCACCGTTGGATACGACAACAGGGCTGGGAAATCAAGGACATCTATCGCAACACAACTCGCCCGTCAATGCCCGAGGATGAAACAATCACCGGCTTCGGTGATCGTATCATCGAAGTGGCCGGTCGCGTCATTATCGAAAACGGCGGCATCAAAGTACGCCGCAACGGTAAAGACTTCTATCGTATTAGCATGCAGAAACCGGCAAACATCGAAAAGCTGCCCGACAGCAACGAACAACTCGCCGAACTGCGAACTAAATTGATGCCCCAAATCGAAGCCAGCTTTGCCGACGGCGCCGCCGTTTGGCAGCAGGCGAGAGCAGCATATCTGGCTATTTGCCTGGGCATGGTTAACGAGATTCATTCTGAAGATACGGGCAGATGGAAGCAATCGCTGGATGCTCTGGAGAAATATCCGAAATTGCTTGATGTTCTATTTAACAAATCACCCGGGCCAGCCGGTGACAAGCTGCGCAAAGCGGCCCTGGCCGCGGGACTCAATAAACCTTAGTTACAATTTGATTGATCCGCAGCACGTGACAGTGTCTGGCAGGAAGTAATCGCCCGGGAAAGGCCGCTGATTACGGCGGAAATTCTGCCTATCTCATCGGCTGTAATCTTGTTCTCTGATGAGCGGTAAGCCAGAATGAAACCTAATGACGAACCGAGCAGGCCAAGTGGAATAGTAACTGCCGAGATTTTATTTAATTCATTCAAGTTGCCCTGCAGACCCATAGCGAACATATCGTCGAGGGAGCAGACCTTATTCGACTTGGAGATGTTGTCCATCAGTTCGGGAGTGAAACAACTTTCGATATATTGCTTCTCGATAGGTATTGGCTCGCCGCTCTCGAACATAAACAGTTCGAAGTTTTCTTCCTGACGCAAAAAGAAAGTGACATTTATATCCGTATTTTCGGATTTGAAAAATTCAACGGCAGTATACAGCAACTTGTTAAGATCAGTTGTCCCGATGATAGACTCGTAGAAATTTCCTACAAAACTTATTATGCCAAGCCTTTTGATAAAGTTCCTCTGGGCGGCAATAAGGTCGTTGCAGAGTATATCAATTTTCTGGTTCTGCTTTTTGCGGTCCTTGTTCAGCTTCTTTGTCAGCAGGCGCAGTCTTCTATATCTTTGTTTATCGTCCACAATCCCTCACTCTTTTGATAGTCCAATGAAATTGTTCATTCTTCCGGGATGTTTTTAAATTCGGCTTAATGAAAGTCCGGCTTTAAATAGCAAAACAGGATTTGAGGACTTCATTGCAGTAGCCCTATAAACAGCGGATTATCAGCTTTGTAGTTATTGAAGCCGGTCCGTTAAAGCAGGTTTACTAAACTGGTGAGTGCTGTTTTTGATCCGTTTTCGGACTTGGTATTCAATGAATCAATTCAGAATTGGGTAAACGACCTCGCCTCTCGCCTGGCTGAGTGTGTTTTCGTACGATCCGTAAAATTCACTGTTGCAGTCGAGCCATAGCGTCAAACGGTGAAAATCTTCTTCTGAGAGTTTCACGCCGTAATGTCGCTCGTCCATAAATTTAAGCAATCCGGAGGCTCTTGCCCCGAACGCCCCCGCAGTAGTTCTGCTGCCGCCGTGGATGCCTGTACTGATTGAACCGTTGCTGACATGAAAATAGAAGCCGTGCTTTGCAGCGAGATTATTGTATGAACGCGTCCATCCGTTCTCGCCCTCGATTACACCTGCCAGGTCAATTGCTCCTTCCGCATTGTGACAGCTAACACAGTTGCGATCCAGTACCGGCTGGACGAGCCGGACATAGTTGAACGGATTCGAGCCGTCCACATCGGGTTGTATCTTCGACGGGGAGCGCAGAAGTGCCAGTGGTCTGGCCGTCGCTTGCTTCGAGGCTCTATGCTTCTTCTCGTGGCAGCCCATACATGTCATCTGTTCTCCAGGGTGGACATACGTCGCCGAGCGCATCGACTGGATGGCCATACCGCGCTCGTCGAGTGCCTGAAAGTAGATGGCCCTGCCGACAGGGGCCTCGAAATATGCGCTGCCGTCGGACTCGACCGGCACGGTTCCCAGAACGGCCCTGGCGTTTGTCTGGTTTGCGACACCGATGCGAGGCTGGTTCGGCGGAGGCGTGGTTTTGGGCAGGGCCTGGATGATTCGCAGGGCCGCGACCTTCGCGCCTTCGGGCCAGGTGAAATCGCTGTCATAAACATTTACAACTGTGATAGTCTCCTGCGGAACTTCGCCGCCCGCCTTTTCGATGTCACGGGCGGTCTGCACGGTCCCGCTTGGAATCACCGGCGGCTTACGTCGCGGGCGAAGCGGAATAGGGCTTAAGCACGAGATGGACGGGTCGCGATAGAGTAGTTCACGATTGCCGAAACGGTCGATCCAGTAGATTCCACGGTTCTTGGCTTCGGCGTCGTAAACACACAGATAATCGTCCTCGCTGAGCGGCCAGGGCGTGCCATACCTCATGTAGTTTCGAATTGGCTTAGCTTCAGCCTCGGGGAAAGGCGTGTCCGGAGTCAGGCGGGTAAGCTGCGACATCGCCCTGTCGTCTTCGAGGCGAGGATCGATCATAATCAGCGAACCAAAAGCATTACCGTGGTGTGAGCCGGTGGCGGCGACGTAGCGATGCGAGCCGGGAATCGCTCGGATGCTCATTTCCATCCAGGGGCGGCTTTCGCGTCTGAGCGGATAATTGCCGTGGAACGAGCGAGGATCACGACCGTCGGGAAAACAGGTCCATATGTGATGGGCGATATTCGTGTCGCGATCGACGTAATCCCATCGCGTGTAAACAAGCATTCCGTTGTTGTCAACGCTCGGATGCCATTCGTGTGTCTCGTGGAAGCTGATACAGATGATGTCGCTTCCGTCGAGTTCCATAGAGTACATCGTATATACCGGACAATGCCTGCCGCAACGGAGGTATCCGCCGCGCCGCTCGGTAATGAATACAATCCTGCCGTTGGGCAAAAAGCATGGGTCGAAGTCGTCGCTGTCTCCATCGGTCAACTGGACGAATCCGGTTCCGTCTGAGTTTACCTTGAAGATGTGATAACTAATTTCCGGGCCCCATTCGTATGCCTCTTTGCCCTGGTATTTCTCGTATGCTTTGGCTTGTGTGTATGCAAAGAGAATAGTCTTGCCGTCAAAAGACAGCTCGGGCGAGAGGAAAGCGCCGGTGGAAAGATTATCGCCTTTGAGCCTGCCGTGCTCGACGACTGAATTTTCCAAAACATTAGTAAGCCTGGGATTCTCGCCGAACGGGTCGGAGAGGATGAAGAGTCCGCCGCCGGGTTTGGCGTTACAGCCGTAATACTGGTCGCACATGTGGAAGACGCCGACCGAGTCATGCCGCTTGATAAAAAGAATCTTGTCGAAATCCAGCAGCGGATTACAGAAAGCTATTTTGCGAGCCGTCCGGCGGACATCAAGGTATATGCTCCGTCTATCATCGGAGGTTAATGCTGTATCTGTCAGGCGGGCCTCAATTTGTTGCAGTTTTGTCACCAAAGGCTCCAGCCTGGATTCGGACGCAGACAGGCCGCGCAAACGCTCGGCGAGCTTGCAGCCTTGAATGATAAACTGTTTCGTATGCGCCACTGAGAATCGGTTACCGGAATCAAATTCGATATCCGCCGTAATCCAGTCGGCCTCGACAAGCCTGCCGACCGATTCGGAAACGTCAATCGTTGATCCATAAAGCGGAGCAACAAATGAAGTGAGGACAGCAATCGCCCGGACACAACCTCCCAGACAAGTGCAATCCATAGCCAGGCTCCTTCAAATAAATATCTTTCTATGAAAAATATTAGCTAATCTATTTTACCTGATATTCGAGCGAATAGCACGGTAAATTTGACAGTTTAATACAATAATGCCCAAAACTAAGGTATTGAATGATGAGCTTACCGTAAGATTGCAGAGTAAGGACAATAAATAAAAGGCAAAGCGGCAAATTCAACGACTGTTTATTTTTTTCTGTAAACTACAATCTTACTCATCGAATGTGCGAAGGCTTGTAACGGTTTTTTCATTATAGCCGGTGAAGGTTCCGAATAATCCAAATCGCCGCAGGTCGCTTTCCACAAATCAAGGAGCGTGACCATCCTGGCTCTAATTCTTACACCACCGATCCTTCCGCGTTTACATTCCACTATTCCCTGCCTGCTGAGCATCTGTATCACTTTTTGCAGATATCCCACGGAGAAATTCAGGGCCTTTGCAATTTCTGATGCTTGAAGATAGTCGGAACTGTTCCTTTTCTGAAGGAAAAGAATCGTCTCGACCGACATAGCGAAATCCTGATTAATTCTCACAATTACCTCCTTCCATTCATTACGCTACCCATGCTTGGCTGCCAGTGAGCAGCTTGTCCGGCCCGCCGTATCCCACTGTAAAAGCCTAAAACGTACCGGACCGATTCATCACATTATTTATCATTGTCTTTGAAGCTGCCCTCACTAATCAACTCATTTTTGTTGCTGATAACTCCTCAAATAATTCGCGCTTCGCAGCGGCTTTGCAGAATAGTACTATTGTAGTTTTCTATTATTGAAAGGATAGTTATACCGGATTGATAATGCAAGAGATTTTTTATCCAGTTTTTCTATTTATTTTATCTTCTCTATTTAATCTCCGCAGCAACAAGAACTTTTCTGCATGTGCAATGATTTCCCAGATGACATAATGCAAGCTTCGAGGCTGCAAATTCGGCTGTAAACGAAAATTCATCCAATTGCCCGTATCCGATTGTTATGTGTGGAAAAAAGTTTTCAAAAGCCGATTTGTCGGGATAGTTTTTTATCCAGAGCAATGTCGATTCACCGGCGATTGGCGGAGATAGCACCATTTCCGCTGTTACATCATAGCTTAAATACGGTATTATTCTTCGCATAACTTCTTCATGGAGCGATAAAAGTCTTTCCGTCTTTTCTACTTCAAAAGAGGACACTTTTTCACCGAGAGCGTTAGTTCCGATGCTTATTCCAAGAACGTTTAGCTGTCCAGGATTGTATTTGTCGGCAATTATGTGCAGAATTTTCTCAATATCAGGGATATTCTGTTCGTCCGTACATCCCATGGCCAGAGAAATATGCGGCAGGCAGCTTTCTTTGTCCAGAATGATTCGGTCGGCATATTGTTTCAACAGTTCTTTATTTGCCTTAATCGCCTGATTCGTTACCTCTTGCGAGGGCAACAATACGACATCGACCGCTATTTTCGCCATTTAGACAATCCTGAAACAAGAGTATTGCCGTTTTTAGCTCAATACAGCGGAATTTAATAACAAAGTGTAAACCGGCACAAGGAAAATTTCTTGCAATAGAAATTGCCGGGACTATACTTATTTAGCTTAACCAGGAGTTTGCGTTCTCATTTTATGAGGACCCCTTGTCCAAAAAGGGCGTTTGGGATCTCAGAAAGGATGCGGCGATGGCGGAAAAAGAAAAAGATACTGATATAAAGAAAATAAAACAACTCATCGAAATAATGAAAGAGAACGGCTTGGTTGAGATTGAGATTAAGCACGATGACGACAAGATAGTTCTCAAGCGTGCACAACCTCAACAGATCGTTAGCAGTATTCCCATGATGAGTCCGGAGTCTGCCGTACCTGTCGGCCCCGAAAGCATAGAGACTGTAAGTCAATCCTCCGCCCCACAACCCGCTCCGGACCAGGAGGATTTGGTCGAGATAAAATCACCCATTGTCGGGACCTTTTATGCAACACCAAGCCCCGATTCCGAGCCTTATGTCGATATCGACTCGTCGGTTGGTCCGCAGACGGTAGTCTGCATTATCGAAGCAATGAAGGTCATGAACGAGATAAAAGCCGAAACCAGCGGGACGATTGCCGAAATACTTGTAACGAATGGCCAGGCTGTCGAATACGGCCAGGTTCTTTTTAAGGTCAGACCGGATTGATATGATGCGTCGTGCATCGGACGCAGTTCGAGATACGAAGAATATGTTTTCAAAGATCCTGATAGCAAACCGCGGTGAAATAGCACTGCGTATCATTCGTGCCTGTCATGAGCTTGATGTCGAAGCGGTAGTGGTTTATTCCGAGGCCGACAAAGATGCTCCATATCTGCAGCTCGCCGACGAGGCCATTTGTATCGGGCCGGCCGAATCCGCAAAAAGTTACCTCAATATCCCGCGGATAATAAGTGCCGCCGAGATTACAGACGTCGAGGCAATTCACCCCGGCTACGGTTTTCTGGCCGAGAACATAAATTTTGCCCAGATATGCGCCGAATGCGGTATCACATTCATCGGCCCGCCGGTCGAGGCTATGCAACTGCTCGGCGATAAGGTCCAGGCCCGCAAGCTGGCGTCCAAGGCGGGCGTGCCGGCCGTGCCAGGTTCTGACGGTGCAATCGAGAAAGATTCTGAAGCCCTTGAACTGGCAAACGAGATGGGCTATCCGGTAATAATAAAAGCCGCCGCAGGTGGGGGTGGACGCGGTATGCGGGTCGTGCATAACGACATGAATCTGCGCTCGGCATTCAGCTCCGCGCGGGCCGAGGCGAAAGCCGCCTTCGGTGATAGCAGGGTTTATCTGGAAAAGCTTATAGTCGAACCCAGGCACGTGGAAGTCCAGGTTATGGCCGATCAGCAAGGCAACGCTTTACACTTCTACGAGAGGGACTGCTCCACTCAGCGAAGACATCAAAAAATGATTGAGGAATCGCCCTGTCCCGTGCTGGATAAGCGTACAAGAGAAGAGCTTGCCGGAGCGGCGTTAAAGATTATCAAAATGGCCAACTATGTTAACGCGGCAACGGTCGAGTTTCTGCTGGACAAAGACAAAGTATTTTACTTCATCGAGGCGAATACTCGAATTCAGGTCGAGCATCCTGTTACCGAGATGGTCACAGGCCATGATCTGATAAAATGGCAGTTGAAAGTTGCTGCGGGAATGCCCTTAAAATTAAGCCAGAGAAGCATTAAACATTCGGGCGTGTCAATCGAATGCCGGATTAACGCCGAAGATCCCGAAAGAGATTTTGCGCCTTGTCCCGGCACGATTACAAGGTATATCCCGCCCGGCGGCCCCGGCGTCAGAGTCGATACGCATGTTCATCAGGGTTGGGTGGTTTCGCCAAGTTATGATTCGATGATTGCCAAGCTCATTGTCCATAAACCGACTCGGAGCGAAGCCATTGCTACAATGAAAAGGGCGCTGCGGGAATTTGTTATCGAGCCGATTAAAACAACGATACCCATCTGTCTGGACATCCTCTCACACAACCTGTTCGTCAAAAACAAAATCGACACCGGATTTGTCGAACGAAATTTTTGATTACGAGTTGCAAGAGGTAAATTACTTTTCCAGCGCAATTAAGTCTTCATAGGTTTCGCGTTTTCTGATGACTGAGAAATTCTTGCCTTCAACGAGGACTTCGGCGACCCGGCCCCGGGCGTTGTAATTACTGCTCATCGTGAAACCATACGCACCGGCGGTAAAGACCGAAAGCAAATCACCACGTTGTGTCGGCGGCAATATTCTGTCCTTTGCGAAGAAATCCGAACCTTCGCAGATTGGGCCGACAACATCAACAACTTCTGCACCGTCCATCTTCAAATCATTAGTACGTTTTTGGGGTACAAAATTTTCGTCCACTTTTGCCGGCCAAATGAAATGGAACGCTTTATACAATGACGGGCGAATCAAATCGTTCATTCCCGCATCGACGATGACGAATTTTTTGCTGCCCCCGCGTTTGATATAAAGAACGCGGGTGAGCATTATCCCCGCGTTTGCGCAGATGCTCTTGCCCGGCTCAAGAATGAGCTTGATGTTTTTATCTTTTAACAGCGGGACAATCCCTGCTGCGTAGTCGGCAGCCGAAGGCACGGAGTCGGATTCGTAGTCTGCACCGTAGCCGCCGCCTAAATCGAGAGCTTCGATCGTGTGGCCCTGGTCGCGGAGCCGGTCGATGAGCGGCAGGATTTTTTCCACAGCCACAACATACGGATCAATCGTTTTACCTCCAGAGCCAAGATGCACATGAACCGCGCAAAGATTTACCGCCGGATTGCTACCGTAATCGGCAAAAACTTTTACTGCCCTTTCGATATCGACGCCAAATTTTGTTTCTTTTTTGCCTGTGGTTATGAAGGCGTGGGTTTTGTAATCGACGTCGGGATTGACGCGCAAGGCGACTTTGGGCTGTTTGCCTTTTTGCTTTGCCAATCGAATCAGGTTTTCCAGCTCCGCTTCCGATTCGATATTGAAGTAGCCGATATCGGCGGCTAACGCCTCGAGTATCTCGGCATCGGTCTTGCCTACTCCGGCAAAGACTGTTTGCGACGGGTTACCTCCGGCTTGCAATACGCGGAACAATTCTCCGCCGCTTACAATGTCAAAACCGCTTGACGCCTCTGCCATAAATTTGAGAATATTGATATTGCCGCACGCCTTGACGGAGTAGCAAATTGTCGTATCGAGCCGGCTGTATGATTGCTGGATTTTTTGCAGATGGTCGATAAAAGTCGCTTTGCTGTAGATGTAAACCGGCGTACCAACCTCGTCGGCGATCTTTTCAACACTCACGTCTTCAGCGAATAATGTGCCATTCTGGTAATTGAAATAGTCCATTCTATTACTCTTTTTGTAAAACACCATTATAAGTTACTTATGTCTGTGTAGTTATCGACAGATAGATAGTATAGGGATTTCGGCGCAGATTGCAATAGGGTCATTGGAACAGAAGGCCCGGATGGTGGATACTGTTCGGTATAAAAAAATGGAAGATTCCATTTTTTGATAGAGCCTTCCATTTTCCACATAACCGGCCTCGGCCGGCAGCCCGCTGACATCCACAAGGGAAAGCGAGCTTGTGATTGTATTGCTAAGCTATTTTTTCTTTTTCTTCTTGGCTTTCTTCTTAGCTTTCTTCTTGGCTTTCTTCTTTGTCTTCTTCTTTGTTACTTTCTTCTTTGTTTTTTTCTTTGCTTTTTTCTTAGCCATTATTTGTCACCTCCTTTTGGCTGACTTAAATCCTTTTAATTTTTGGCTAACATCACAATACTGATTAACATTAAAAAACTTTTTCAAAAAAACAACACAAAAATAATTTTTTTCCATTTTTTTTATCGTCTAAAAGTTTAATAATTCTTGACTAAAATTTTTGCCATCAATGTTTTACATGACCTCATAAATTCTCTACTATACACTCTGTTGACGAAAAGGAAAATTGAACTTTAAAGGTTTTATTTTTTTATTGATACGTTTTGTTGGTTGAGATTTTGTAATTTTCTCTATAATATTTTTAACAATAACGAACAGTCCGGTTGTTAATATCTATGGCGAAAAGAAAAATAGCTTTGTTCGGCGGGACATTCGATCCGGTTCATCTTGGCCATACAACTGTCGCTGCCGATGCGCTCGAACATATCGGTGCAGAGAAAATAATCTTCATCCCGGCAAAGCGTTCTCCACTGAAAGGATTCCTGCCGAGGGCAAATGATAATCACCGATTGAACATGATATCTCTTGCAATTGAAGGCGAAAAAAAATTCCAGGTTAGTGACTACGAATTGAAAAGACCTGCGCCGAGCTACACACTTGCAACGATACGAAAGTTCCAGGCCGACTGCGGCGACGACACTTCAATCCACTGGCTAATCGGCGCCGACAGTGTCGATGATTTGCCCTATTGGTATAAGATTGCAGAACTGATTGATGCCTGTAGTTTGACAACCATGTACAGGGCCGGATGCGGGCCTCCTGACTTCGCCAAATTCGAGGAAACCTGGGGACGTCAGCGTATTGAAAAACTTCAGCGGAATATTATCCAGACGTCTCTGGTGGACATAAGCAGCACGGAAATACGCGATTTAATAGCCCAAAACGGAGATTTTTCGAAAATGCTACATCCGGCTGTCGCTGACTATGTTCGCGAAAACGGTCTTTACCAATTGGGAGAAACGGCGGCTGGTATGTAGCACATTTTGCTACTATTGAGCACTTTTTTCGACCTGGTTCACGAGCCAGTCGCACCAGCGATCCATGCCGTCGCCCCTCCTGGCAGAGATAGGAAATATTTCAATGTCCTTATTTAATCTGCGGGCATCGGCCTTGGCTTTTTCGATATCGAAATCAACCTGCCCTCCATCGAGCAGGTCGATTTTATTTATTAACAACGCCTTTGACTTGGCAAAAATGGCGGGGTATTTGGCCGGCTTGTCGTCACCCTCCGGAACCGAAAGCACAACTATTTTTCCGCTCTCGCCGAGTTCGAAAGCCGATGGACAAACGAGGTTGCCAACGTTCTCAATGAAAATCAAATCCAAATCTTCAACAGGCAATTGTTTCAAAGCGTCGTTTATCTGAACTGCCGACAGATGGCATGCACCTTCGGTATTTATCTGGACGGCCGGCGCTTCGGTCGCCCTGATTCTCTCGGCATCGATGTCGGTTTGGATATCTCCCTCGATCACACCAATCTTTATTTTGCCTTTTAATTCGTTTATTGTTTTTGTCAGAATTGTGGTCTTGCCGGAGCCTGGAGATGAAATAATATTAAGGCAAATTTTTTTTTGTTTGGTGAAAAAAAATAAATTTTCCAGGGCAAATTTTTCATTTTCCCCTAAAATTTTTTTATTGATATCGACTTTTTTCATGATGTTACTCCGTTTGAAATTCTATTTCCTCGAGTATCAAAGGTGCATCCGGCTGCAATTCGAAATCGTCACCTCCGCACTTCGAACACTCAGGACGTGACAAATCGATGTCGAAAATTGTGTCACAATCCTTACATTTTGCCCTGATCGATTTATGCTCTATCTTAAGTGTCACTCCTTCGCAGGGTGTATCTTTCGCAATCGCTTCGAAGGCAAAACGAAGCACTTCATCGTTGACCGGATTGAGCGTTCCACAACTGATTTTTGCCGTAACGGGTTTGGCATTATTAATCTCGGCTTGTTCGGCTATGATTTCCATCAGGCTCTCGGCCACCATCGTTTCGTGCATCAGCATATCCTCGGCAGCTCGCGCCCGTACGGCATTTGAACGATTCTTTTCCCTCCGATGCGTGTTTCAATCTCCACCAGCGGCGCATCACGGGTCTCGACTATCTCGCCAATAATATTTGCCTCTTTTCCCAGCGGATGATTTCTGCTGATGCTTAAACAATCATCGGCGGATTCCGACGAGACAACAACGATGAATTTGCCTTCATTAGCTATTGTCAGCACATCAAAGCCAAGCATATCAGCCGCTGCCTGCACTGCGGGCCTGATAGGT
>Ga0209536_100010895_pt1 | contig 13359 bp, 13 predicted proteins | sample DeeMarSeWOR28_12_FD_187461 | JGI IMG/M metagenome (GOLD analysis project Ga0209536, IMG submission 187461) | Marine sediment microbial communities from White Oak River estuary, North Carolina - WOR-2-8_12 (SPAdes) (version 2) | ecosystem: Environmental > Aquatic > Marine > Intertidal zone >...
AAGGCAAAGATAGTAAAGCTGACATGCCTGGACGCCGCTGATTTAAACGCAACGCCCTGACCCAGATGAAAAGGTGAAATCGGCATAATGCCCTTTATAAACTGCTGCTGCCGTCGACCGCAAGGCAACAATACAAACCGTCAAACACAAACGGGATAGGAAGACTGATTTGTTCATATTTTCGCCGGGATAAGGATAAAACAAGGTGCTTTGTTTTACCCTTTTTAATCATATTTTGGCACATAGTGTCTAAAAAAGCAAAATTTCGCTTACAACTATTTGTAATCATATGTAAAATTTACTTTTCCGCAACATAATGATTCGAAGAGCGGTTTTTCTTTTTTGAATGCCTTCTTAGTACCTGACGTGAATTTAACTTTGGCGCCTCCTCAAACTAGATCTTCACCCCCTAAATTTTTCTAAAGGTTTCCCACAAAAGCGACGAATTTTAATTACAAAGGGCTATTTGCAAAAATGTTATCGGTGAGGTCTTGGCATGCGAGTCATAAAGAGTTCCATCTCAAGTTGTTCGATTCGATCTGAAACAGTCAGCCGCTTAACGATATCTAAACCAATGGGATTGGCACTCATAATTTTGGCCAGTTTCTTTAATTTCGGACCGGCGCCCGCACAGGTAGTGGACACCGTTACAACCCGGATGCATGAAACGCGACAGGCAAAGATTGAAGCCTATAAGGCATTTAAAAGACAATACGAGGACAAAGACTTCAAGCTTAGTCGTCGTTTCTTTACCAGAACAAAGACCCTAAACGGAACATCTGCGGTTTCGCGTATCGCCATTTACCAGATTGAATACGGCACTATCGCAGATAATCAGATTGCATATAACCGAAACTGTGACCGGATTTTACGAACCCCGACACGGTCAGAATCCACTCATATTCCAGCCTGCGATACGTCCTTTTTCGTTGAACGGTACGACGAAAGCGGCCTGCATCCAGCCATTCATTGCATGCAGCCCGATGCGCAGTCTTACCCCGTGAGTCTGATTTTTGAACACCTCTCTGAAGAAGAATTAAAACATGTCGTTCTGATAAATGATTTCAACGAAGGGGATGCTGAAATTCAATTTGCTTTTGACAAGGCCACCGATGGTCAATTCGTCCAAAAAGTATTTGATAAACTGCAGGCAGCGGATGAAAAAAACGATCGGCACCTCCCACCAACCCAAATGAGCCCCATCATTCCATCAGCGCATCAAAGAATTTCGATTGCCTATTTAGATGGTGATAACAACGGTGAGCCGGATCATGTCCTTTTGCCGTACTGCGTCAACGGGAGCTATTTTGACCAGGATCCCTATAACAATGCCGTACAGGTGGCCCTCAAATATCCATTGATAACCAAATCTGATTTGGCTCTCAAAGCTGCATCTGATAAGCCCGACACGCAAAAGCGGTTGGGGCTCTGGAAGTGGGACCGACCGACTGAAATATTAATCAGCTTCTGCGATAATCCCGGCCCCGACATCGTATTTTATGATCTTGGAAAAGTCGTCAATGGAAGGATCATCGATCCTGAGCCGGATGGAGAGTTCGATCAATATGAGTTCCTTTATTAAAAAGGCATGACTTCTGTCTTGAATCGCAAAATCGATTTCTTCCAAATTCGAATAATCAAACTCCCCTTATAAACCTCTATTGACATAAAAAATAGCTTTGTGGTAGTGATGGCAGAAGCCCAGAAGGAGGTGGCACTGGATTCTCTTTTAACGATCAGGGAAACAGAGGGCCTTGATCACGGATAAGCAACCGATGACGCCCAATCAGAAGTTGCCAATGATTCCGACGGTTCTCAATCTGCCGGTAGCCAATTGATTTCATCTGAGCAACACCAATCTGACTTCAAACAGAAGCTCAATGCGCTTTCCTATCTTTCTATTCTGAAACGGTTTTAGCCACCAACAGGAACCCCCGACTCAAGAGCCAATTCAAATTTTAGCAATAAAGAGGCTTTATTGCGGAAGAAAGGAGGTAATCCCATGGTTCAAAAAAGAAAAAAGGTTCATAAAAAGGCGACCAGCGGAATCACGCGGCGACAGTTCTTCAAAATTTCCGCCACCGGCGCTGTTGTTGCAGGTACCGGGACCCTGATGTTTCCGCGTTATGGTGCAGCGCAGCCCAAAACGCTTAAAATTTTACAATGGGTCCATTTCGTTCCCGGATATGACAAGTGGTTCAATGAAACCTATGTCAAAGAGTGGGGAGCTGCCAATGATACCGAAGTGATTGTCGACAACATTGGCCTGGCCGGGATTAACGCGCGGGCAGCTGCCGAGGTCTCGGCTCAAAAGGGTCACGATCTGTTTTTGTTCAACTGGCCCAAGCCCGACATGGAGGAACAGGTCATCGATCACGCCGAAATTTACGAGGAAGTCATTAAAAAAGTCGGCAAACCCATCGATCTGTGCATCAAGAGCTCTTACAATCCCAGGACCAAGAAATATTACGGTTTTTCGCCGAGCTTTGTTCCCGATCCGGTCAATTACCGCAAGGATCTGTGGGATTCGGTGGGCATGTATCCGGACACCTGGGATGACGTGCGCGTCGGCGGCGCCAAGATCAAGAAAAAACACGGCAATCCGGTGGGCATCGGCCTGGCCAATGAGATCGACACCAACATGGCCATGCGCGCCATCATGTATTCTTTCGGGTCATCGGTCCAGGATGCAGAAGGCAATCTGGCTTTGGACTCCAAAGAGACCGTGGAAGCCGTCAAATTCGTAAAAGCCCTGTACCAGGAGACCATGACCGAGGAAGTATTCACCTGGGACGCGTCAGCCAACAACCGCTTCATGATCTCAGGCAAGGGCTCTCTGGCGTTGAATGCCATTTCCATCACCCGTACGGCGGAAAAGCAGGACCCGGAGATGGAAAAGAAAATCTGGCTGGCCAAAGCCTGTAAAGGGCCCGTGCGCCGAATTGGCCTGGAGCATGTCATGGACGTCTACGCCATCTGGAAATTTGCGGACAACATCGACGGTGCCAAGAAATTTTTGGTCGACTACGTCGCCAATTTCCGGCGCGCCTTTATGGCCAGTGAATTTTACAATTTTCCCTGCTTTGCCCAAACGGTACCGGACCTCAAGGAATTGATATCCAATGACAAAACGGCCCAACCGCCGGACAAGTATAAAGTGCTTGAAGACGTTCTCGATTGGGCGACCAACGTCGGCTACCCGGGATATTGCACAGCCGCCATCGATGAAATTTACAGCACCTGGATCATTTCGACCATGTTCGCACGCGTCGCCTCCGGCATGATGGATGCCCAGGACGCTGTCAGCAGCACCGCCAAGTCATGTGACGGCATCTTTAAAAAATGGCGCGAAAGAGGGTTGGCCTAACCGAGTGCTATAAGCTCTAAATTGCAGGTTACAGGTGTTAGATTTTCATCAGGCCGGAGCGGTGCTGCCTTAACAGCACTGCACCGGTCAGATGAATTTCTGTTGCCGCGTTCAGAGTCCGGTTTCTGAAACATGCCAACAACATATAAGTGAGCTAAAATCTAAAGTGATTTAAAGTAATAAAAGTTGTGGAATTCTGTCTATTTAATAAAAAATGGAGCGCAGCGACTCCTTAACTTTAGGCACTTTAGGCATTTTAGATCAATTTAGGCACCTTTAACCCTTGAATCCGATCAGAAGTTTCGAAACCCCTTATAGACGAGATAACCAGCAACGAGTAAGGAGGAGCCATTGCCCCAGGTAGAAACGCAAAGCTTATTCAAGCACTTTGGCGAGGTAAAGGCGGTCGACGGCGTCGACATTGTCAGCAGTGAGGAAGAATTTCTTGTTCTGCTGGGTCCATCGGGATGCGGCAAAACCACGCTGCTGCGCATGATCGCCGGTTTGGAAAAGCCCACCTCAGGAGATATATTGATCGGTGGACAGGTTGTCACCCACCTGCCCCCTCGGGCGCGGGGCATCGCGATGGTCTTCCAAAGCTACGCCCTGTACCCCCATATGACCATTTATAAAAATATCGCCTTTCCGCTGAAGGCCATAGGAATGGGCAAAGAAGACATGAAAAAAAAGGTGGAATGGTCCGCTGCAATGCTGGGCATCGAACGGCTGCTGCAAAGAAAACCGCGCGAGCTTTCCGGTGGAGAACGCCAGCGCGTGGCGCTGGCCCGTGCGCTGGTCAGAGAGCCCAATGTATTTTTGCTGGACGAACCCCTTTCCAACCTGGATGCCAAGCTGAGAACCTCAGCCCGCGAAGAACTGTACCGCTTTCAGAAAGATGTATCCATTACGACCATTTATGTCACCCATGACCAGGTGGAGGCCATGGGGATGGGGGATCGCATTGCCGTGATGAATGCAGGCAAAGTGCGGCAGTTGGGCACGCCGGATGAGGTCTATTCGGATCCGGCCGATACGTTTGTGGCCGGTTTTTTGGGCTCGCCGCCCATGAACCTGGTTGAGACGCCGGATCGGATCGTCGGTTTTCGCCCTGAAAGTTTTTTGCCGCAGCAGATGCATGAAGGGCCCGGCGACCTGGTATTGCTACCCTTTACGGTGACCCGCATAGAAAACCTGGGCGCGGATCGGCTGGTATACGGTAAACTGGAGGAGCGCTTCGGCCATGCGGTGGCAATCGCCAATCTGCCCACCAGTTTTACCCGTTATCCAATTGAACCGAATCAGCGCTATGATTTTGCGGTCCCGCGCAAGGATGTCAAATTTTTTGACCCCCGCACCGGGCTGCGCGCTGAGCCGTTGCCCTTATAAGGAGAGCAGATGGAAACAGCAACTCCTGCGGTAAAAGGCGCATTGCGAAGCCGAAACCCGCATTTGAGCTTCTTTTTTGACAATGAAAAAGTGCTGGGCCTTTTGATGATCGCGCCGGCAGTGCTCTATATTCTGGCTCTGGTGGGCTTTCCGCTGATTATGGCATTTGTTTACAGCTTCAGTGACATTACCATCGGCAGCGCCGATTTCGGCTTTGTGGGATTAGAGAACATAGAAAGTCTCATCGGGGATTTTGAGTTTAAGCTTGCGCTGAAAAACACCATTCTCTTTACCGCCGTCTCCATGATCATCGTTTTAGTCCTGGCCAAAATACTGGCATTGATCCTGGTAAAGGATTTCAGAGGCAAATTCATTGTCCGGGCCCTGATTTTGATGCCTTATGTCGCCCCTATTTCACTGGGTGTCATCGGCTGGCTGTGGATGCTGGATTCCATCTACAGTCCCATCAACTGGCTGCTGCAGCACACGGGCCTGTTCGGCCCTGACTTCTGGCCCATGTGGCTGGGCAAGCCGAACCTGGCCATATCCGCCATCATTGCGGTGCATGTCTGGCGCATGTTGCCGCTGGCAACTGTCATCATGCTGGCAGGGCTTGCCTCCATCCCGCAGGACATTCAGGATGCGGCTCTTGTCGATGGCGCCGGTTATTTCCGGCAGCTATTCCAGATCACCATTCCCATGATGCTGCCCATTATGCTGGTAGCGGTTCTTTTCGGCATCGTCTTCACCGCCACCGACATTATCATCATTCTGGTGCTCACCCGGGGCGGACCGTATAATTCCACCCAGGTTTTAGTCAGCAAGGCCTTCTATACGGGGATAGATGCCGGTGACCTGGCCACAGGCGCTGCCACGGCGCTGTTCCTCTTCCCCCTGCTCGCGGCCGTGGCCATTTTTATGCTCAGAATCGCCCGGCGCACGGAGGTGGCTTGACATGACGAAGCATAAAAAACCCGGAAAAAAAATAGGCCTTCAGATCGCCCATTGGGGAAGCCTGGCTGTATTCGCCGTTTTTGCAAGTCTGCCCTTTTTATGGATGCTGATCACAACCTTCAAACAGGATGCCGATCTGTACAACCGCGCCAACAATCCGTTTATCTTTAATTCCGCCCCGACGATGGAACACCTGCGATATCTTTTCAATGAGACCCTGTTTTTGAGGTGGCTTTTAAATACCGCCTGGGTCGGCACATTGGTTGTCATCATCACACTGGCTCTGGCCATTCCTGCCGGATACAGCCTGGTGCGCCTTGGCGGACGCTGGGGTGAAAAACTGGGAATCGGCATATTTCTTACCTATCTGGTGGCCCCGACCATTCTGTTTATTCCGATGTCACGGGTGGTCGCAAATTTGGGCCTGCAGGACTCTCTGTGGTCACTGGTAGTGGTGTTTCCATCCTTCACGGTGCCGTTTGCCATCTGGCTGTTGATGGGATTTTTTAAAGCCATCCCCCCGGATCTGGAAGAAGCCGCCATGATCGACGGCTACTCCCGGTTCGGAGCGTTTATTCGAATGGTCATTCCCATATCGACGTCGGGTATATTAACGGTGGTGATCTTCAGCTTTACGCTGGTGGTACAGGAGTATATCTACACGCTGACCTTTGTCACCACAGCCTCCAACTACACTGTCAGTGTAGGGGTGCCGACTTTCCTGGTGCATGGGGACGTTTACAACTGGGGTGGATTGATGGCCGGGTGCCTGATTGCATCTTTGCCCGTGGTCATTGTTTATAACTTTTTTGTGGATCGATTTATCAGCGGTTATACGCTGGGGGCGGTTAAGGGTTGAGGTTAAAAATCTGCAAATAATTATCAGGTCCGATTTCGGTATAGTGCATTTGTTGGAAGCCATATGCCGATAGGATTTGATCCACTTCTTCCGGCGCTAGCCTCACCGGTTTCGGGGGGCCCGGAGGCCCATCCTTTTTGCAGAACTCAACAACGGCCAGCATGCCATTGGGCTTGATCACGCGCACAATTTCTTTCATCACAGCCCGGTCGACATTATCGCCGACAAAGTCGTGCAACACGGTTGCCATCAGGCAGACATCCACACGGTCATCTTCGACCGGGATGTGTCGGGCGACATCGCTGACAAATGCCTTTATGTTTTGGAGCTCTTTTAAGGCAGCCTCATCTTTTAAGATAGAGATGCCTTCGTCCCATAAATCAACGGCATAAATCTGACCGTTCTTGCCGATGATATCAGCGGCTGCCAGCGAATAGGCACCCCGGCCGCAGGCCACATCCAGAAAGGCGATGTCTTTCTTTAAATCGAGCTCTTGAAAAAATTTGGCCGTGTCAATCAGCCCGAAACTGCTTTTACCGGCACCTGTCGGTTTACTGCCAGAATGTTGTGTCATGGGAATCTCTCTGATGATTACATTAATAGAGAATTAAATCTTATACTTTGACAGGATCTACCCGACGTCGCTAAAGCTATGACGGGGCGGGCAGGATTTTGAGGATCATTTTCTTAGTCGCTCTCCGGCTTGGCCCGCCATAGCTGCTTAAAGCAGCGACGGCGGCATGAGAGCGACTAAACGCAATCCTTGTAATCCTGCCTGGCGCGGCGTAGCTCGCCAGTGCGAAGACGGGTAAATGCTGTCTAAAAAAATTCTATATTTTTCATTTGAAACGCTCACTTCAGGTTCTGGTTAATGGGAAATATAAGGATACAGTGGTTCCCTCCTGGAGCGTGCTGTGAACTTCTATTTTTCCGCCATGGGCCTCCATGATGGTTTTGCATAAACTCAAGCCCAGGCCGTATCCCCCGGTATCTTTGGTGCGGGATTTATCCACCCGGTAAAAGGGCTCGAATATGTGAGCCAGGTCCTCTTCCGGAATCCCTATTCCAAAATCCCTAATCCGTACGACGACATATGATTCATCGGTTTTAGCGGATATTTGAATGGGTGCACTGTCGGGTTGTGAATATTTAATCGCATTGTTGAGCACATTTTCAAATACGGTCTTGATCTGCTCGGGGTCTATCTCGACCTCAATTTCAGAAGGAAGATCAACACTTTCAATGCCCGGCGGCTGGTTTTCAAAGGCGACGATGGTCTGCTTTATAAATGCAGCCAGAGGGATGCGCTGTTTTTTTAAATTTTCATATTTATGCTGCCGGCGGGCCGTTTCCAGAATCTCGCTGACCATTTTTTCCAATTCTTCAATGTCACTTTGAAGGCTTTTTTTGGCCTGACTGTCCTCTAAAAATTCCAGTGCCACTTTCATGCGCGTAATCGGGGTTCGCAGCTCGTGGCTGACATCATAAAGTAACTGTTCTTTGGTTTGCAGCATATCCCGGATACGATCGGTCATGTTGTTGAATGCAGCTGCCAGATCCCGCAGTTCGTCTGACCTTTTTAACGGCACCCGGTGCTTTAAATTTCCGCCACTGACTTCCTTTACACCGGTGTTGAGCCATTTAACCGGTCTTAAGATGTGGCGGATGACGAAAAAGGCCGCAGCCAGAATCAGGGTTAAAAGAAACAGCATGACCAAAAACAGCCGGTGGCGCGCGCTGTCGCCGGTTAGATTGCGTGACAGTCCGAAAATAAAACGGCCTCCATCTGTGGAGACTTCAATGATATGCCGGCCCCTGTGTCTTGCATAACGAACATCTGGATTTTGGTGCCAGCTGCGAAAGCGGCCCTGGATATTTGCCGGCAGCTCATCGGATGTGGTCCAGCGAATATCCGGGCTGTCGTAGCGAACGTCCAGGTAGGATTGACGCGCAATTTCGCGAGCGCGGTCCAGTGTCGGGGGTGAGCCCATATCGGCAATCAGATAATCGAGGTATTGCTCCACATTTTTATGAAAGGGGCCGATGAACTGGTTGCGAAGGTGTATGAAGAATCCACCCACCACCAGATTAATGCAAATACCGGCCAGAATGATCACCACCAGAAGCTTGGTGAAAACCGAGCGGAAGATTTTGTTAAACCATTTAGCTCGCATGTCTATGTCGATAATAACAATTTTCTTAGCATTTTTTATGGCATAATATCTTTATCGATATATCATCCTATCTCCAAACAATTGAATATTTAATATTGTTAATTGAATATTTAAGGATTGCGCCCTATTTGACAGTTTGGATTGAATTATGAACGAATGTGAAAACCTAAAATTTAAAGGACAGCATTCCGCCGGTATTCAATCTTCAATCTTCATTATTCAATATTCAATTGGCAATAAAAACATACCCGCTTCCCCAGACCGTCTTGATAAATTCCGGAGATCTGGGGTTGTCGTTCAGCTTTTGACGCAGGCGGCTGACGGCAATGTCAACCGAGCGATTAAACGCATCACAGTCCATGCCGCGTAATTCCTGCAGGATCTGGTCGCGATTCAACACCTTGCCGGCATTGCGGGCCAGAAGTGCCAGGGCCGCAAATTCGTTGGTGGTCAGATCAAGGGAATTGCCATCCAGCAGGGCAGTGCGTTTATCCAGATCGATGGTCAAGCGCTCAAAGGTAAGAGTCTGATTGTCGACCTGCTGCTGGCTGCGGCGCAGAACGGACTGAATCCGGGCCACCAGCTCACGGGGTTCAAACGGTTTTGCCAGATAGTCATCGGCCCCAAGCTCCAGTCCGACCACCTTATCGGTGACCTCCCCCCTGGCGGTCAGCATGATAATCGGAATGTTGCTGCTCTGGCGGATGACCCTGCAAACTTCAAAACCGTCCATATCCGGCAGCATAATATCTAAAATCACCAGGTCGGGTCCCGCCTGCTTGAGCTTTTTCAGGCCCATGGCCGGATGCGTCGCCGTGATGACGTCATACCCAAAGTCCTTTAAAAAGTCTTTGAGCAGCTGATTCAGCTTGGCATCATCATCAATGATCAGAATCGTCGGGTTCATTGCCAGTAATGGTTTAGCATAGGTTCTATTTTGATGGTCGTTAATAAAATTTATTTAGCAAAAAATTAACAAAAAATCCGAAGCACGAAATCCTAAATTCCAAACAAATTCTAAATTCAAATCTTCTAAATGTTTTGGTATTTTGAACATTCTGTATTCGGATTTGCCCTTCGACAAAGCTCAGGGTGGTGAGCCCTTCGACTCTGCTCAGGACCGTGAGTCTGTCGAACGGCGTGTCGAACCATTTCGGCTTTCGATATTCGATTTTCGAATTTTATAGTTGTAGGGCAGGTTGCACGTTGGGTGTTGCGCGCAACATCGGAAACGGCGTGGAGCTCAACACCTCGTAACCCGAAACGCGCAACACGCAACTTGCTACTGCCAGTTATGCTGATGTTTCTGATGAAACCACTCCAGCTTGGCCACCAGTTTTTCTTTCTGCTCCGGTGACAGGGTTTTGTGAAATTCGGCCAGACGCGCAACCGCCAGATCCATCATTTCAGTCATCTGTTCGCGCTTCTGCGCCATGAGCTCCCTCACCCGTTGCTGATCGATTTCCTCTTTGAGCAACTCGGCCTTAAACTCGGCATGCATGGCTTCTTTTTGGGCATGCATTTCTTTGGCCCTGGCCAGAAACTCTTCTTTGATCTCATCAAGTTGGACTCTCTGGGCATCGCTCAGATCGAGGGTCTCGGCAATGTAATCGACCATGAACTCCGCTTTATGATTCGCGGAATGCGAGCGGCATCCATTAAAGATCAGCGCAGCTAAAATAAATACACAGATCAATGAAATTGTTAAACCTTTTTTTACCATGATTCCTCCTTTGCTGTAAAAAAACGCAAATGGGTTTGAAAAGAAATCGAAGCTCTGTATGGCAGGAATATAATCAACGCAAAGGAAGAATGCTTTTCTCGAGTGTAACAGTTTGTAACAAATTGTATCGCAAATCAATGGGGGGGGGCAGGGTCTTGACCCTGTTTTGACACTATGCGGCCATGGGAAAACCCTTCGGGTCGAACCTTTTTCGGGCGTGATCGGCGTCAAACCCCAGAATGCACGGACTTTGTCGCAACGCGGATTGGAGGCGTTTTTTTCCCAGGAAAATTCAAACTCGCGGCAGACAGACGGACGGCGTTCGTATATACGGCACCAGACGTGGTGGCCGATGACGTCTTGCAGCGCGATACAGCGGGGAGCGTTTCCCTCGGTTCCGATCATAACCCTTCGAAAATTATCCAGCTTTCTGGTCATCAAAAAGGTTTCTAAAGTTAATCAAAAAAATGCCGATAAGAAAGCAGGAGACTTCTCGGGTGTGCGTGCATTTTTTTGTCAGACGCCCATTTCAGATGGGGGCTGCACCGAACCGACCATTCATCTCGAAGGCTTTGGGGGGATAATGAAGGCCAAACCGATTAACGCCACTCTGTTCTCGACGTTTGTCTTTTTAGGACTGTTTTTGGCGGCCTGCACGCCAAAGTGCATCATCAAAGGCCGGGTGGTGGATGCTGAAACACAGTATCCGATAGAGGGCGCGGCCGTGGCCATTCGCTGGTACGAAAATCAAGACTGCAACGGTTCCGCCAAAAACCGCACAATTGGTGTCGATCAGGGCCTTTCGGATGCTGAAGGCACATTTAAATTCCCCCATCACCAGGACAAAAATTATGTGATGGGCGTATACAAGGAAGGCTATATTTGCTGGAGCAGCCGCAGCAGTTTTTCAAACGGCGCCAGGTCAGTTGCCGTTCCGAAAACCGACTCGCCTGTTCAAAACGATATGGTTGTTCAACTGGAACGGCTAAAGGGGGGGCATTCGGAAGACCAGCATGCCAGCTTTACAGTGCTGGTTGCCGAAGAGGTCACCACATCCAAGCAAAGCCCATTTTATCAGGCGATTAAACCCCTTTTTAAACGCTGGCGCGATAATTTGCGCGAGGAATTTAAAAAAACATTCAGCCGGCAGAGATCACCTCAACCCGAGTTAAACCCGGCCAGGTAGCGCAACTTATTCGTAGGCCAGGACGCGGATCAGGCCGATGGTGGCACCGGAGTCATCGGTTGTGGGCGCGTCACTGACGGATATGACTTTCTGCACCCCCTTTTCTTTGATAAATTTGTTGACCATGGCGTCGAGGTCTTCGAGTTCCTTGCGGGCATGAAAAATTTTCAGGGGACTTGCAAATGTTTTGACTCTAATCATCGTGTCACCTTCCTTTAAAAAATGTTTCGATCATGAAAGCTTTTTTGTGTTTTGTTGATTCGTATTTTGTATTTAGCCAAAGACCCAGAGACTTATCTACCACCAAACACTAAACACCGACCACCCATATCAACCAAATAAACGGTGCCGTTTTGTTGTCAGATAATAATCTGCGATGAAATTCAGGGGTTTTCTGGCTTTCTGAAAATTTTCATGCAGGGCCCAGAAGACATCTGACAAATCCATTTCAACTGCAGTCTGGTGTTCAGCAGCCAGTCTGTAAAACTGTTGTCCCTTCTGCTCGTATTCCTCCGGACTGATCCTGGCCCCGGCACCAATTTGCGGCCTGATTTCACCGGAAAGCGGATAGCGATAATTGCGCTCGGCATAATCCGGAAATATGCCGAGAATAAACAGGCAGACATCTGCAATGCGCTTATATAATCCCAGGCGATATTCATCTTCGATCGCTTCGCTAAAACGAATTAAACTGGTGATATCCATGTCATTGAATCGTATCTTTCGCCAGAACCCTTTGCGGATTCGAAATGCGATTGAATAGCTTTCAATCCGGGTAAATGTCGACAGCATATTGGCCAGGTAAGCCACAATGGGCTGGTCATTTAATAACGCAACCAGTTCGCGGGTGTCAAAAACCGGGATACTCATGTTGCGGGTCTTTTCGAGGGTATAACTGGTCTTTGATAGATCGCCGATGGCTTTGCGCAAAAGGATCTCAAAAAAGAGCGATGGTGAAATCTTCAAAAAAATTTCATCATCTGCCATCAATCGGTTAAAAACCTTTTCGTCGCTGACAAATGAATTCCTGAAATCCTTGTCTTCCCGCAGAATTTTTTTCAAATTGGCTTTATCCCCGACCCCTGAGGCTGCGGCCTCGATCAAAAAATCCAGATCCTGATCAGAGAGCTGTAAATTTGCTATTTTGTTTAGCGCCATTTTCCCTAAAACCCATGCTGATTAATGGTGTCTATGTTATATTTAAAGGATAATACCGCCATGAAAAGCAGCAAGTATTTTGCGTCTATTTTACTTTACAAAAGTCGAAACTACCTTAGTTTAAACTTTGCTATTTAACTTTCAGGAGTTTTTTATGAGAGCGCTGATCGTTTTTATCTTGTTTGTCTTGATGATCAACCTGTTCGGGTGCGCCGGAACCCTTTCGTCCGATATCGTGCAGACCAACACTCATAGCGCCAATCAGGCAGCGCCGCAAGCGGAGCCGAATTCCTTGGATCCCGCCAAACCGGTTAAATCCCCCCACGGTTATATCATAGACAAAAATTACGAACCGGGTCGCTTCGGCGGTTTCGTTGGTGATTGTACCGATGACCAGAATTGGCCGTATTTCTGGCAATGTCTGAGTGAAAACTCAGGTAACGGCGGCTTTAATTAGGCTCGATGAAGTGCACGCTTAAGAACGACTTTGCTTTTCTATAAATAGATGATGGGTTCAAGCCCTTTGCGCCGCCGGAGGGCTTCGAGCAGGCC
>Ga0209536_100010896_pt1 | contig 13359 bp, 25 predicted proteins | sample DeeMarSeWOR28_12_FD_187461 | JGI IMG/M metagenome (GOLD analysis project Ga0209536, IMG submission 187461) | Marine sediment microbial communities from White Oak River estuary, North Carolina - WOR-2-8_12 (SPAdes) (version 2) | ecosystem: Environmental > Aquatic > Marine > Intertidal zone >...
ACGATCTTGAAGTCGGCATTGGCTTGGTAAAAATAGTAAAAAGAGACTTAACAGATATCAGTGACATGCTAGACTTATTGAGGGCACTCAACGGAGAAAGGGCTGAGATAATACCAAGCAAACCACAGTTATATGTTATGTGGACAGGCGGTAAAAATCTTGTGCCAGACGAGCAACCTAAATCACTTTGGATGTATGCCAGTGACGTTGCCATTTATAAAAAAGCAGTTAGAACAACGGAACAATAATGTTTGCACCAACAATTTTTGTTAGTATTCTACCGCTCGTATTTTATACCCATAGTATCGAAACAGAAAATGAAAAATGCTATGAGGAAATGAGCATAGACTACTCAATACATTACGATGAACCAATGATAGGTTGGGAAATGGGAGAAGAAATTGTTTTTCAATCTTCCAGTATTCCTTTTGTAAATCCAGAAGGCGGTTACTATTCATTGGACAGTGAAGCAGCAAAAAACTTTTTAGATTTAGTTAGTGCTGCTCATCGAGATGGTTTCAAAATCGGTGTGAACTCTGCTTACAGAACAAACAGGGAACAAATTGAAATAAAAAGAAAAAAGAAACACTGGGCTGCTGATGCTGGCTGGAGTAATCACCAAAGAGGATTGGCAGTAGACCTTGCAGGAACAAATGCTTTTGTTCCAGAAAACAAAATAAATCCCAAACACTTTTCTAAACGCTGTCAGGCAAAAAAGATTGGGGGCGTTCAGGGATACAAGTGTCCAACACGTTTGTTTTGGTGGCTGAAAAGAAATGCAGCACAATATGGATTCTACAACACAGTGCGGAAAGAAACTTGGCACTGGGTTTATTTGGGTTTTAAGCCTACAAAAAGACTAGTTAAAAAGTGAGGTACAAAAAATGTCTGATTTAAAATTTCTAAAAAAAGTTGTAAGGGAAGCAATAGCAAGAGAAAAGTATGGTCTTCTTACGGAAATATCTGACGAAGACCTCGAAGCCGCACGGGCTGACATTCTTGCCGTGCGGCAACAAGACGCTCCTGAGTTAGCAGCGCTTGTTCAACCCGGCATTGCAAGAAATCAAAAAAGAAACCCTGACTTCGAATTAAATGCACAAATGCAAAACTTGCACGGACTAATAGAAAAAATAGAAAAAATAGATTCAAAAGAACAAAAGGATGACTTGAAAATGCACGTTGCTTTGGGTCTTTTTAATATTGGCACTGAATTGCAAGATAAAATGCAAATGCTGACCAGCAAAGGTTCAGAAGTTGAACCAAGCGCAGATACAAAAATAGTTGGAAAAACGACTAGTGGGGAAAAAACATCAGTAGCTCGTAAATCCACAAAATAAAAAAGGTTTTGTATGATAAGTTGGCTAAAACAAAAACTAAAAAACCCTAATGATTTCCAAATAGGTTTTCTTACTTTTGTTTTAGTCTCTCCTGTTTTCGCTGCCATTATTGCCCTACATCTCACACTAACCTCTTGCGTTGGTTCTCCACTACCAAAAGCAGAAAACAAACAAAGACTAAATGAAATCAGGCAGATAGATTGCAACTTTCCTTACAGAGAATCAAAAATACATTTAGCAAAAACAATTTTCTATTCAGTTTGGTTAGAAAACTTTGAAGATCCTGACCTCGCTGTTGGTATGAACTTGGATCGTCTTTGCGTCGAGTTTTCAAAAAAAAGATGGACGGTAGAAAGAGGATACTACGAAGACGGAACAAGATTGCCAGAAGGTGGCGCAGAAGTTTTAGGGCAAGCATTTAATCGCAGCTATGTTCGTGTTTATTCTGCCGGAAAAGATACAAAACTTTACAAGACCAGTTTTGCTCACGAGCTAGTACACGCATCACTGATGGCACTAAACGGCCAAGCGGACCCCGATCATTTGGGAAATAAATACCAAGGTTGGACACAAAAGCATTCCCGTTTGATAGATAAAGTAAACGCTGAACTGCTTTTTCTTGGGCTGTGATACTTGGGATCGTTATCTGGATCGCGTGCGTGTGGTTCTTTTTGATCATCGCACGCGAGGAAATGGATAACTACCTGAAAACAAAAAAGAAAAAAGTTCTTGACAAACCGAGTGATCTCTGAGATAATACCCGCATCAAGTCAAAAAACGGAGATCACTTTGGCAACCTGCACAGAATGTCACGAAGAATACAGCAACCGTCGTGCCGATTTGGGATACACGACTTGCCTTGATTGTGGCGAAAGCACCGCACGTTACACGGGCGTGATGATCTATACGCATAAAACCGCGCCAGACATCCAGATCAACGCGGATCCCGCGCTCACGCAATACCTGATCAATTCGACCAAACTCAAAAACAAAGGCGGAAACTTGGGTGAAAACCTGAAAGTGTCTGGAAATACAAGGGGTTCTGGGCGTTGCCTCACGACCGTGGGCGATAATAACGCGAAAGGAAAGCTCTGAAAAAAAGTTGTTGACAACAGAAAAATTCTGTGTGAGAATAGATCGCAACGGAGGATCGCAAAGTATGTGCCATCACAAAACAGGTGATAAAATCAAAGACACTATGCAGGAAGAAATTGTTACCGTTAAAAGCGTTAACGATCTGGTCATTCCCACTATGTATCAGGTTCAGTGCGATGACGGTCAAACCTATTGGCTGTCAGAAGATGATGCAGAGCCATTTATTTCGCTTGCCTGAGACACGGAGATAGAGAAATGAATAAAACAATCTTGAAAAGTCTGAAAATGGGCGGCAAAGGTGGAAAAGAACAGGAATACCAAAAAGCACTAGGTATGCAATGGGAAAGAGTCAGTGCTCCTCTTTGGGATTTCGTCAATAAAAACACTGGCGAACGACTAGAACTGAAAAAACAGAAAAACCTACAATGGCTTGATCCTCTCAAGTATGTTGGTGCAGATAGAAGCATCACAATGCATCTTCTTTGCTATGACGACAAAGGACCAGATCTTTTGTTGGAGACTACACTAGGAAATTTGTTGGATTTAATGAAATTGGACAACAAATTTTTTAAAACTATCTCAGAAACAAAAAAGAAAATGCAGTCTTACACGTATGGCGAAAAGATGCAGATGAAAATGCCTGTAAAGATTCGAGATTTAGAGGGTTCTTCTGGTGTTCGCACTGTTTTTAAAAGAAAATCAGGCACTTAGACCGTCAGAGTCCTAACCCCCTGAAAACACAAGCAAACTTTTTTTCATTTTTTTCTTGATCTTTTCTCAAAATTTTGAGACAATGCTCCCATCAAGTCGAAAAACAGAGATCACTTTCTGATCCCAAAAACAAAAGAGTATAAAATGAAAGTCAAAGATCTTATCCAAAAACTACAAAAACTTGATCCTGATATGTCTGTTGTTGTCAGCACCGAAATGATCCCAAGCGCAGACTATGCGGACGCAAATGAAGTGCGTGTTGTACGCGCTAACGCACTAAAGCCGGGATACGCTTGGAGCTACGGGGATGAACCCGAAACCGAAGTAGAAGTGCTTTACTTACGATAACAAAAGGAAAAAAGCAGAATGTGTAAAGGCATCGTAAAAGGCGAAAAAGTAGATATTAAATTGTGGACTCCTACTCACGAAGTAGAGACTCGTGCTCTTGAACAATTGGAGCGCATTGCAGCGTTGCCTTGGACTTTTCATCACGTCGCGGTTATGCCCGATGTACATTATGGAAAGGGCGCAACCGTTGGATCTGTGATCGCAATGAAAGGTGCGGTTTCTCCTGCTGCTGTTGGTGTTGATATCGGCTGTGGTATGGGCGCTATTAAGACTAACTTGAAAGCGCACGATCTGCCCGATAGCCTTGCAGGTGTTCGATCTTTGATCGAATCAAAGATTCCTGTTGGCTTTCATTCTCACGATAAGGCTGTATTGTCCCGCGCTGATCTCTTTCGGGAGTTTGGTGAATTAGATTCGCGAGTACAAAAGCTAAAAGATGTTGCATTAAAGCAAGCCGGAACCCTCGGAGGTGGTAACCATTTCATCGAATTGTGCTTAGATACTGAAGATAACGTGTGGATGATGTTGCATTCAGGTTCGCGTCGTATTGGCAAAGAACTGGCTTCTATTCATATTGATATCGCAAAAGAACTAGTACACAACGAAGGTTTGCCCGATAAAGACTTGTCGGTCTTTTTGGCTGGTACTCCAGAAATGGATGCTTATCGTCGTGACTTGTACTGGGCACAACGCTATGCTTTTTTGAACCGTGAAACTATGTTTTCATTGTATAAAGAAGTGATGCGAGAAGTATTCCCTCACGTTATGTTTGGGGATCCCATTATGTGTCACCATAACTATGTTGCAGAAGAGTCACACTTTGAAGAAGACGTGTTCGTAACTCGAAAGGGTGCGATCTCGGCTGAAAAAGGTGTATTGGGAATCATCCCCGGTTCTATGGGCACTAAGTCGTATGTTGTTGAGGGTCGAGGTAACCCCGATTCATTCAACAGCGCATCGCACGGTGCGGGTCGTAAAATGTCACGCACCAAAGCGAAAAAGACTTTTTCTCTTGATGATTTGCGCGAGCAAACCAAAGGGATTGAGTGTCGTAAAGATGCTGGAGTAGTGGATGAAATTCCTGCTGCTTACAAGTCTATTGATCAGGTTATGGAAAACCAAAAAGATCTGGTCAAAGTTGTTGCTGAACTGAAACAAGTTTTGTGCGTAAAAGGATAAAACTTTTTTACCGTGTGGTCCCCGTGGCCACGCGGTTTTTTTGTGTATTGTAAAAGGAGAAAGAAATATGGCTAAAAAGTTTGTAGAAGTAGAAAAGATTAAAGAGTTTGTAAACCGTACAAACCGTGAGAGCACTTGTGGTCCTGATCAGCGTGATGGTTGGAACAGTTTGTTGGAGTGCATTCTACATGGTACTGGAAACTACAGAGGTTACAACCTTCTTACCTCAGAAGAGGTACCACTAGGTCAGGCACCCGGTGTATGCAGCAGCGGAAAAGAAATGCGACGTTTTAACAGGGGAGAAAAAGTTGATGAAACTCGACGAAAATACTACTGAAAAAAAAGAACGTGCTCAAGCACGAATTGATGATATGGAAAAAGAACTAGCTGGTCTGCAAAAGACCAACTATTTCCACCAGCGTATGCGTATGCGTGCCTTGCGTTATTTGATCAAGGCAGCAAAACAAAGTCTTGACAGCTAGAAAATGATCTGATAAGATAGAGAAAAAGAAAGGATCCGCAATGGATACAGAAGGAATGCAAATCCCCGCCAGTGTTTACAAGATTGTTCAATACGAGTTGGGTCGTCTTGATCAAGACCAAACTATTGAGCTTTTTCAGGAGCTATTGGATCGCGGAATGATCCCTAATTTACAGGGTCATTATGGGCGAACTGCTGAGTCCCTGCTTGATGCTGGGCTTATCGAACATTCAAACCGAGCTTAGGATAAAAAGGTGCGTACATATATGCCAAACAAAGATGTAAAAAAACTTTCTGATCTTGCGCGTACTGCAATCCGTGTGCAGGATGCTTGTAACCTGCGCGGTGTATTGGGAGCCGCACACGAAGCCAGCCTTATTTTAGGCAGGCATCCCGATTGTACTGGAACTCAATGGGTAAATGAACATCCCGTTATGGTGATGTTTTCTGATAAAATCAGACAACTGACATCATCTGATGATGATATGAAATTCAGCTACGCATATGCGGAGTGTTTGAATATGAGTGACGAATGAAAGAACTAACAGAAAAAGCAATAAAAATGATCGAAGGTTATCCCGATAGTTTTTGGGATAGAGAACCTACTTGGTCCCATAAATCTTTATGGAGTCATGGTGGGAGAGGTGCGCTTCCGTCAGAACTAAAAGCTACACTTAACAAGATGAGAGAGCAGGCTTATAAAGACCCTAGTCGTCAAGGTTGGCAGATATGGGCACGAGCGCGCCGCCCTATCCAAAACACTTGGAATAGGTGCCGCCGCGAAGCCCATAAAAGAACCGGTATGGACAAGGTTTTGAAAAAAGAAAAACTGCAAAAACAACAATTGAAACTGGAAGCATTTGATGAATACAAAGCCGAGTCACGAGCATTGGTGCGTGAGTTGGTTCCTGAACTATTGGCTCTTGATCATCTTTTGGGTGAAGAAACAGTTAGCCGAAAAAAAATAAACAGTGTTCAAAACAAATTGAGCCGTTTATGGAATAAGCAAAAACACATGATCAAGAACGCAAAGGGTACAAAAAGGTTGACCTAACGGAACAGCCTATTTATATAAGACCTCAAAGAAAGGTAAAAACCCTATGTCTGTGAAAGGACCAAAAAAACCAAACCCACAAGTATTTTTAATGCTCCGAAACCACGATGAAACTGGTGTATCTGGAACAGGTGTAGTTGCAGAGGGTTGTGTATTCAGTAATGGCAAATGTTCTGTCACTTGGCGCAGTGCTCATCCCTGCGTTCAGGTGTGGGATTCATTTGAACAATTCTCTGCAATACATATTGATTCCCATCCAGAAAACGAAACTGAAATTGTATGGTTGAAATGATGTTAGATTTGACAGTAGAAGAATTGGAAGAACTTTATTACTATCTTAAAACTGATGACAAAGAATGTACAAAAGCTGTCAACGAACCTTTGTATTCAGCGATTCAAAAGGTAAAATATTCGTGGATAAATGACAAAAGGATTCGATCTAAATGAAAAAGAAAAAGATTGAAAAACAACGTCACCCGCACGTTCAATACGTTTGGAACCTACACAAATCAAGTCGTTTTGTGGACCGTCGCAAAAAAGAAAACAAACGCGCTTGTCGCAAAAAGGTTATACAATGAAAGTTGGTGATCTTGTAAAGCTAGAAACAAAAGCAAATAAGATACACAATATGTATTCTTATCTTCCAAGCGATGATCTCGGCATTCTCAAAAAGATACAATACTTGCCGTGGTGTGATTATTCTACTTGTTCTGTTTACTGGCAAAAATACGGTAAAACAATGCAACACCCTTTGGCACATTTAGAAAAGGCAGGCTTGTGATTACTATTGGCGACTTGGTTTTTAAGATTATCCGATACCCAAGGTTGGGCAATAAAAAGCCACAACCAAAAAGAAAGATCGGTAAAAAGATTCAGCCCGATAAGTCGCCCCCAAAATACTACACTGAGATATATACAGACTGGGGTGTTGGAATTGTTGTAAAAGAAATTCCAGAAGGTGACGGTATTCCTACGCTATACAAAGTGCGTTGGAGTCGTCATCCCATAACAACATCACATTCTTCAGAAAACTTGTTGGTGTATACAAAAGAAAAAATAGTTTATGCTGATGGTAAGTGTGTTGCTAAGGGCAAAGATCTAGAAAAGATCCTTGAACAAATGAATGACAAAGAAGTAAAAAGAATCGCTATATAGTTTTTCTAAACTCCCGAAAACGCAGGGAAACTTTTTTTCATTTTTTTCTTGATCTTTGCTGGAAAATTTGAGACAATACCCCTATGAAAATCAAAAAAAGCGATCTGATCATTTTCCGAAACGAACACTGCATCCCGGCAGCGCGTCCGCTTTTCAAGGCTGGGCAAGAAATGATGTATAAATGGGGGCTTAGGCGTCCTTTGCCGGACAAAGAAGAACCACCTTCTTTTGCAAGCAACCATTTACCCACTAAAATTGTGCGCCCGCATAAAGGTATGCAGCTATTAGTGAACAAACGGCTACAAGAGACTGATTTTACAGTGGAACAGGTTAGGAAACCCCACCCTTTGAAGGTGCGCGGTCATACATACGCAAATGTAGACCAAATGACTGGAATCGTTACAGAAATTCACGAGGAATTCCACCCTGATTTTGATATGATCAAAATTGTTCAACAATCTGGCGGGGTTAGGTACTGTTACCGCTATGTGCTGGAATGGGTGATGAAAAGAGCAGGAGCCTGAAAATGCAAAAAGTCGTTATAAAACCGCTACCTAACGCAACCCGACGCACAAAAACGCGCATCGGATCACACGGCAAACAGGGATTTACCCTGAGAAAACAGGATCCTAGCAGCGTTTTCGGGGGATCGTGGGTCTTGCTAGACGCTCCCGATGGTTGGTTTGGCTGGCTTCCGTGTGCAGAGATCACAATCGAGCCGCAAGTGCCCGAAAACAAATAACAACTTTTTTTCATTTTTTTCTTGACGGATGAGATCATTTTTGAGATAATGCTCCCATCAAGTCAGAAAACGGAGATCACTTTGCCTTACGTCCGCTCTTACTATCGCCGCCGTCCCGCTCGCGTTACCTCTTTTCACGACGACGACGGAACCACCGTTGATCTGAAAGATCCCAAGATCAAAGCGCGGATCGACAAGGCGCTGCCACAAGCAAAAGCCGTGAAAGATCAGTGGGCTACTGATTTTCTTACCTCTTTGGGCGAGGGTTTTCAAAAGTATGGTGGTGTGACACCCAAGCAATACGAGTGGCTTAAAAAGATTGAACAGCGTTTCGATCCCAAGGTAAAAGCCGCTGCAAATAAATGGCGCACTTCTTTCACGGATGATATGCGTGAAAAGATGCGTATTCTTGCACAGATCCAAAAAGAAGAAAACAAAGAAACCGGCGGGCGTTACTGGGTTGATCTTGTCGAGAAGATCCTCAGTGATGATACATTTATTCCCACCGAAAAGCAGTATCGAAAGTTTACTGAAAATAAGTATGCAGAGGGCAAACTCAAAGCATACAAAGGAAAGCCCAAATTCAGCAAAGGCGAAGCAGTTTCGCCTGTTGCAAACTATGGCTTTCTTTATCAAAACAAATGGACCGTTGGTATCGTGATCGATATTGACCACAAGATGCCTACTAGTCACGCAAAGGGTGCTAAAAAGTACCTTGTACTTCCACACGGTGCAACTGCTGCTGTTACTATGGAAGAACGACAACTTAAAAAGTATCGTGCGCCTAAAAAGAAGTAAGCGGATAAATCATATAATAAAGTGGGGCGGGTTTGCTCGCCCTGCTTTATATAATGGGTTGAGCACAAGTAAAAGCCCACAATACAGAGATCATTTTTTGACGCTCTAAGTCACCGAAAACACAACAGAAACTTTTTTTCATTTTTTTCTTGATCTTTGCTGGAAAATTTGAGACAATGTGCCTGTTCCGTTGAGATCACAAACAAAAACCAGATCGGAGATCACTTATGGCCAGACGTTGCGGATATTGTTGCGAAAAGGGACACAATCGTCGTACTTGCCCGAAACTTAAGGACTATGTGGCTAGGAATCCAGATAGTTATGTTGCGCGTCGAGAAGCAAACGCGCGAAAAACTGCATCCACGCGCAAGTGTTCGTTTTGTGATACAACCGGACACAACCGGCGCAAATGCCCTACAATGGAAGGCATGGCTATCAAAGCAGCAAAACTCAATCGTGAGCATCGCAAAACCCTGCTTTCTTTTATGAAAGAAAACGGCATTGCAGAAGGTACGCTTGTGCGTGCAAATGCTCGCGAAGTATGGACATATACACGCGATGAGAATGGCGAGCTTCGAAGTCCATATGAAAGTGCCGGTGTATCAGTTATCGGTTTGATCACTAAGATCAATTGGGATGATATACACTATCGCACCGCTTCTGGTGCCGTTAAAATTCAATGGATTAACGGCTACACTAGTGTGGGTAAACAAGGGTGTGTGCTGGCCAGTGAGTTTGATAGTGATAACTATATGAATTTCCTTAACCGTTATGAGGTCATTGGTACTGTTGACCCAAGCCGAGTAGAAGCATCAAAACCATACAGTTGGGAACGATGCACCGAGAAGTCTGTTAAACACTTCTTTGGCGATACAAAAGCCTATTATTTTCCAGAATTGCGATAACTAGCCGATCAGGGCAGTCATTGACGTAAGTCCCTGTTTTTTCTTGCTAAACTTTTTTTCACCCGCTTGCTTTTTTTTCTTGACGACAGAGATCATTTTTGAGATAATGTGTCTGTTCTTGAGAGATCACAACCCAAACAACGGAGATCACTTTGCAGATCGATTTTACCACCTTCCTTTCTATCGTTGACCCGATTCTTGATTCCCGTCTGCCTGTTCTTATTCGTGGCCGACACGGTGTGGGCAAGTCGGAGGTGGTTTATCAGACCGCCGCACGTCGTGAATTGCCTGTTGTGGAACGTCGCGCTTCTCAAATGACCGAGGGTGATCTTGTTGGTCTGCCTTCTCTTGACGATAACCGTACAACGTGGAACCCGCCAGACTGGTTCAAAACCGCTTGTGAAACGCCGGTTTGCCTCTTTCTTGATGAGGTTGATCGCGCTGTGATCGAGGTCCGTCAAGGTATCTTTGAATTGACCGATAGTCGCAAACTCAACGGTCATTCATTGCACCCTGATACTGTGATCATTGCTGCTGTAAACGGTGGCGAACACGGCTCTGAATATCAGGTGGGTGAAATGGATCCTGCCGAGCTTGATCGTTGGACTGTCTTTGACATTAATCCGTCTGTTGAAGACTGGATGAATTGGGCAAAAGATGGCAATATCAATGATATTGTTGTCGACTTCATTAATCAGAACCGTGAGCACCTTGAGCACAAGGGTACTTTTGAGCCTAACAAAAAGTATCCCAGCCGCCGCTCTTGGAAGCGTTTCAACGATGTACTTGAAAACGGTGCAATGTTGGATGAATGGACTAAAGATGTCCGTATGCTTGGGCTTGGTTTTGTAGGCTATGAAGCCGCTATTTCCTTCTCGGACTTTTTCGAGAAATACGACCGACAAGTCACCCCTTCCGACATTCTTGATGCCGGTAAACACGACCGTGTAAAAGACTTTGGTCTTGTGGATCACGTCGCGCTCATTGATAAAATGGACACGATGAAGTCTTTCGCTGAAGTATTGACTGAAGAGCAGATGCAGAACCTTGCTCGTTACATGGTTGGTTGCCCATCTGAAGCGGCAATGAAACTGTGGGGCATCATGGGTCAAGGTCCGGTTGAAAACACCGTGGGCTTGCACCAGTGCGATGTTGACGGTAAGTCGGTGTCGACTTTCCTCAGTGAAATGCTTACCGGCAAAGTCGAAGACTGATAGCCCTTATCAGTATATAAGAGGGGCGGCTTAGTCGCCGCCCCTTTTTCTATGTACTAAAGCGAGCCGGAACAATGAATGAATACAAGGCAATGAAATATATCAGAAGTGTGTCTGACTGGTTGCATAAAAGGGGCTACACTATTGAGTGCTCCTACAATGCAGAAGATCAGGTATTACTTGGTCACAAAAAAGTGACAATCTCAACACGCAATAGTCCAGAGAATAGACTATACATTTTGCTACACGAATGTGGACACCTTTTGGAATACAACAATGACTCACCTAGTTATCACAAAAAGTATCCACTTTCAGAGCCTATGTTAATGGACGCTAGAAAGAAGTATTCAATTCGCGGACGTGTCGAGATAGTTGAAGAAGAAATTAACGCATGGAAAAAGGGCGAAAAACTAGCTGATAGGTTGGGCTTCAAGATGGACAAAGAAAGATATAGAAAATACGCCGCAAAGCAGATTATAACATACATTGACTGGGCGGCTGACCGTTCGCGTAACTAGCCGGAAACATTGGGAAACTTTTTTTCATTTTTTTGTTGATCTTTGCTCAAAAATTTGAGACAATGGATCTAACTTTTGGTGATAGGAGATCACTTTGACTTTTGATCTTGGTTTGCACGTTGCTAGGTTGCTAGAAGACGAGCCTTTTTTCGCGGCTCTGTCCCGTCACATTGAAAAATACCCATCAAATCAGCTACCTACGGCTGGTGTCCGCGTCAACCCAGACAGCGGGCGCTTTGAATTGGCGTACAACCCTAAATTCCTTGAACAAATGACTGAGCAAGAGGTTAAGATCCTGCTTTTTCATGAGTTTTATCACCTTATCTTTGAACACGTTACAGAACGCCTTCCGGCAGAGGGCATGACCCGTGAATGGAATGAAGCAACCGATGCAGCGATCAATGGTGAGATCTTCCCTGAGAAGCCTACAGAGGACATTCAAAACCTTTTTGATATGGCTGTCCTACCGGAACGCATGGGTTTGCCTCGTGGCAAAAACGCCGAATTCTATTTCAAAGCTATCAAAGCAAAGAAAGAACAAGACGGCGATTCAGATGATAATGATTCATCCGACAAAGATGATTCAAACAATCAACAAAATGGTCAAGGTTCTGGCTCCCCCGATGATAATCAGGGCAACGGAGAAGGCTTCGATTCACATGATGGTTGGTCCGAAGATGGTGCCATTCCACAAGAGGTAAAAGAGCTTGCAAAGCAACGCCTCAAAGAATCACTTTCGGAAGCCGCACAAGAGGCGACCAAAGAAGGTTGGGGTTCTGTTTCTCAATCAATGCGCAAAGAAATTATCGAACGTCTTACTACAAAAGTAGACTGGAAAAAGGTGCTTCGATACTTTATCAAAACTTCACAAAAGGCTGACAAAAAGTCTTCAGTGAAACGTATTAATCGTCGTTATCCTTACATCCACGCGGGACGTAAAACTGCACGCACTAGCAAGATTGCGATCTCCATTGATCAGTCCGGTTCTGTTAGTGATCGTATGCTTGCCGCTTTCTACAGCGAGCTTAATAAACTGGCTGATCTTGCCGAGTTTACTGTTGTCCCTTTTGACACGCAAGTTGCAGATGAATTTGTGTATGTTTGGAAACGCGGTGAATCACGCAAGTTTGAACGTGTGCGTTATGGCGGCACTTGTTTCAATGCTCCAACTAAATGGGTCAACGAACGCGAGTTTGACGGACATATTATTTTGACCGATATGTATGCTCCCAAACCTGTGCCATCGCGTTGCCAGCGTATGTGGATGACTGATAGTCACCACGCTCGCAACCCATACTTCACCACTAACGAAAAGGTTATTTCAGTGGATAGTTAATATATACTAAATGTGAGGCTCTGAGCGCCCGTCTGAGGGCGCTCTGCCTCTCCCCTTACCTCACTTGACCGGAGTCCAAACGTGCCTCAGAAACGCTCTCAGCGCCCCAGAAAAAGCTATTCGGCTGGATTCTACCGCGCCGGTCAATTGGTGCAACGCTCCAAACGTTCGCGCGTTTTATACAATGAAAAAAACGAGCAACATATCTTTTGGGAAGATCTAGGTTTGGGAATGGTTATTGGTGAGTGTCAATATAATCCAAACTATGTAAAAGTCTTTTGGCAAAAACACGGTGTGCGCGAACGTATTCACAAAAAGTTTGTATCATTGCACACCACAATAGTGAGAAAGGATGATCAGGTTTTTATTCCCTGCTCTAACGAGCAATCAAAAGATTGAAAGGCATCTAAAAGATGAGCCGATAAACTATACAGCACAAGAGTGCTCTGCTTCAGCTTTTCGTTATGCAAACCAATGCGCGCTTCT
>Ga0209536_100010898_pt1 | contig 13358 bp, 9 predicted proteins | sample DeeMarSeWOR28_12_FD_187461 | JGI IMG/M metagenome (GOLD analysis project Ga0209536, IMG submission 187461) | Marine sediment microbial communities from White Oak River estuary, North Carolina - WOR-2-8_12 (SPAdes) (version 2) | ecosystem: Environmental > Aquatic > Marine > Intertidal zone >...
TGGGAGATCCGGAGATAGTCATCGCGGTTGTTGATACCGGCATCGACTGGGACCACCCCGATCTGGCCATGAATGTCTGGTCGAATGCCGATGAAATACCGGTGAACGGCGTTGATGATGACGGAAACGGCTTTATTGATGACATTTTCGGATGGGATTTTGTGAGCGTTCCGGCCAGCTGGGTATGGCCGGGTGAGGATCCCGGGCCGGAAGACAACATGCCCTTTGATTTTGCCGGGCACGGCACTCATGTTGCCGGTATAGCTGCCGGACACACCAATAATTCACTAGGAACAGCTGGCATGACGTGGAACTGCAAGATCATGCCCTTGAGAGCCGGCTATGAGGCCAGCGACGGCTTCGGCTATCTTGAATACTTCGATGCCGGCAGGGCGATTATCTATGCGGCGGATAACGGAGCTGATGTGATTAATATGAGCTGGGGCGGGCTAGGCAATTCGACGTTTATCCGTGAAGCGGTTGAATACGCCTATAACAAGGGCTGTGTGCTTGTCGCGGCTGCCGGGAATGTGATGACCGAGTTTGCTGCCCTTCCTTATTATCCGGCCGCTTATCCTCAGGTGATGGCAGTTGCCGCGACCGATGAAGATGATCTTCTTTCTGTCTGGAACTGGTATGTTTTTTCCAATTACGGCGATTGGGTGGATATTTGCGCTCCCGGAACATACGTGCTGAGCACGATTCCCGGGAACAACTACGGATATTACAGCGGAACATCGATGGCTTCTCCTTTTGTCGCCGGACTTGCCGCGCTCGTAAAACTTAAGTTCCCGACATTTACCAACGATCAGATTGTGCAGAGGATAAAGTCGACTGCCGTTAATATTGACGCGATCAATCCGACATTCCTCAAGGGTTTGCTGGGAGCGGGCAGGATAGACGCTCACCGCGCGCTTGGCAGTCTGCGAATATCCATAGATTATCCGGCTGACGGGGCAAAGGTCGGGTCCAAAGTGCTTATCAAGGGATATGCCGATGTCGAGAATTTTCAGAGCTATATGCTTGAATACGGAGAAGGCGATAGCCCGGATTCCTGGCTGCCGATAGGCGCCTTGCATACTGCGCCTGTAAATGACGATGTTCTGGAAAGCTGGGAGACGCCCGGACTTTCCGGGGACTGTACGGTGAGGCTGACCGTTTTTGATACGTCGGGCGAGAGTTACGTCGCGGATTCAAAAGTATTTGTTTCTTCATCATATGATGTTGATCTGGTTGATGATCCTCTTCCCGGCCCGAATCCGTTTAATCCGGAAGCCCATCTGAATACCAAGATTTATTATGAACTTGGGTCTGTCCCCGCGGAGGGCGTCGATGTTGATATTTGCGTATATGACCTTACCGGGAAACTCATATGGAAAACAAGAAAACACTCTACTGCCGCCGGGCCTGTTACCGACGTTTACTGGAACGGCAAGGACGCGTTTGCCGATATGGTGGGCAACGGAGTGTATCCGTTTCTGCTAATATCTGATGGGAAGATAATTGGTCGAAATAAGATTGCCGTAATAAGGTAATTGACACCTTCCCGAATCTTAAAGTATCATTCTCCTCATGAAACTCATCCTCGCAACAAGAAACAAACATAAAATACAGGAAATCAAGGCGATACTGCGTTCCCTTTCTGTTAAAGTTCTTTCCATGCTGGATTTTGAGGGTGTTCCTCGTGTTAAAGAAGACGGGAATACATTCAAAAGCAACGCGATAAAGAAGGCAAAGGCTTTCTCGAAGAAATTCTCCATCCCTGCTGTTGCCGACGATTCAGGACTGGAGATCAAGGCCCTTCGCGGTGCTCCCGGCGTGCGTTCCGCCAGGTTTGCCGGACCGAATTCGACCAAGGAAAAATTATGCGGAAAAGTTTTAAGGCTCATGAAGGACGTTCCACCGTCAAAGAGAAACGCAAGATTTGTCTGTAATATTGCCGCTTCCTTACCTACCGGGAAAGTAAAGGTTGTCGAAGGGACGGTCAACGGCAGAATAGCATTTGAAATGCGCGGATCGAAGGGGTTTGGATACGATCCGATATTCATTCCCAAGGGCTATAAGAAGACTTTTGCCGAAATGAAACCCTCCATGAAGAATCGACTGAGCCATAGGGGCAGGGCATTGAAGAAAGCCAGGGTTGTGATAAAGAAGCTTTGTCTGACGAAATAAGTTCTGTATAATAATGTATAGATATGGCAAAACATCGTGAGCGTTGGGGAACTAAATTAGGCGTAATCCTGGCAGTTGCGGGTTCAGCTGTTGGTCTGGGCAATTTTTTAAGATTTCCTGTTCAGGCGGCACAGAACGGCGGCGGCGCGTTCATGATCCCTTATTTCATTGCTCTTCTTCTTTTAGGTATTCCTCTAATGTGGATCGAATGGGCGATAGGGAGGTACGGCGGCATCTTCGGTCACGGCTCGGCTCCCGGCGCCTTCCACCGGCTCTGGGAGAATAAGCTGGCGAAATATTTCGGCGTCATCGGGATATTCGGTCCGCTAATTATCTTTATTTATTATACCTATATTGAATCGTGGATCCTTGCTTACGCTTTCTTTTCTGTGACTCAGAAGCTGTTTGATGCCTCTACAACAAATTCTTTGCTTGCTTTCCTGCGAGGATATCAGGGACTGGTTCAGAACGAATTCTTCTCCGGCATTCATGTCGCCCTCATTTTCTTTGTGATAACGTTTTTTATCAACATCACCATAATCTATTTCGGCATAAGGGGAGGGATTGAGAGGATATGCAGGATCGCGATGCCGGCTCTTTTCCTTTTTGCCGTCGCGATAATGATAAGGGTTCTGACCCTCGGTTCCCCCGATCCGGCAAATCCATCATGGAATGTTTTCAATGGCCTGGGTTTCTTGTGGAATCCAAATTTTGAGGCGCTGAAGGACGCGAAGGTCTGGCTTGCGGCAACCGGGCAGATCTTCTTTACACTCAGCGTCGGGATAGGTGTCATCCTGACTTATGCCAGTTATCTAACGAAGGCCGATGACGTAGTTCTTTCAGGGTTGTCTGCGGCGGGCACTAACGAATTTGCGGAAGTTATTCTTGGCGGAAGCATTGCGATCCCTGTGGCTTTTGCTTTTTTTGGTCCGGTTGGAATTGTCGAAATTGCGAACGGCGGAGCCTTTAATCTGGGGTTTGTAACTTTGCCGCTCATTTTCCAGCAGATCCCGCTTGGCGCGTTCTTCGCATTTCTCTGGTTTTCTCTTCTGTTCCTTGCGGGAATAACATCTTCAATTTCTCTTGCTCAGCCGGCGGTTTCATTCGTGAGCGATGAATTCGGGATTGACACAAAGAAAGCGGTGTTGATATTTGCCGCCGTTTGTTTTATTGCCTGTCTGCCGGTGATCTTTTTCCTTGGGAACGGTGTTCTTGATGAGCTTGATTTCTGGGGCGGCACATTCTGTCTGGTTCTTTTCGCGACTATTGAGGCGATACTTTTCGCATGGGTTTTCGGCATAAACAACGCGTGGGAAGAGATCCATCTCGGGGCGCATATTAGGGTTCCCAAGATATTCAAATTTGTCATAAAATATATAACTCCGGTCTATTTGCTAACGATACTCGGATTCTGGCTCTATCAGGAGTGGCTCTCCGTGATAATGATGAAGGGTGTCAGCGCGGAGAATCTTCCTTATGTTATCGGGACGCGGATAACGCTCGTGGCGACGTTGATTGTCATAGCGCTTCTGGTCAGATTTGCCTGGAGGAGAAGGGAGAAATCTGCGGCATGAGATTTGAAGGATTGATATTCCTTGCTGTTTCATGGGCGATAATAATCTGCCTCAATATCTATTGCTTCTGGAAGGTCTTTACGGTCAGAAAATTCTAATTTTTTTGAGGATTTTCTGTGAAATTTTTGCTCTTTGGCTCCGATAAATATTTGAAAGGCTTGGTTTTATGGCGATACCTTCGATCAGGAACACCGTAAGGCATTGTTGGCGGAACCTGGGGCCGCGTGAGCGGTTTGCTCCGGTCGCCGAACGCGTCGCCATGGCATTTCACATGGTGGGGACTCCGTTCAGCCGCGAAGCCGCGTCTCAGGGGATGGATTTCCTGCGCACGGATCTTGAAAAAACGGTTTTCCTCGGCCTCCTTGATGTTTACCACAGGGAGTTTTCCGGAAGGGTATTCAAGATGGATGATTCCATGCTGGGGCAGTTCCTCTCTCTGACTGAGACAATTTCCAGGCGCTTGCGTGATTCCGGGATGACCGCTGAAAAAGTGGTGGACGCCATGTTCGTGCCTTATTCGCGAAAAAACTCCGACCCGGATTCTTTTGCCGTTTTGGCCAGGCAATCGATAATCTCGCTTCACAAGGATCCCGAATGGATCCGGACCGCACCGACTTTTGCCCCTGAGGTGATCAGGTGCAAGGATGAAAGTGAGGTCGCGAGAAAGAGCGCCGGTATGGTAGCGGATATTGTTAGCGAGAAGCCTGATGCTTTCATAAGTTTTTCAACCGGCAAGTCTCCCGTCCTTGCTCATCAGGAGCTGATAAGGCTGGCGGAGGGCGGTCTGGATTTCAGCGAGGTCAGGGCGTCCAATCTTGATGAATACCTCGGGATCCCCGATCATCTTATTGAGCGGGCTTCTTACAGCTATTATTTATTTAATAGTGTTTACGCCTTATTGGGAATACAAAACTACCGGTTGTTCAACACAAAATCCAATATTCCGATGATTGATGCCCAGCGTTATGATGAATGGGTGGTCAAGAACGCTCCCATAGACCTTCAGATGGTAGGGATCGGTCTTGCCGACGATCCTCATCTTGCTTTCAGGCAAAAATTCTCATTGCTCACCTCGCAGATAGGTGTCGTGGGGCTATCGTCAGAAGTGAGGGCAAAGAATGCCGCTGATTTTATGGGCAATCCTGATGATGTTGTTGATTTTGCCCAGTCTTTCGGTCTAGGCACTTTGATCAAGCATGTTTCCAGGATTCTTGTTATTGCCACGAGCCCGGCCAAAAAAGAACCGCTGAGAATGGCTTTTATGGAACCTGTTACCGAGCGTGTTCCCGCTTCCATGCTTCAGCTTGCATCAAAAGTTACCGTGGTCGTCGATGAGGCCGCGAATCCCTTTTAAGTGTTTCCCCGCTGAAATTATCCCCCCATATTTTCGATAAATATACGGATTTTTATGTCAGTCAAGATCAATTTATTAAAAGGATACAGGAGCCCCTGGTACGCGTTTACGCACAGGGAAGTAAAGCTTTGCCGAAGCATTAAGCCGGAAGTTCACAGGTTCTTCAATATGTTTGATTCCCCGAACAGACATCTTGTTTTGAATCCTGAATCCGGGGCTGATGTTAAACTCCTTGTTCAAGGAAAGCTGGATTTTTACCCTCATCTCTGGAAGAGCTACTGCGAAAAATTCGGCCCGTTCTTGATCGAGATATTTGAAGAAACCTTGAGTGGTGACAGACTCAAAATGCCCAAAGGAACGTTTGACGGTTTTCAGGGGCTGATAAATGCGGTAATCCTTGCAAGATATGTCCTTGAGCAGAAATGTGTCCTGCAGATGAGTGAGGTTGGGCGACGGATCGATCCCAGGCTTCTCTCGAAGAATCAGAGCGAGTTCCTTGCGGGGGCACTTGGCAGAAGCGATAACCTCCGCTGGACCGATTTTGCCGGTAAGTATAAGATCCACGCCGCTTTTCAGAAATTTGGTGCTTCTGCTCAAAAGATGCTTGAACACTGCTATCCGTGGGCATTTAACCTCAGCACACCCGAAGGCCATCATTTCCACCCTTGGCAGTTCCTCACCAAAGGCAAGTGGGAAAACGATTCCGGTGAAGTTCTGGCAAGGGTGGCGTTGAGGCATGTTTTTGAAAAGCATCTTGGGTTTGTAATGGATATGGAGACGAGGACCATTGACGAGAGATTTTTTCCCGGAAGGTACGTTGAGTTCCTGCGAGAGCAGGGGGCCGCTGAAACGCTTGACCTCTTTGAGAAGCTTGGGATAAGCGGTACGATCAATAGTGTTCCTAGGTTCAGACATAAATACGTTGATGCTTTTATCTCCACGTGGCCCTGGGCTTTTGATCTTTCAACCCCGGAGGGGAAACATCTTCATTACTGGGATTTCTTTGGCAAAGGCTTCAGGGAACAGGACGAATCGATGATAGTTGCCAGGGGAAAACATATTCTCGAGTCGCATTACAAATTAAGCATGAACCCAAATACGGGCAGGATTTCAAAATATCTTTTAGAGGATGGCGGCAAGAGATTTCTGGGAAAAACAAAATATGAGAATTGGTCGGATTTCTTTGTTTATTCCGGCATCTACAGACCTTTTAAGGATTCAGGTATTCTGGGTGAAGACTTTTCAATGGTCGGAATACTTAAAAAGATATATCCGTGGGCCTTTGATTTAAGTAAGCCCGAAGGAAAACATATCCATTTCTGGCGACTCATTAATGAAAGTCACTGGACAGCCGGCAAAATGAGAGCAGCGATCCTTCATTCTCTTGGCGAAGACGGTTTGTTTTTATCGGATTTTCCGCGCGTGAGTGAACGGTGGTTCAGGGATAAAGGGATGGGGGGCATATTTGACAGGTTCAGGTCTGTTTACAGGATAGCGAAATATGTTTTTGAGCGTGAATTTGCCGATGAGGAACTTCAGGAAGGCATGTTTAAAACAGCGAATGTAGAGCTTATTCCCTCATTCCGCAGAGTCACCTCTTATGTTTCAAATTTTTACGGCAAGGCCACGATAGACGGCCGGAACTATTGTTTCCCGAAGAAATTTATCGGTTTGCACGTAAAGAGAATGTCCTATGATTTCGGCGGCCTTTATAATGTTGATTTTGACGCCGAGGGCAATGTTACGAATAGAAAGCTGATCTATCTTTTCCGCCTTTCGGATTCCGATTCATATGATGCTGTTCATGTTAAAGATGCCGATCTTGTGTCTTTTCGCGAGCAGCCTTTCCCCAATTTGCAGCTACTGGATGAAGTGAATGAGGTCTTTCTTGACTTCGAAAGATCTATCTATTATTTCCTAATGAGTGATCAGATAGAATTCATCAATTTGTACAAGGAAAAGGGTGCATCAGGAGTGGAAGCGCATCTTAAGAAGCTGCTTTCTGCGCAATAATAACCCGTTCGATCCCCGCGTTGTCCTTGACCAGTTTTTTGTTCTTGAATTTTTCCGCTAGATCCATAACCTGTTTTGCCTGATCAAACCCGATTTCCAATGTCAGATATCCTCCCGGTTTTAGATGTTTATCGACTTCCTGAAAGATCAATCTGTAGTATTTCAGCCCGTCTTCTCCTCCATCCAATGCCTGACGGGGTTCATATTTGCTGACCTCAGGTTGTAATGAATCAATGTCAGCAGATTTTATATACGGAGGATTTGAAACAATGATGTCGAACTTGTCTTTAAGCGGTTCAAAGAGGTTCCCGACCAGAAATTCGCACCTGTCCTGAACTCCGTGTTTTACGGCGTTTGATTTTGCGATTTTTATGGCATCTTCTGATGAGTCGGTGGCGAAGACTTTGGCTTCAGGAAGATATTTGGCGAGACTTACGGCGATAACTCCCGATCCTGTTCCAAGGTCGGCGATGACGGGATCCTTGATCTGCTTACCTGTTTCCATTGCTGTTTCAACAAGCTTTTCTGTCTCGGGGCGGGGGACCAGGACGGAAGGATTGACCTCAAAATCAAGCGACATGAACGGCTGTTTGCCTGTGATATACGCGATCGGCTCCCTTTTTGAGCGTCTGAGGATCAGTTTCTTGTATTCCGCCAGCTCTTCCTTGTTCAGAACTCTTTCAAATTGAACGTAGAGCTGAATACGCGGGATGTTTAGAGAGTGCGACAGAAGGATCTCAGCTTCAAGATGGGGCCATTCGATCTCGAATTTCTTGAAATATTCAGTGGTCCAGTCGAGGAGTTTTTTGATAGTCCAGGTCTCGTTCACTTCATTTTCTCAAGCTTCTTGGTCCTGTCGGCAATGGCCAGGGCATCAATGATCTCGTCGATCTCTCCGTCAAGTACCTGTTGGAGATTGTGGACGGAAAAACCTATCCTGTGATCCGTTATCCTGCTCTGAGGGAAATTATATGTTCTGATCTTTTCCGACCTGTCGCCGGTGCCGACCATAACCTTCCTTTGTTCGGCCCTCTCACTTCTCTGTGACTCTTCCATCATGTCAAAAAGCCTGGTTCTGAGCAGCTTCATCGCCTTTGCCTTGTTCTTGTGCTGTGAGCGCTCTTCCTGGCAGGCGACGACCAGTCCTGTCGGAACGTGTGTGATCCTGATAGCTGAACTTGTTTTGTTTACGCTCTGTCCGCCCGGGCCTGACGAGCGAAATGTATCAATCCTCAGGTCATTGTCATCGATTTTCAGATCGACTTCTTCCGCCTCCGGCATTACGGCAACAGTTGCCGCGGAAGTGTGGATCCTCCCGCCCGATTCAGTAGCCGGGACTCTTTGTACCCGATGCGTTCCGCCCTCGAATTTCAGCCTGCTGTAGGCTCCCTGCCCGTAAACTCCGATAATGGCTTCCTTGAACCCGCCGAGTCCGGTGGGATTGGAGCTCACCATTTCGGTATTCCAGCCCTTGCGCTCCGCGTACCGAAGATACATCCTTACAAGATCACCTGCAAAAAGCGCTGCTTCATCACCGCCTGTGCCTGCGCGCACCTCAAGAAATATGTTCTTTTTGTCATGCGGATCCTTTGGGATAAGAAAGACTTCAAGCTCCTTGCGCAGTTCTTCAAGTTTTTCCTCAAGTTTTTCGGCTTCCTTGGAAGCAAGTTCCCTCAGCTCCTTGTCCGCGAGCATCTCCTTTGCTTCCTCAAGGCCCTTTTTAGCCGCCTTGAATTCCTGGAATTTTGCTACAGGCTCCTTTAGTTCTCCGAGCTCCTTTGAATAATTTCTGTATTTTTCGTTGTCCTTGATTATTTCGGGGTTGCTGAGGAGCTTTTCCAGCTCAGCGTGTCTTTTTTCGAGGTTTTTTAGCTTGTCTTCGAACATGAAAACACCTTGGAATTGTTAGAGGACTGATTTCAGCGCGCTTATGGCCACTTCAATTTGACCTGAATCTGGTTCCCTTGTTGTGATCTTTTGAAGTAAAACACCGGGGGCAACAAGCATCTTTGCGATAAAAGGCGCTTTCTTGTGCCTCGCGAGCCTGATTATTTCGTAGGATATTCCGGCAACGACGGGGAGAAGCGAAAGCTTTAGCGCTACTCTCATAAGGAAGGCGGGCCTTCCAAGGAATGAAAACGTAAAGATGCTCACCAGAAGAACCATCAGAATGAAGCTTGTGCCGCAGGAGGGGTGAACCTTTGAATATTTTCTGACAGAATCCGGGTTCAGGGCGTCGGGAACAAATCCTTCCATTGACCTCATTTCGTGGTAGGCGTTGATTGTTTTGTGCTCCGCCCCGTGATATTCAAAGACCCTCTTCATATCCGGCATGAAATTGACCAGAAAGAGGAATCCTACGAATATTGTCATTCTTATAAGGCCTTCAATGATGTTAAGTGATATGGTGTTAATGGGAAGCATTTTCAGCTTTGAAAAGGCGAATGCGGGCAGGGCGATAAAAAGGGCTATCGAAAAGATGATGCTAAGGGTGAATGCGAATCCCATTTCGGTCTTTGAAATATTCTCTTCTTCTCCTGCTTCTGTTGCGGAGTAGGTGAGGGACCCGATCCCCAGGGTCATGGTTTCTGCGAGGGTAACAATCCCTCGAACAAACGGCAGCCCGAGGAGAAAGTTGGCCTTTGTCCATCTGGCCTTATTTTCTTTTTTGATCGAGATCTCATTGTTGGGTTTTCGTACTGCTGTGGCGACGGCATTTTCCCCGCGCATCATGACACCTTCGATTACGGCCTGGCCGCCGATGTGAACATCGTCTTTGTGGGATAGGCAGAAGGATCTCATTTATTTGGATTTCTTTTTCGCAGGCTTTTTCTTTGAAGCCTTCTTTGCGGGTTTCTTCGCGGCTTTGGGCTTTGCAGCCTTTTTCGCCTTTGGTTTTTTCTCAGCCTTAACCTTAGCCTTTATCTCTACCTTGGGTTCAGGTTTAGGTTGAGGTTCAGGTTTAGCTTCCTCGACTTTGCCCGGAGCAGGCTTGGTTTTTGGCTTCCTCATTGCCTGGATTTTTTCCATTACGGACTTTTCTTTTTCTTCTCTTTCTTTCTTTGCCCTTGCTTCAATTTCCTTCTTTGCACGCTCCGCCGTTTCTTTGCGCATCTTCTCTTTTTCGGCTGCTTTTTCAAATTTCTTTTTAAACTTCTCCACGCGGCCCTCGGTGTCGATCAATTTTACCGTGCCGGTAAAGAGCGGGTGACACTTGCTGCAGATGTCCACTCTGATGTTCTCCTGCGTTGAGCCTACCTCGTATGTGGCTCCGCACGCGCAATGCGCTGTTGTTGTGAAATACTTTGGATGCACTCCTTCTTTCATTTGCTGCCTTCCTCCCTTTTGTGTTTATAGGTGGTCTTCAGGTCATCCTGTGTCTTCGCGGGCGCTTCTTCGTAACGCGCGAACTTTGTCTTGAAGTGACCGCGGCCGTGCGTTATGGACCTTATGTCAACCGCGTATTTCGCGATCTCGACCAGAGGGACCTGAGCCATTATCTTTCTTTCATCTATGTTCATTATCCTTCCGCGTCTTTTGTTTAAGTCTCCGGATATGCTGCCGATGTACTCTTCCGGGGCGGTAACCTCAATATCCACTATGGGCTCGAGGATGGTCGGCCTCGCGTCTTCTACGGCCTTCTTAAAACCCATTGATCCCGCTATCTTGAAGGCCATGTCGGAGGAATCAACTTCATGATACGAACCGTCAAAGAGGGTTGCCTTAACGTCGACAACCGGATATCCCGCGACGACCCCCTCATCCATAGCGCCTTTTATTCCCTTTTCAACGGCCGGGATATAGTTTTTGGGGATGGCCCCTCCGACGATCTTGTTGACGAATTCAAAACCCTTTCCTCGCGGCAGAGGTTCTATCTCGAGCCATGTGTCACCATACTGGCCTCTTCCGCCGGTCTGCTTCTTGTATTTGCCCTGGGCCTGAACCTTTTTCTTTATCGTTTCCTTGTATGGAATCCTCGGTGGGGTAAGGTCAATCTCTACTCCGTACTGTTTTTTAAACCTCTCTAGGATCATCTCAAGGTGAACGTCGCCCATTCCGGATATGACCGTTTCCTTGATCTCCGCGTCATATTTTACGGTGAATGTCGGGTCTTCCTTGCTGAAAGTACTGAACGCGATCCCGATCTTTTCGAGGTCCTCTTTTGACTTCGGATGGACAGCCAATGAATAAACCGGATCGGGATATGTCGGAGCAGGGTAGATAGTCTTGTTTGAATCTGAACAAAGCGTGTCGCCGGAATGTGTGCCCTTGAGCTTGGGCATTACGCCGATGTCGCCCGCATTGAGGGTCATCACCTCAAAGCGCTTCTTTCCCTGCAGCGCCGCGAGCTGGCCGGCCCTCTCCGCGTGTTTTGCCGTGGCGTTGTAGATGGCCGTTGAATGTTCCATCGCTCCGGAATAAATTCGTACGAATGCCAGTTCTCCGACGTGGGATTCTGTAAAGGTCTTAAAACAATAGGCGGAAAGGGGCTCGCTTTTTATTCCTTTAAGATTAAGTTGATTGCCCGATTCGTCTTTTGCCTGGATCTTTATTGTGGGCGCCGGGGCGTATTTTTCCACAACGTCAAAAACAAGGGCCGGGCCAATGTTTGACGTAGAAGAAACGCATATGAGCGGGAAGACCTTTCTGTCGGCAATGCCGTGTTTTAGGGCTTCCGTAATTTCTTCAACAGTGAGTTCTTTTCCTTCAAGATAGTCGCTTAACAGTGTGTCGTCAACATCGGCAAGTGCTTCAATGAACATTTCCCTGTAGGCTGATGTGTCGATATCCTTGGGAAGCGGTACTTCTTTTTCCTTGCCGCCTTCGAACTCGTAGGCCTTCATCGTCACAAGATCGATCATACCCTTAAAGTTAGCTTCGCTGCCTATTGGAACAAAGAGGGGGACCACGTCTTTGCCGAGAGCGCCTCTGATCGATTCCAGTGCGGAACCAAAATCTGCTCTTTCTTTGTCCATTCGGTTGAGGACCACTATGCAAGGCAGCTGGTATTCTTCGGCGTATTTCCAGAAATCGTCGGCGCCCACCCCCATGCCGGTCGTCGCGTCAAAGTTGAATAATGCGCAATCGACGACTCTAAGCGAGGAAATCACGTCTCCGATGAAGTCTATGTAGCCGGGTGTGTCAATAAAGTTGAACTTGAAGTCGCCCTTTTCCACGGCCGCGAGAGTTGAATGAATGCTGGTCTGACGCTTGAGTTCCTCGGGGTGGTAGTCCGAAACGGTATTTCCGTCGGCTATCGTTCCTATTCTTCCGATAGCTCCCGCATCAAACAGGAGCGCTTCCAGAAGGGAGGTCTTTCCTGACGCCGTTGGGCCTACCAAAGCAATGTTCCTTATGTGATCAGTTTCGTAAATTTTCATAGGGGTTAATTTTAGCAAAAAGAGGGTTTGAAAGCAACAAGAGAAAAGGAAGGCAGGTGCGACAGGTATGGCAGGTGCAACAAGTGAGACAAGTGAAATAAGTGACCTGTTCCCCTTGTTACCCCTGTTTTCATGCAAGTTTTTCGCGACTTAATCCGATATAACTAGTGGAACCCTTAATACGGACTGAGACACGTAGATGTCCTGTCCCCTAATTGGGGACGCCTGTTAGGACGAAAATCTAATAGGAATGCTTTTTAAAAAGAGAAGCGGACATGCTTCTCTTATTTTTTTGTGGAGGTAGGAATGAGCGACCCGAAAGTTACCGGAAGTGCCAGCGCTGCTGCCGGCGCGACATTACCACCAAAGAAACCGGAAGGGAATACCGCCCCTAAGAAAACTGGGCCGGCGAAGAAAGCTTCCGGCGCTGCGGGAGTGAAAAGAAAAAAACCTCCTATGCCACCGCCGGTTAATCCCAACAACATCCCGACCATAAAGCCTAAGAACTTTAATTATATTATCAATCCTCTTCTTGCGGATGTCGGGGCCGAAGGCATAACTAAGCGAACTTATGCTCCCGGCGAACTTATTGTCGCGAAAAATTCTTCACCAGGCAGTATTTATTTCATTGTGAGCGGGAAGGTGGATATCGTTGTCGGCTCTCCCGGCAATGAAAGGACGATTGCTACCAGCGGTGCGGGGGACGTAGTTGGCGAAATATCTTTGGTTACGAATCTCGCAAGAACTGCCAACGTTAGTGCGAGTGAGGAAACAGTAGTTATTGAAGTTGCGGGAGAGCATTTTAAAACCTGGTTGAAAAAGAATAGTCTCAATGAGGCCTTTATTGACCATGTTTCTCAGATT
>Ga0209536_100010899_pt1 | contig 13358 bp, 13 predicted proteins | sample DeeMarSeWOR28_12_FD_187461 | JGI IMG/M metagenome (GOLD analysis project Ga0209536, IMG submission 187461) | Marine sediment microbial communities from White Oak River estuary, North Carolina - WOR-2-8_12 (SPAdes) (version 2) | ecosystem: Environmental > Aquatic > Marine > Intertidal zone >...
CCGGGCCTCCCAGAACCAGTGCTGGGTCGTGGCGCTAACGCTCCCCGTCAGGGGCGTGATGAACACATGCAGGCCCTGGCACTCTTGGTCCCACACCAGCTTGGGCATGTATTGCGACAGGTCCACATCGCGCAACGTCTCTGCAATGGTGTCGCGCGTAAGCTCAATCGGGGGCTGCGAGCGGCCATCAACAGTAGGGCTCATGACCCACACGCCGCCACGGCTGCCAAAGAAGTACATCAGGCCCTCTGGGCTCAAGGCCCAAGAGTCGCCAAACGCCATCCCCGTGACATCCGTGAAGTAGTCAATCTGGCCGATCTCGCTCAGATCGCCACGGTACTGCGTGATGCTGTGATCGCCGCCAACAAGCAGGACATCGTCGTAGAACGGAGCCAGCGCGTTGACCACGTCCGGGTTGCGGGCTGTGTCTTGGTTTGCCCCGCCAAACGCCTTGGTCAGGCGATCCACCTTAGGGAAGAAATCCCAGTCGTATGGGTCGCCCACGGCGCTGGCGAAGATGGTGTTGGGCTCGCGGTCACTACGAGCTAGGACCATGCGGCCACGGTAGAAGGCAGCCAGTCGGCAGCCCTCAGGGATCTCGCCTGCCGTGTCGGCCTCCCAAGGCTCAAGGACGCCGCCATCCTTGATGGGGTCGTAGACCTTGTAGAGGCCATTGTCCACGAAGAACATCTGCCCATACGCCGCAACGGCCTTAGTGAAGGCGGAGCCGCTAGTGCGCGCGACGGACCCGATGCTCGTCCACGACGCCCCATTGCGCTTGTAGGCGTTTGATCCAGCGACGGCGAACGTCAGGACGTTACGCACGTCTTGGTTAGTCGTGGTGCGCGAGATCAGCGCGATTCGGTGGCGCGTGTTGAGTTCGGAGTAGACCGTGCCGTCAGCCTTGACGTTGTCATTGGCAATCCACAGGTACTCCGGCCCGTCGATGCTGGTGACGGGATAGACGTGTTCAAGCTCGGGCTTGACCGCAATAGCCCGCGCGGCGTAATCCGTGGCTCCGACCACGCCAGCGTTCAGGTCATATCGCCAGTTGGTCCCATAGCCGCTAATCCCGGTGACTCGCGTGTTGATGACGTCAGTGGTCACATCGCTTTGGGCCTTGCGGCTCAAGCGATAGATATGGTTGTCCTTGGTCCCGCCGCTAAGGTTTCCACGGCTGGGCACGTAGGCGTTGCCGTCTGCGTCTACAGCAATGCGGATCGGGATGTCGTCCGGGTCAGCAGCCCCAGCTTGGTAGTCCCCGCCGAAACACCACGCGCTGTTGTCCGGGTCGGCAGACTTGATGCCATCAGAGCCGGGGAACTGCTGGAAGATCACCTTGAAGCGCGAAGGCTCCGACGAGGTGATGTCCATAAGCGGAGTGCTATAGAAGTCCAGGGCGTAGATACGCAGGACTCGCACGTCGGTCACGCCCTTGGGGGCAAAGATCGCGTACCCCGGCTCAGTCAGGGCTGAGAAGGATCCAGTCCCCTGGACGGCGGCCATGATCTTCTCTTGGAACCCACCCGCCGAGGCATCATCAAACGTGGCGTCCAGATCCGCCCCGATATTGACCTGTGTGCCCGTAGCTCCACTGGCAACGAACGTGATCGTATTGGTCGTGGTGCCGTCGCTGAACGCCAGCGTGTCTGAGGCTTGCGGGTTTTCGTAGAAGTGAATCTCCGCGAACCCGTAGCGACGGATCCGTGCAAACGGCCCAACGTCTACGATCTTCCGGCCAATGACGCCGAAGTCGTAATCCGTGCTGCCCGTAATCGGGTTGCCGCCGGAAGTTGGATAGCCCAGATCCTTGGGGCCATAGGTGTAGATCAGGCCCTCAGTCTCATCGACGCCAACCGCGTAGCCCATGCCAGCGCCAGCGTATGCCCAGAGGTGCTGGTTGTTGATAAGACTGACTTTGGCCGTGATCCCCTGGGTTGAAGACAGCGCGTCTACAATGCGCTGCCCGGTGACGACGTCCGATACGGTCGTGCCGCTACCGCCAGTCGGGGCGTTGGAGGTGTACTGGTTGCCAGACACCGTGCCTGCTCCGCCAGAAGTGTTGAGGACGCTAGACTGCACTCCCCACTTCCACGCCATGTAGGCTTCGACCTTCTCGACCTCATCGAAGAAGCCGCCAGATCCGCGCGTGCCGTAAGAGGCATCGTGGGGACTGCTCGGCAAGCTGCTGTCCCCGAAGTAGGTGATGGCCTCGCACACCCAGCCGTCAAAGCTGGAGATTCCGCCAAGGGCCCCAGAGTTGGCAAAGTCACCCGTTGCTCCACCAGGGTAGCCGCCCCAGACCTTTCCGCCGAGGCAGTCCCTTGCGGGGGTGCGCTTGAAGTTCTCAGGCTTGAACAAGCCGTAGTTCGCACCAGACCCAGTCAAGTCCTCGTTGCTATTGACTCGGATACGGATGCGGTACTCCGATGAGCCCGAGTCGTATTCGCAGATCAGGCTAATCAGGAAAACGTTTTCTAGCTCCGCGCCGCTAATGGTTGGCGCGTGAACCTCAATCGCGCGCGTATCAGTTCCGCTGGACTCCTGAAGGACCGGCAGATCGTCAACATCGTCAATGTCCGTATCGGTAGCCGTACCGATGGGAGCGAACGGGACTCGCCAGTAGGGCGTATACAGCGCCACAACGCCAGTGGATTGCTGGACGTTTGCATTCCACTGCGCTGTGTAGTTCTGGTTCACAACGTTGCTAAGAACGCCATACTCCGAAAAGTACGGGTACTCTGCTTCGTCAGGATGGCCCGAGCTTGAGTTGCCCCAGCCATGCGCGTGGATGGTTAGGGCGATGTAGTTCGGAAAGGGCACATTGGACCAGCTACCCGAGTTCGCCATGTTGAGCAGCCACAGAGCCATAGGCTCAGTGGTGCGCGTACGAACGAGCATCGTCGTGGCCCAAGTGTGCGTCAGCACCTGCGGATACAGTCCGCCACTGCGGGACAGCGAATCACTGGTGTTGACCTTATCGCGGTGCCATTCTCCAATCCCCGCAAGCGCCGGGAGGGCTCCGCTGCCCTTCTCAAGATATGGCTGAGTTCCACTGTTTACCGACCCTACAGTGGGGTCGAACTTATAGGCCGGGAAGATGACCAAGCCATTAGGGTCATACTTCGGAAGCTGGCCGTTACTGTGGACGGGGATCGCGTGGCCGCGAGATGTTTGGTCTGTGTACTCCGTCGCAAGCCCGGACGCTACCCGATATGCCTCGCGTTGGTCGAACATGCCGACCTGCGTTCCGGGGGCTGCGGCTGCTTCACTGCGAGCGTCAATCCAGCAGTGCAGCCTCTCTTCCCAGTTATTCAGGTCCAGCGGGGTCCAGTCAACCTCTCCTGAGCCCACACCATCAGTCAGGTCCCTGTCGCTGCGAGCATCAGATGGTGCCGTGGCGTACACAAGGCCGCCCTTGCTAATCGCAATCTGACGGACAGGGTAAGTCAGGTCGTATGTGGTCGAGACCGTGGGCTGGGTGCCGTCCAGGCCAGTGATCGCATAGACGAAAGCCTCCTCGTCGGATGACTTGTTGACCGCAACGAAGAGGGTCCCTGCCCGGTACAGAATGTCCGCAAACTCACCATCGTCAGTCTCAAAGACCCAAGCGATGCTTGCGGCGTCATCGTCCTCCGCGACTTCCAGCTTGATGATGCGGCCCTGTTGCCCTTGGGGGCCAATGAGCGCGAGGTAGATGTTGCCATCAGCGTCGATTGCGAACCGCTCTAGCGCAGTGAACGTGCCAAGCGGCACCGCCTCCGACCACAACAGAACGCCATCAGCGTTGCGCTTCTCAATGACCGCGTCTTGCGTCAGCCAGTACGAGTTGCCGCCCTCATCGACCAGAACGTCCAGCGTGGACGAATCCGTCTCGTTAGCGCCTGCCCAGTCCTCCGAACGCCCAGCGATGTAGTTGAACGCGGGACGGTCGTAGACCAGCGAGCTAACGCTACGCACCGCGTTGGACCCGTTGGGCTGCGCGGCATTGAGCTTTGCCAGCCCAGGCCGCTGCCCACCCTGCATACGCTCCGTGCCCGCAGCGTAGTTGCGGACATTCTTCGCATCCGATGTCGTAAGCTCGGGCTGGTCGCCCTGCGCGTTGTTATCGACGCGGCCCTTGAACGGCCATTGGATGCGCTTGCGTGCCATCTCAGGGGTTCGTCACTTGGACGTGGAACCGGGTATCCCAGTGCTGAGGGCCAGACTCGGCAGCGCCGTTCTGGAGTTTGCCGATGGTCGGCTGCATACGCCCGTCACGGGCGCAAGCATCAACCCACATCTTGCTCTGCTCAATCCGCGACAGGCGGTCGTAGCCCAGCATCCCTGACTCGGCACCCTTGTCGTATTCCTCGAAGGCTCGCACACACTCGGTGCAGGACCACAGGAACAAGGGCTCCAGCCAGTTCGGGATGCTGACGTAGTCCGTACTCTTCTTCACCTCGGTCCAGTCGGCGTGGTAGTGGAGGATGAAGAAGTCCGTCTCGTTCGATGTCGGCGTCGGGTAAAGCTCCAGACGCAGGATCGGAGCGCCACCGCCAGCAATCGGCGTGTGGGCCGTTGCACCCCAATACTTCAGCGGAGACACGGTCCCCGTACTCCGAAGCTCTTGGAGGTTGTCGATTGACGTGAACTCGAACTGGACGGTCAGACCGTTCGTCGGGTGCAGCGAGACGATGTCCCGCATATTCGGGAGCGCAATCCAAGACTGGTTGCTAACCAGCCCCAGATTGGCAACCGCCCCCTCCAGCCACTTCCAAGGTCGTGCGTTCACCAGCCACTGGCCGGTGTGGTTCACGATGTTGACAGTGGTGTAGGGAGACGCAGACGACCCCCCAAGGGCGGCCTCAAGATAGGTCTCGACTTCGCTTACTTGGAGGGCCATCTAAGATCAGAATTCAGTGTACTCGTCGCCGTCCCAGCCGAAGCCGTTGAACAGAACGTCGGTCTTGGAAGCCGTCACAGCGTTGCCGCCAGTCGGCGTGAATCCAGTAAGGACCCAAGCCAAGTAACGGAAACCCTGAGAAGCAAGGGCCCCACTCGTTGATTTGGCCTCAGCGGGCGCAAGCAACGCAGTGGTGGTACTCAGGGTCAGGCCGTCGCCAGCCGCGACAGCATCCGTTCCGCTGACCTTGGCCTTCACGGCACCCTGAATGCGGACTTTGACGTTGTCGCCAGCGGAACCGCCCTCAAGGGCCACGCCGCAGACGTAGCTGCTGCGAGGTAGTTCCCCTGCCGCAAGAACAATCCCGCGCAGAGTGGTTCGTCCGCTAGTCGTATCGAAGTACACGTTGGCGTTCTGGGGCTTGAATACCACGATTGCGCCCTCGTACACCGTGCCATCAGCAAGCACGTTGACATCGAACGCAGGGATCTCCAGGCCGTCGCCGCCTTGTTGCGCGAAGAACATTCTTACTCCTATGTGTGGGTGAGGCAGCCCCCCGGCCTAAGCCGAGGGGCCACCGTTAGGATCAGGCGTGGACCGTTCCGAAGCCGTTGAGGCCGTCGAACAGGACCTTGATGAGGCCAGTGCCGGAGCCCAGGGCCTCAAGAGCGTAACCAACCACCTTCGAGCCAGCAGTCGTGGCGACATTGACATTGGCAGCAGTGGGGTCAGCCTCGACGCCGTTGCCCACAGCAATCGCTGCCGTGCCGTCAGCAGACACGTCAATCACGCCCTGAATGGCAAAGCGCCCAAGGGCACCCGAAGCCACATCCTCCATAGCCACCACGAAGACGCCGAACTCGTTGTCGTCAATCGAAGCGTTGCCGGAGGCAGGAGCTTGAGTAGTGGTGAACTTGTAGGTAGCCGTGTCCACAGTCGGGGCCACGGCGACAAGATCACCTTTGCTAATCGCCGCATGGGCGGTCAGCGTCATTTCAATGGTTTGAAGAGCCAGGCCGACGCCGGGGTCTTGCTGTCCGTAAACAGTAGCCATATCAGAACCTCCTAGTCAGATCAGGCAACGGGAGAGATGATGCCCAGCTTACGCCGCTCGGTGCAGACAAGCTGGTGCCAAGTGTCAACCCACATGACGTGGCTGAACGGCTGGTTCGGGTGAGGCTGAGGCTGCTTCCGCGAGAAGTAACGCTCGTCGTGGAAGACCTTGCAGAGGACATCCGTGTCGATCCAGTAGTAGCGAGGAGCCTTGACCGTAGCGGCAGCCTCGGTAGCGAGACCAGTACCGTACAGGCCAGCGGTGTCCAGCTTGCTGGCGTAGATCACCGGGATACCGGCGTAGAGCGGGTTCAGGTAGGCCGGATCCTGACGGCTGCTGGCGACCAGTTGGTCGTTGAGCAGACGCAGGGACGACATGAACGCGCGGCGGCCAGCCTTACTCGTCGCGATGAAGTTCGGGCTGTTGAGCGACTCGCTCTGGCCCTCGTACATCGGCAGCGGGTTGTACTGGACGAGGTGCATCATCTCGTCGAAAGCACTGAACAGGACGTTGGCTTTCGCCTCGGTGTCCGGGTACGTCTCGGAACCAGAGGTCAGGTCGATGCCAGCGTCGGAGGCGTCGTAGGTCGCCACTTGGTTGGACCAGTTGGCGCTGGGGTCAATGCCCTCAAGCGTCGTGGTCCAGTCGCCACCCGAAATCTGCGGATCTTGGCCGTTGTCGTTCTCGGTGATGAAGCAGGGGATCGAGAAGGGAACCGAACCAGCGGTGCCCTCCATCGACTCCACAGGAGCCGCGAACAGGTGGTCCTCCATGTGCTTGATGATGGAGGTCGCAAGGCGCTGCTCCTTCACCGCGTACAGGTCGCGGATCCGGCGGTAACGAGCCTCACGGGTCATCGAGGTGTTGACCTGGAGGCCGATCTCGTGATCGGTCCAAGCCATGTGGTCGGCGGTGAAGCGCCAGTCAGCCACACCCTCGTCAACGATCTGCGGGTTGCTGATCGAGAGGGTGGGGTTCGGGCCGCCGTAATCGACCGCAGTGTTGACCTCGTCAAAGAAGGTCTGGAAGCGCATCCGCTCCCCGCCCTTGATGATCTTGGCCGTGCCGGAAGCCTTCAGGAACTTGCCCAGAAGAGGAGACCGCTCGGTAGCTTGGTTGATGAGCTTGTCCGGCGAGTCGAAGTAAGTGTCGTCAGTGGTTGCCGCGAAGTCGGCGAAAACGTCAGTCCATCCCATTGGAGAACTCCTTGGTTATGGTCAACTCAGCCCGTACTTCTCTTCCAGCGCCTTGAAGCTCTCGTACCCGTTGTCGTAGTCCGACGCGGGTTGAGCAGCCACCTTGCGGTTGGAGGAGCGAGTTTGACTGGCCGACCGTTTACGAGAAACAGTAGACCGCCTCTCCTTCTCAGCGTCCCGAGGGTTGCCAAGGACAAGGCGTGCGGCGTCCGCGATCAGGTCATCGACAGACTGGTATTCCGCAGTGTTCAGAGAACGCACCTTAGCCGTGACAGCCTCACGCTGGTCCGGTTCGGCAAGCTGGGGGTACTTACCCTCCAGCCCACGGAAACTCTCCCTTACGAGGAGGTTTTCCACGGCACCCTGAAGCATCTGGTTTTGCTGCGCCAGGGTGTCGAAGACCGCCCGCATAGGGGCGACCATAGCCTCTGCGTCATCGCTCCCGAAGGTGTCCTTCAAGGGTGCGGTCATCTGATCCCAGTCAAGCGCGCCGGTCACAACAGGCTGGGCCTGCTGCGTGGTATCCGGTTCGCTCGCTGCATCAGAGCCGTCCTCTCCGGGTTCGGCACGGTTAGCAGACAGCTTCTTATCCACCTCCGACTGGATCTTTGCCAGCTCCAGACCCCACTCAACGAGGTCTGAATCCGACATAGAGTCCATCACGGACTGTGGAGTTTTGGCGCGACGAAGGGCTCGGACGGCAGCCTCGCGGTCGGCAGCAGGCACTTCGTCCTCTACGGCTGAAGGCTCATCAGCCGGGTCAGACTCTTGCTCCCCAGCTTCGCGTTCCTCGCCTTCCGCTTCGTCTACCGGCGAATCCTTCGCCGCATACTTATCGTCGTCCTTCAGCCCAAGGCCACGACTGGCCTCCAAGGCAGCAAAGGCCGCAAGACCCGCATCCTCTGCGGGCTCGGCAGAAGCGTTCGCCCCTGCGGGTTCCGAGGGAGCCTCGACCTCGGATTCAATCTCAACGGGTTCGTCAGTCACTTCGTTCTACTCCTGGCGGCCTTGGTGGCTCGCCTAGCTGCTGGGGTGTTCGGCACGTGTTGCTTTCCAGCGCGTGTGCCAGCGCGCTTCTTTTTGTTCGTTGCCTGGATCTCGTTGTACGAGAGGGCGCGCAGCGCAGACTCGGGCATGTAACGCTCGCCAGTCTCCTCAGACGGCTTCCCAGAAGCGGTGCGCCACTTCTGCTTCGTCCACGCCTCAAGCGAACGCTGCGACTTGGCCCTCACTTGTACCCGCCTCCAGCCTTCTTGTACTCACGCGCCAGAGCCTGCGCCTTACGCGCCGACCACTGACCGGGCTTCCCGTACTTGTCCGAAGCCATCAGGCGCTCGAAGATCCGCTTACGCAGAGTCGGCTTGGTGTAGTTGCCCGCCTCGTTGACGCGGCTCTTGCGCTCCTTCGGCATCACCACTTCACCTTGTGCGACCAATACTTCGCAGAGAGCTTGCTCGACGGCTTGCCCTGCGCGTCGTGACGCGCGTAGTACGAACGCTTGCGGGCCTTCTCAGAAGCGGTCTGCGGATTCTTACCGGCTCCGCGCACGCCCTGCTGACCGAACCTGACAAGGCGCACAGTTTCGCCCTCCTTAGCCAGGACCGCGTGAGACTTGGTCTTGTGCCCAGGAGTTTTCTTGGGCTTGTTGTACCCGGCGAATCGCTCGCCTCGATACTCAATCGCCATACGCCTATTCTCCCAAATCAGTTGTCCAAGGACCAGTCCGTAGTCGAGCCCTCTTTCGCGTTGTTCCGCGCGATGAACTCGCGGGCCTCGCGCTTGTTGTTGAAGGCTGCCCAGCCCTCCTTGGTGTGGTGTTTCACATCCGGGTGCCAGCGGTGAACTTGGCGCGAAACAAAGCCGTTGTCGATTTTGGTAGACACTTGAGAAAGAATCCGACGAAGGCGGCGGCCATTTTCGTTGCGAATCGCGCCAATATCGTCAGCCTCATCTGCGTGGAGATAAATCTCAACAACTTCGTCGTTCGACTCGTCAATGTACTCGTACAGCGGCATCAGATGCCTCCCATGATGTTGCCTTGGTTCTGAGCGTTACCGGCCATCCGGCCCGCTAGGGGGTTAGCCTGCCCCGCGTTCGCGGGCGCTGGCGATTGGGTCTGGAGCGCCTGCTGCTGCTGCATCTGCATGGCTCGCTCCTGCGCCTGGATCAGCGCCTGCTCGGTAATCATCACGCCCATGTCGTCGATGTTGAGAGCGTTGGCGGCCTTGCGGAGCATCTTGTCGATGACAGGAGCCAGCGTGGGGGCCTGGAGGCCCACCCCGGCAAGCTGCACATACATCTGCATGAACTCCATCACGCGGCGCTGGTAGAGGCCCTCGTTGGCCCGCTCCATGCTGAACGCCTCGATCTCGAACTCATACGCCTCGAAGGGCACATCGTCCGCAGGGGGGCGATACCAGACCTGACCAGCCGACTGGCCCAGCATCCGCGCCACCTCCTCGGTGACGGGATAGCGGCTCCGCTGGTCCTCGCGCATGTACCACGCGACCCGCGCCAGGATGTCCGTAACGCCACGGTAAAACTGCCGACGCACGAACTCCGTCCGAATGTTGCTGGCGCTATCGGCAATGCTGATCTCGGTCGCGGTCCCCGCGCCGCTGACATTGCCCCGGTGAACGTCCGTGATCCCGCTGACGCGCTCCAGACGCTGGCGCTCGGCCTGCATGTAGAGCATCAGTTCCGAGTGGGGTCCCCCGACCTCAAACGGCACCACCGCCTCCCGCATCGAGAGGTTGCCCGTCTGGAGCATGAAGACGCCCTGGTCCTCGAAGTTCTTGATCTGATCCGCGACCTCGGGCTCGGTGGCATTCACAGCCACGCCCTTCTTCGCTTTGCGCGCACCCTCGATGAACGCATTGGTGAAGTCGTTGAGGCTCTGGATCTGATCCTCGACCGCCGCCAGCGGCGACAGCCAGTAGGTGTCATTCGGCACCGGGTAGACACCCCAGATCACATACGGCCCCTCGCGGGGCCCGAACCACGGCTGCGGGTCACGCAGGAAGATGCCGTCCGTCGTGCCGTCCTTGTGCGCTTGCGCGCCCAGCGTGTACAGCGTGCCGTTGAAACCCTCGCGCTCGCTGACATCGTCATCGGCAACCTGCTCAGGAACCCACACTTCGTAGATCCGAAGCTCGTCGCGGTCCACGTACTCAAGGTGCCCGTCCTCGTACACCGCCGCTGACGCGGCCTCAATCGCTTCGGGACGCCAGCCAAGCTCGGGGTCCTTCCTGGCCTCCTCAAGCAAGTCGTCGCGGTCCCGCGTGTAGCAGTGGCCGTAGTAGCGAACCGCGTCACGACGGGTAGCAAGCGGGTCCCAGAAGACCGTCGTGGGGTCTAGCACCATCACACGCGGACGCATCACGTCCTCGTCCTCAGTCAGGCCCTCGCGGGCCGACTCGGGCACATACCCCGGATACGGCTCTTGGTACACGTAAGCCACGCCGTGAGCAAAGAACCCGTCCGTCGCGTAGTCCGTCATCAGGCGGTCGAACTTGCAGTCCTTCACCCAACGGTTCATCGCGTGGCTCAATGCTTCCGTGTCCGGCATCTCACCCATCGACGCCATCGCTGAGTCGTCCCTGCTGGTAACGCGCACCTTCGGGTTGTTCAGCACCAGACGCGGCAGCATGAGACTCACGTATTCGTGGTAGTGATTCTCCAGCGTCGATCCATGCGTAAGCGACCCCGGCGCTTTGTATGCCTTGCCGTGGCTCCGCTGCACCATCTTCTTGAAGTGGCGCAAGTGCTGGTCACGCTCCTCTTCAGCCGCTTTGATCTCCCCGTACAGGGACTTCTCATCGTCCTTCAGCATGTCATCCCTCTCGGGCTCGCATTAGTCGCAGGTACTCCGGGTCCCTCGTAAGCACATGCTCAGGACGCCGAGGCTCGAAAACTGTAGCAGTCGGAGGAGACAGATCCTTCTGATAAACCGCCCACAGCAGGTACAGCATCGCGTCGATGCCGTGATCGTTCACTTTGATCGGCACGTCCAGGGCGGGGCCCTCGCCCCCGACCATCTCGTACCGGCGGCTCTCGCGCGGCGGAGCCCACATGTAGCTCGGGAACTCCTCAACCGTGCAAGCCGGTTTGCTCTTCAAGAACTCGTCACGCTCATGCCGACGAGCGCCAGCCAAGAACATCAGCCGACCATTGCTCATCTCAGTGTGAGCGTGCATCACCATCGCGTACTTCGTACGGCCAGCCTGCGTGGTCTTCTTGTCCGCAGTCGTAAGCAAGGGACGACCATCCGCCGCCCGCAGGCGACGGTTCACCATCGCAATCCCAGCAGCGTTCTCAGGGTCCGTCACGCAGCGCCAGAAGCCCCACTTGTCGTGCAACTCCGCAATCGTGTCGGTCCACCAGCCGTCGTCCTGCTTCGTCCGGTAGACCTCCTCCACCAGCCAAGCACGGCCCCAGTCGTCGAAGCCCCACACACTCACCACGCCCGGTGACGTGTAGCCCCAGTCCTGGCCCGCAGCCAGCCAGTTGAGACGCACGGGGTCCCCCGCATCCGGTACGACCCACCAGTACCCGTCATTGCGCCGCTCGCACTCGCCAGACACCACGTACTTATCGGGCTCCCAGCAGTCGAAGACTTGGCCCTCGACCATGCACCACTCGCCCAGGAACAAGCGCCGGTACAGGGTCCCGCTAGTACCCGCCTTCAGGTTCTCAGAGAACTCCAGGCCGCGCTCAGTCCAGTCGTTCGCTTCCAGATCCCAGTAGGCCGGGTTGTCCTTGTACGTCGCTTGGCGGCGCAGGAACCCCGGCTGGGGCTGGGCAATGAACTTCTGGTGCAGCCAGTGGAACGGGCTCTCAGGGTTGCACTCCACCACCATCGTGTGGAACGGCGCACCCTTCGGCCAACGCAGCGCCCGGAAGAAACGCTCAAACGTGTCCTCGCTGATCTGGGTTCCCTCGACCAGCAACACCGCATTCCACTCCGTCGAGTAGTGCTTCTGAGGGTCGTCCAGACCACCCAGCACAATCTCGCTCGCACCGATCTTGTAACTCTGACGGTGCATCTTGCTCCCGCGCCCAGGGCTCAACCCATACGCAGGCAGCACTTGCTCCTCAAACGTCGTCTGCCACGACTCACGCAAGCTCCGCAGCGTCTGACGCGCAACCAAGAACCTGCTACCCGGGTAATCCAAGCACCAGCGAACCAACGTCGCTCCAGTGCCCACGCTCTTACCCGTGCCAGCACTGCTATCCAGCAAAATCGCTCGGGTGGGGTCCCCCCCACTCCGGTGAAACGGAAGCCAACGCAGGTCCCTCATCGGGCCGCGAAGCTCCAGCGGAACTCCCTGGACCGCTACGGGGTCCAATTCTTCCGCTCCCAGGACAAGCTCCGCTGCTGCATACCCTCCAGCGCACGCAGAGCCTCCACAAGAGCCTCATGGTGGCCGTACATGATCAGGAACTCGTCACTGTCCGGCGCGTCCTCTGACAGCACCTCCAGAGCCCTGAACGCTTCCTGCTCCAACCCATACAGCGCGTCTATCCCCTGCTGAATACCGTCACTTCGACTCACCATCCAAGCCTCCTTGCAGTCGGTCCGCAACCTCATGCAAGCCTGCCGTTCTCAGCGCAGCCAAGCAAGCACCAAGCACGTCCTCAGGCTTACGGCTCGCCTCCATCGAAGCCAACTCCTGCTCCTTGTCAAACGCATCCGGGTTCTCACCGTCGTGCCACTGCGCCAATTGCAACGCCACCTTCGCGTCCATCGAACCGTCCAAGATCGTTCGACGCAGCAAATCCTCCATGATGTCAGGGTTCTCCCTTACCGTGCGGCGGAAGCGCGTGCGGAAGGAGATCGCGCCTTTTGGTTTTCCTCTTGGGTTCCCGCTATAGCCCGGCAGGTAGCGCCCGGATGTATCCCGGGCGGGCGTATACCCCTCCCCCTCCCCCCCCTGCGAAGGCGCACCCGCATCCCGCGCCTGCTCGTTCTGCCCATCATCCTGGGACGCTTGCCCGTTCTGCTCGTTCTCCATGCGTTCTAGCCCCTCCTGGGCGCGTGCCTTGCCCGATTCGCGGCGACATAAGTGACATTATGCGACACGGTCGGGCGGCAAGGGGAAACTACGGGTTCGCCAGCCTAGGTGCAAGCGACTTGCCGGATCGGGTGCGCTGAGCCGCGCTCGCCGAATCCTGCGCGCTAGTATGCCCCCTGAAACCCACGCCCCCACTCCCCTGGACTGGC
>Ga0209536_100010900_pt1 | contig 13356 bp, 13 predicted proteins | sample DeeMarSeWOR28_12_FD_187461 | JGI IMG/M metagenome (GOLD analysis project Ga0209536, IMG submission 187461) | Marine sediment microbial communities from White Oak River estuary, North Carolina - WOR-2-8_12 (SPAdes) (version 2) | ecosystem: Environmental > Aquatic > Marine > Intertidal zone >...
ACGGTCTTGAAGCACCAACATCCCTTCCTTGGGGTGTTACCTACACAAATCCCGCCTGTGCCGTCGACCCCAAACTGCTGAATGTACCCGTTCACCCGACACAGCTATATGAGATCATATTCCTGATATTTCTATTCGGTATCATTATGCTACTAAAAGGCAGGCTTAAACCAGATGGCTCACTATTCCTTGTCTATCTTGGCAGTTATTCACTATGGCGCTTCAGCATTGGTTTTTTAAGGGATAATGATCCCTTCCTCTTTGGTTTAAATCAGGCACAGTTTATAGGTATACTCGTACTCGTAATAGTCATTGGTCTGCTGATATATAAGCGAGTACGGTTTGTGAAATCCGTTGAAATTCCGAAGGTAGAAAGACAAGAGGAATAGGAAGTATCCCAATCGATAATGCCACTGGGATTTTACCTATTTATAAAGAACTATTAATTGCATTAAATACATTACGCATTTGGATTTTATTGAGTTATAGTAATTACCATATATGGCGCAATCTATACTGCCAGTTCTCAGGCATTAATAATCCAAGGGTAAAAAACTTGCGTCCCCTAGCCAAAACAATTTGAGTACACGCAAGTAAGGATACGATATCAATCAATACAGATTGTGTCATTAGCATTTCAGAAAGTGGACCGGGGAAACAACCACAGGGTTTATCCTCCTCTGTATAAATATTACCTGAGCTTTTATTACAATATATACCAGAGACATAAGACCCCAGCCGAGAGCAGATAGACTTGTAAAAACACCAGTTATAAGACCAAGGCCAATGAACGTTTCTATATAAGGGGTAATATATAACCCAGGATACGAGTATGGGCCACATTCGGCATAAACCAAGGAAATTGATAACTATAAAGCATAAATACCGAGTATTTCTCAATATCAGCAAACTTAGGATTGGCTGCGTAAAGGACTAACGCAGCTATCAACAATCATAGTGCTAGAGTTATTTCACCGCTATTAAAAAAGTCTTTACTCTCACCATAACTATATACAATGTGGGTTTGTGGGTTTATCCAGTCAGAGACTCGCAGATTTCCTTCATTCTGGACAGAGTCTGCTCAATCTCCTCTTTGAGAGAAATGAACTCCGCTTTTGCCTCCTTGGTCGTGCAACCTTCACCAATCTTGCGCATACCCTCAGCTACCGATGCCTGCAAGATCAGCATTCTCTCATTTACCCTGCGATACCTATTATGCATCTCCATAAACACTGCTGCTTGAGCTTTAGTAGCTTTCACGGGAACACCTCCGATTGCTGGTATTTGTCAAACATCCAGTCAGAAAGCGAATGGTTTATTATGTCTGTATTATCTTATCATATTTACCATAACCGATTAACCGGATATAGCACCGGCTACAAGATCCATCAAGGAGGTTATTTTTATACCCATACTATATTTCTCATTCAAGGAATCCAACTGCAAGCGACAGTTTTCACAGGGACTGACGACAATCTCAGCGCCAGTCATTTTTATCTGCTCTACTTTTCTTGCGCCGGTTTGAATTCTTAAATCATCCATATCTGGCTGGGCGACAAGGCCACCACCACCACCACAACACCAGTTCTTTTCCCGATTGGGAGTCATTTCCCGATAATCTGCAGCCACCTGATGAATAATATATCTTGGTTCCTCATAGAATCCACCATTCCTGCCCACTTGACAAGGATCGTGGTAGGTAAGCGGTTCTTTTATCATACCTTGTGCAATGCTGATTTTCCCCTGCTTTATGTATTCTGCCATCAACTCAACAATACCCCTTATCTTAAAGGGTAGTTTCTCTTTCGCCCATGTCTCATAGAGGAACTGCACCACCCGGTAGGCATGACCGCATTCTGTAATAACTATTTCTTTGACATCAAGCGATTTAGCTTCATCTATAATCCGTCTGGCGATTTGTGTAGCCTGCTTTACATCACCCAGAAAATAGCCGTAGTTAGCAGCTTCAAACAATGACAGTGTCCAATTAGCCTTTGCTTGATGGAATATTACGGCTGTCGGTAATATTGTGTGTGTACCAGCTAAAGCCACATATAGTAATTCAGAACCCTTTTTACCTATCGGTATCATCGCTTTCGGGTCACCTACCCTTTCCTGCAACTCCTTTTCGGTATCCTTCAGTGTTTCGGCAATGATATCCTTGAAGAGATCGATATTCTCCCCCTTTATAACGGCGGCACCGGCAAGTTCAGTCAATATCTTCGACCCCTTACCAGCGGCAATTAGCATCGCTTTTGCTATGGCCATAAACCAGGTGGTATCTATGGAAAAGGGGCAGAAATACATACAACGGCGACAACCGGTACAAGCATAAGCTGTCTTATATAGCTCATCTAGAAGTCTATCGTCTACTTCAAGACCTTCGCTAATAGCAGGATATAATCTGCCGCTTCGGGTAAAATATTTCTTATAAACACGGCGGATGATTTCTGCGCGATAAGCAGGCAGATAGAGAATATCCCCGGTAGTTACATACTGGTGACAGGCATCCTTGCATATCGAACACCTAGTACAGATATCAAGGTAATAGAGTAGCTGTCGATTCATCCTTTTATCTATTTCACCGGCGATGGTCTGTCGAGCCTGCTCGTCCATTAGACTTCACTCCGTATTAGATTACCGGCAAAGGTACCGACAGAATGAATCAATTTACTGAAAGGGAAATAGATAAATAGTAGATTTGACGTTAGTACATGGCTAACCAGTACCCACTTTGTTGAAGATTCGACGATGGCTTCTGGAAATGCGGGCCGAAAAGCTAACAGACTGTGGATATATTCCCTGTACTCAGCCACATGCACATCACCGAAAAAACGCAGGTGGTTACCGAACAAAAGAATCACAAGAACCAACACTAATAGCAGGTAGTCCTCAGGGGTTGACAAGTCTTTATAGGGTGATTTGAAACGTCTCATTATCAGATAAGTCACACTAACCAGAAGTATAATCCCGATAGTACCACCGCTCCACATGGCAAACTTTGCCATACCTTCATCTCCGAGAGCATTGGCGATAAATGTGAATTCATTGAAAAGTCTTAGGTGGCCGACGAAGGCAGCAATCCCACCAAAGTGAAGTAGCAAAACAAAGAACCACATAGCAGCATCGACTCCCAATACCTGGGGGTAAAGAAATGTATCCTTGAAAAGCTTAAATCCCCTCGCCCATCTATTTTTAGGTTTGGGAAACATACCTAACTTCACGCTACTGCGGTTTACACTAAACCACTGATAGATTCGAAAGGTAATACCTAAAATAAAAATAGCTACCGCTATATATACCAATATACCAGCTACCAGATAGGAGAACCAGTCCATAATTACTTCAACCGCTTAACGAAGAATGTTATATCTTTGTCGGCTCGCTCAGTCTTTACGACTTCGTTACCAGTTGTCCTCGCCCAGGATGGTATGTCAGCCAAGCTCCCAGGATCAGTGGCAACGGCTTTAATAATACCGCCAACGGGTACTTTAGCAATATTCTGACTAACTCTTACCATAGGTAATGGGCACAACAAACCTCTGAGATCCAGTTCCAAATCAACCTTAATATTTTCTGCCATTCGTATCTCCTTCTCTAAATAAATAGTGAGAATTCGGAATTTTGAGCCTCTTCAACCATCAGGGCTACACCAGCAACGCCAGATACCTCGTCTATTAACTCTTTCTTATCAATCTCCATAACTTCCATACTCGTAATACAACTATACATTTTAACACCCAAGTCAATAGCCAGCTGTCTGAGTTCAGATAAACCAGATACATTCTTGTTCTTCATCATTTTACCGAACATCCAGCGACCCATGCCTAGAAATCCATATTTGCTGGGATTTGCTTTGGTTACGTCTCCACTCTCGATCAATCCCACCATGCGACCAAACAAACTCCTACCGGTTCGCATGTTTTTCTTGATACCCCGTAGACCCCAGAAAGTAAAGAACATTGTAACATCCATATTGGCGGCAGCAGCGCCGGTTGCAATAGAGAATGCTGCAAAAAGCTTGTCAAAATCTCCGCTGATAACGATTATAGTGGCTTTCTTCTTCACCTCTGTTTCTTGCTCCATTTGCCTCCTGCTCCTTTAAATTGTTTTTTATGTGCACTCCTTATTATAACTATATAACGAGCTTGCTGACTCTTTGCTATTTTTGAGTTGTTCTGCAAGGAAATTTTGCACTAGATCACAGGCTTCACCTATTCTCGGACTGGATAGCCTATAGTAAATCGTGGCCCCCTCTCGCCTTGTCGTTACGATCCCTCTCTTTCGCAATATCGATAGGTGCTGTGAAGCATTAGGCTGGGAAATATTGAGAGTGGATGATAGTTGTCCAACTGATTTCTCACCCGCACGTAATTTATGAACAAGCATCAACCGCTTTGGTTGTGAGAGTGTTTGCCATATCTCAGCCTGCATTTCAAAAAACCGCGTATTGTACCCACTTTCTATAGCCATAATCTATGCAATATATCGTTATATTAGTATATAACTATATTACCATATGTTGCTTAATCTGTCAATACTTAATCAAATAATACAAGGGAATATTCTTTATTATTTTATTAAACGTATTACTCATCTATTGAACGCGGATATCCAACCATTCTTCTATATCTTTAAAAACTTTCTCATGCTCTGGTTCATTGAAAATCTCATGGTAAAAATTTTTATAAAACTTCAGTGTCTTATCCTTTGAATTCACCCGCTGGTAGAGCATTCGGCTGCTCTCCGGATTACTTAAGCGGTCCTCAGTTCCATGCATTATGAGAACGGGCACTTTTATTTTTACCATATGGCTTGTCAGATTATTCATTGCCCTAATTAGCTCAGCCCCCAGATGAGCACTTATCCTACCACGAAATACAAGCGGATCACTTACATAGGAATCCACTACAACTTGATCCCGACTTATAGTAGAAGCATCAATCCTTTCTATACCCATCCTGGGTATTAGAACTGAAAGTATATTGGCCATCACTATTTTCAAAGGTGATAAACTCGCACCAGGTTTAATGGTGGTACCGGAAAGAAGCAATCCGTCGAACTCATCCTGATGGTCTAGGGCAAAAGTAGCAGCAATAGTTGCTCCTATGCTATGTCCGATGATAAATATAGGGTTATCAGAATGACTCCTTATTACTAGTTCCAAGAATGATTTCAGATCATCAAGATAGCATGAGAACCGTTCTACATATCCTTTCTTTCCGGCGGATTTACCATGCCCCCGGTAATCAAAAGTATAAACTGCATAATCCCTAGTGACAAAATATTTTGCTATATTTTGATACCGCCCACTGTGTTCAGCAAGCCCATGCACGATAATTAAAACAGCTTTCTGCTGTCCAGCCGGTAACCAGTATTGGTAGTACAGGCGATTGCCATTACAGCCAGAAAATTGGGATTCTTTATGTTTCATTTTCTTACCTTTGAATTAACTCTTTCAAATGAAGTCAAAGATATCGCTTAAACCAGTCCATGACTAGCTCAATCATCAATTCTAAATGTTTAGGTTCATCAAAGCCGTGATTACTACCCTTGATTATCTCCAACCTCTTTGGTACTTTGGCTTTATTATAAATAGAACGCGCATCCTCCTGTGGAACCATATTATCTTTATCGCCGTGTATCACAAGTAACGGACAGTTAATTTTTTCAACAGCACTGCAAATATCATAATTATTAACATCGGAAAAGAACTTTTCTTTTAATCTTCTGCCCGATGGCAGTTCAAAGAACTTTTCACCTTTAGACATGAGGTACATATCGTCACTGGGAATATGAAACCTACAAGGGGTTGCTAATGTAACCATCGCTTTTATCCCCTTTTGGCAAGCAGCAATTAATACTGTACCTCCGAAGCTTGATCCTATTACCGCCAATTTATTGTTATCTACCGCAGAACTATTAACAAAGCTAACAGCGGACCGGTAATCTTGGATCCTACTGGTAAGAGTCGTATTCTCAAAAATTCTTTGGCTAATTTCAGTACTAGTACCACAACCACGATAATTGAACCGCATATATGCAAAACCAGTTTTATAGAGTCTGGAAGCCAACTCCAACCACTTCCTGCCATCCTTACTGCCTTCCATTCCATGAGACATAATCACGCATGGAGCGCCCTCATATGGGATACCAAGATTTGCGGATATGGCTTCATTGCCACTCTTGAAAGTGACGGACTTTTCCATTAATCTCTTTGAATAAGGTGTTTTTTTATTAGTACCGGCATAAATAGCTAGTAGGATCAGCTTTCATGTAAACTGGTATTTTTGTAGCTGCCGAAATCATAATAATCGAATAACAAAAAAGTTTTATTTGATTTTCGGTTATCTATTATGCTACTTTATATCCGTCTTTATTAACATAGAAGTGGCAAATAAAGATAGTACATAGACAACGTCACCCAGGATAAAGGACAAAGCAAACATAGAAAGAAATCCATGCAAATTTAAGTCGGAATTGCTCAAGGTTATAAGTATAATCCCCACCAATAAATCGCGATTGTTAGAGGGATTATACTTCTTAGTCTTACTTTATCCTCTTCTTCTTTCTCCCTAACAAGAAGCCTATCCTTAAGAAGCCAGTTTTGGACCTAAACTAACCTGTACAATGTTATTATACAGATTTAAAACTACCACTTCAAGATAATTCTCTTAGCCTAGACCCAGAAGTCAAATTGATATCTCTCGAAGCATTATTGAATCATACATAGATTTTGTATATGCGATTACAAAATACGATAAATCGAATCATAGACTGATAAGGATATGGATACAATAATAGAAAATACCTCTCTCGGTATTGCGATAATCGGGGGGGGTAATTATTATTGGTGGCATTATATATACACTGATAGCAATCCTGAATATCTATATTTCTGGTTTAAGACCGAATACCACCACCCCCATTTTTCTCATCAATAGGTAATATTGGTTATTATCTGACAGTGCGTCTACTTCTTGGGATGGATTTCCTTATAGCTGTTGATATTGTCCAAACAATCCTTGAGCATTCTCTAGGAGGTTTAACCTTATTGGGAGGGATAGTGGCCATAAGAATAGCTTTAAGCTCCTTTTTGATGATATAAAATAAATCAATTATTAAAATCGAAAAGTAGCCATATTTGACAAAAATCTGATAATCCTTTTATTTATGGTTGCGAAATATCGAGACTAATTAAATTAACAAAGTACTTTAAATTGATTCTTGTATCCTTGCTACAAATTCGACTCCAAACATATTATCAAAAAATTCATTTACTATAATACATCAAAGCTTATAATCTCTTCATAACCGATTGTATCTTATAATCGCCACTTGTGTTCCTATCGCGCCGATCATCAATCCTGATATTCGTTACCACCCTATTTATTTCTTCATCAAATACATTATTATGCATCCAAGAGACTGCCGTCATTACATCACTCAATTCACCCTCTAAAATCGTACCCATAGCCGTTATATTAAAACTTACACTTGTCTGTTTGTTGAGTGGTTCGATTGCTTTAGCTACATATCTGCTCAGCGATGAAGTCTTTGTTCCTACAGGCACAATCGACACTTCAGCTATTACCATTTTGACCTCCTTTCTACAAACAAATTATTATATCACTCGGCACAGACCTGGAATGCAGATACTATATTTTATATACTATTTATTATCGGTACTAAGGATTACTAAGTGGGAATAGAAATCAACAATAGAAGCCTATCATTAATCGAAGGTGATATCACCATTAGTTCGACAGAAGCGATAGTGAATGCAGCAAACTCAGGTCTAATGGGGGGTGGCGGAGTTGACGGTGCTATCCACAGAGCTGGTGGTCCAGTAATTCTTAAGGAATGTAAGATGATAATTGAAAAACAAGGTAACTTACCAACAGGCAAAGCCGTAATTACAACTGGCGGCAATCTTAAGGCAAAGTATGTAATACATACAGTTGGTCCTATCTGGCATGGTGGAAACAGAAAAGAAGCCGATTTATTAGCGAGTAGTTATAAAGAAAGCCTTAGGTTGGCTGAGAAAAATAAATTACACTCTATCTCATTTCCTTCAATAAGCACTGGCGCTTACGGTTATCCTGTGTACAAGGCGGCGAAAGTAGCTTTAGAAACGGTTACCTCTTTTTTGAAAGAAGATGTTTCTTCTATTAGGGAAGTTGTGTTTGTTCTTTATGACTATAAGACATATGATGCTTATCAGGTTGCCTTAGCTGAATTTAGAAGTTGACCATCAGCTGAATTGAATTAATAGCAGGTTACTCTTAGAACCTTTGTTATTATGGTGAAGACTAAGCTCAGTTTGTTTTAGCACGAGGTTGGTAAGTGGAGCATTAGTCCTCTCTAAGCACAATGGTAAGCCATTCTGGACTCGAAGCAGAGACCCCAGTCTTATCATGGATGAGTGTCGCAGAAACTCCAGCCAGGAGCTGTTTGTGATTGCTCATCATAACATCCAACCGAAGATTTTTTATTTGCCTTTAATTTAAGGCTCGATTGTAGACTTGTCAACAACCTTCGAACTTATGAGTAATCCAAAGTAGTAGTTGGATCCAAAGTCAATACTTATTTTGTTCTTTTAAGATTTTTGCCATACGTTGGCCAAGTTTTTGAGCAGCCTGTACAAGATGCAAGTTCTGTTTGGCTTCTCCAAGTTTGTCGGCATAACCGCTGACGATAAATCTTCTATCCTCCGCGACGCCAAGCTCGTTGACAAACATACCTAAGGTATGTAAAGCATCTTCGATTCCTTCTTCCGCGGCGACTATAATAATACCGATCACCTTAGTCCGATACTCTTCTTTGTGTGTGTAGATGAAGTAGTTACGATCGATGAATGTCTTCATCTGTGCTGAGACATCGTAATAGTAAACAGGGGTAGCCAAGATAACACCATCAGCTTTGCGGAAGCTTTCCAGTATCCAGTTGATGTCGTCTGTTTGTAGACATGATTGAAAAGAAACGCAGTCATCATGACCCAGACAGGGATTTATTTTATATTGGCCGAGAACAATCTTCTCAGTCTGGGCACCCAATTTTTCTATCTCAACAAGGGCTCGGTCTACCAAATAGTTCGTATTACCTTCCAGCCTTGGGCTACCCACGATTGCCAAGATTTTCAATTGCTTCACCTGCAATAGAGTACATTCTTATAAACAACGCCTTATTTTATCACATTTAAAGAGAAGATTGGATTAACACTAAACTAACAGCTTGCTGGCAACAGTTTATCTGTTAAAATGTCAATTTCATACCTTTCTAGGCTGTCTCATTAAAAACTCAAAAAGTGCTAAATTTGTTAAAAAGGCTTATTTAAAAACATTTTTATATTATTACTACCAAGCTGCTATTATTTATTTTTTATAGATCTTTGCTTTTACAATTGTCAATAGGCCACTCTTCAGATAATCTACATTCTCTATAGCCAACTGATGATTCCGTAGTATACTATTAAGCCCCCCAATTGCTATGTAATCTTTGAAACCTTTGTAATGTGATCCACCGGCAACAAATTCGATGCTCCGTACCATCATAGCCCAGAAATTCCTGGGTAATGGAGCATGGAAATCTATAAAGAGTAGATAACCATCCCCACTGATAATTCTCTTCATTTCATTAACAATCCTGTTTCTAATGCCTTCTTCTTTACCATGGAGACCTAGGGATACCGAAGCATAATCAAAACTACCATTATCAAATGGTAAATTGGTGGCATCAGCTAATAAAAAGGAAACATTCGACAAAGCACTTTTTACTTTGTTTCTTAGGGCTGAATTAATCATATTTGGATCGTTGTCAATACCTGTAGCAACAATACCATGTCGTCCGTATTCAATAACTTGTGCACCCGTCCCGCAACAAATATCTAATACCCTATCACCGGTTTTCATAGCAGAAAAAAGCGGTGCGTATTGTCTAACATTTTTCAGGATCGGATCTATTAAATTTCTATAGGTGAGTGACATTTCTTCAATAATCATACAGCTTATAAGTTGATTATGAAAGAACAGAATTTAAACGCTACTTTCTGTTAATTTAACCCCATTATTGACAATCTCATCAACTTGTGATAGTTTTCCCAACAGTGGAGGTATTTAAAATAAGAGTACCTCATGAAAAAGCTATAATGATTAATAATAAAAGCGATTGTAGACTGTTTTTCAAATCTAATAAAATTAGCATAATTTTAGCAATTGGTCTCTGTTTATCGACTCTTTTAATATCACTTAGTTGTAGCACCGAAACCGTAACTGAAACAAATTCTATATTTACAACTCTAACGGGTTCGCAAACTCAAACAGTTACTGTAAATCCCAGTGGGCGAATAAACTGGTTAGAGGGAAGTAGTAACGAATGCGTCTTTTGTCATCGTATACAAACTCCGGGTATTGTGGTGCAGTTCGGTTATAGCAAAATGGCAGCAGCGGGAAATACCTGTCGTGATTGTCACGAAGTTGAATCAACGCATCCCGAAGCAGAGCCTCATCAAGGAATCTACAGAATTAGTCGACCAACTCCATTAATGTGCCAGTCTTGTCACCAAATCGAAGTCGAGCAATTCTATCAGAGTCGGCATTCCCTCCCAGCTTACGTAGCCATGGTGGGTACTCAAACCCTGAGTCCCGAACATCTTGCCATGTATGAGTCGATACCTGAGGGTGGCTATGCCCCAGATAAAGGACGCAATGCTTTGTATTTTCTTGAAGGTCCCGAGATTACCAGATTTGCCTGTGAAGGTTGCCACAGTATTGGCCGGCCAAACACTGATGGTTCTGTTGGCCAGTGTCAAGACTGCCACCAGAGGCATATCTTTAGCTTAGAACAAGCGCGTAAACCGGAAACGTGTAATGCATGTCACATAGGACCAGACCATCCACAATGGGAAATCTACCAAGAATCGGGGCATGGAATTGCTTATGCCGTAGACGGCCATAACTGGAACTGGGATGCTAGCTCTAATAGTATAACTGCTAGAGACATGCCAGCAGCCACGTGTGCGACTTGTCATCATAGCGCTTTTGGTAGTGTTGAAGCTACTCATGATCATGGGGAACGTTTAAGTTGGTACTTATTTGCTTCTATAAGCGAACGGCGTCCCAATTGGCAAGAAAACCAACTACGTATGCAGAAGGTATGCCTCCAGTGTCATAATCCCTATTTTATTACTGAATTTTACACTGATGCCGATAAAGCTACTGAAGCAGTTAATGACTGGGTGGTGGAGAGTAATGATATTTTAGCTGGCTTAAAAAGTAAAGGACTATTGACTGATGCGCCCTTTGATGAACCGTTTGATTTCGTTCATTTTGATCTTTGGCACCATTGGGGCCGTACAACCAAATTCGGTGCTTGGATGCAAGGCCCTGATTATAGTCAATGGCACGGGGCATATGAAGTATTACGCGATTTAGCTGAACTCCAACAAATAGCCGAAGAGAAAATTGCGAATGCAAACAACTAATAAGTTCTTTACAAGTTTAATATCATTTTTCGGTGTATACTGATAATATCTTTTAAGATTACTACTTAGATTGGATAAGATATGAAAAATCCAGTTCTTGTCGTTTTGATATTGCTCTTTGTTTTGTTGGCATTCTCAATCACCGTGTCATGTACGAGAGTACAAACAGTTACCGTTGATAAGACTTTCACCATTCTCGAAAACCCAGTTAAAGCTGTGGAAATACAACCGGTGAGATTGACAGTGACTGTCACAAAAACTATTACCACTACCCTTGAGGGTGTGGCAACAACAATAACATTAGAACCGGTCGTTTATATGCCCATATTTGAAAGGCCTGCGCCGGATATTCCCCACGTGTATATTATTAACATGGAGCATACAGGCATCGACTGGTATGATGATGAAGGACCTTCTGTCTGCTGGATATGTCACAACATTCCCTTTGAGCATGAAATATGGCTTGAAAATACTGAAGTATGTATGGATTGCCATACAGTTGTAGACAATCCTGTACTTACTTACTATAATTAATTATTCTGCATTTTATACAAGTGTCTTTTTATTAAGATTAACCACTGCCCCATTTTGGAAAATGCTTACTTAATTTACCTTTTAACCTGCTTCTTCCCACTTTACTTTAACAACACGTCTAAGTGTGGCTTATCCTTAAACAGTTTAGTTAAATCTAATACACTGCAGTTATTTGGACGATAATGTGTGTTATCACTTCACGAAAGCCAAAATAACTCTGTTAGGCACTGTTTCAAGAAGTAAATCGCGTCTTGAAGTGTTTATAAAACTTAATTAATTTTTAGGCATTGACAACACCTATACCGGGGAGTAGATTTAATTTTAATGTAAGGTTGAATCTTGTTGAAGATTATATAAAAGAGGACTCTTTTGACTAAATACCATTCTACAATCAGCCGTCGGGACTTCTTGAAAATTCTGGGTTTAGGTGGTATTGGGTTAGGTACTGCGGCCATATCTACTCCAGTAATCCATGACCTCGATGAAATGTTGGCTTCACCACTATCAGAGTTGAGGCGACCTTGGTATGTCAAAGAAGTAGATAAACCCACTGTTGATATTGACTGGGCAATGATGCAGCGCTTTGACGAGCATTTGGTCATGTGGTACGCCGGGCTTAGAAACGCTGTCGGTCAAACCAAGGAGAATTGGATATTCAAACTCCAGCATACAAATCGTATCAAATGGATCAATGAAAATAGGCCAGGCTACACACTTAGGGACGATGCCCTTCATAATGCTGCAAATTGGGCACCGGTTAGTTTTCTGGGCCCGCAAACTTCCTCCACACCCGAGGACTTGGGTGTACCCCGCTGGGAAGGCACACCTGAGGAAAACGCCCGCATGATAAGGGCATATTTACGACTTCATGGCGCATCTCAAGTAGGCTTTGTCGAATTGGATACGCATACTACTGAGAAGTTAATCTATGCTTTCGATACCCCAGATGGCTTTCCAGCATATGAGCAGGGCAAAAAGCTTGTTTTCAGTGATTTAGATGAGCCTTTGGAAACAGCAACAGAGCGGATCATACCTAAGAAAGCCCGTTGGGTAATCGTTTATACCATACGCATGTCGGATGTACTGATGAGGTATACTCCCAACCACATCGGTCTAGCACCAACCATGGTTGCGTACGAGCTAAAGAGCCTGATTCAGGGTCAACTCCAGAATTTCTTACGCAGCTTGGGCTATATGTGTTTAGGAGAAGCCTCATTCTATAACGCACTGGGTACCCATGTCGGTTTTGGTGTTATGGCTGGACTAGGTGAGACCAGTCGTGTAATGCACCTTCTGAGCCCGGAATACGGGCTTAGACAGAGAGTATTTATGACAATTAC
>Ga0209536_100010901_pt1 | contig 13354 bp, 13 predicted proteins | sample DeeMarSeWOR28_12_FD_187461 | JGI IMG/M metagenome (GOLD analysis project Ga0209536, IMG submission 187461) | Marine sediment microbial communities from White Oak River estuary, North Carolina - WOR-2-8_12 (SPAdes) (version 2) | ecosystem: Environmental > Aquatic > Marine > Intertidal zone >...
GAAAATATGAATCATATCTTAAAAATGATGCTCAGCGTCTTCAGAAGGAACATTCCGATATTTTAAGTGGAAATTTCAGAGCCTCAAGAGCGATATAACAGAGTGATAAACACTAAAAGCAAGGGTTGCTATTTTAATTCATAATTTTTATCATGTTTTCAAAGTTTATTTCCTTCAGTCAAAAGTATCAATCAGGAGATTGAGTTGAAGAAAATATTATTGCTATCTGCTTTATTACTTATTTTTGTTTCATGTCGTGAAGAGGTTATTGAGCCTGATAATTTTGTTGAAAATGTGAATGAACCCGTCCAGATAAATGAAAGAAATTCATATATCTTCCTTTTAAATGCACAAGATTTTTCTATGAATTTATCCGTCCCTGCCTATTTCAATTCTATCCGGACTCGTTTCAATGTTACTTTAATTGACTACAGATCAGGTTATATTAGTATTGCTGTAGAGGATTTTGAAGAACACGAAAGGTTCAGGTATTTCGGGGCTGAAGATGTATCCTATCATAGCGATCTGTTGGATGGCTATATCTTAAAAACCATCAATATAAGAGCTGTAACTTTTAGCGGTAAAATTAAGATAGAATTCAGAAAAACCCTCTAGACCATCATTTCACCAAATTAATAATAGTAATTTTTCTTATCTTGCATAGCCTTATCAACTAATCTTTTTATCATTTAAAGATCAAAGAAGCTTAATATGACCTTTCATAATATGTCTAATAATAAATTTTATCAGGTAGCCATCGAAAGCAAAATCATTCCTGAAAGGAAGGATATTACCGATAATTATAAATGGGATTTAAGTGACATTTATAAAAATGTTGAAGAATGGGAAACGGATTTCCAATGGGTAACAAGTAAGTTATCGGGCTACAAAAAATACGAGGGTAAACTTGCTGAAAATCCAGAAATTTTGTTAGCCTGTTTCAGGTTTGATGATGAAATAAATATCAGGCTGGAACAACTATATCTTTATTCTATGCTTTCAAAAGATAGCGATTTAAGAGTGAGCATATTTAATTCAATGGATGATCGCATAAAATCACTTTACTCAAAAGTTGGTGCAGCAAATTCTTTTATTCGTCCTGAACTTTTAAAAATCCCAGCTAATATTTTATTAGCAATGATTGAATCGACGAAAGAATTAAAGGTTTATAAGCATTATATAGATGACCTGCTACGTTCAAAAGAGCACACGCTTTCAAATTCCGAGGAAAAAATTTTGGCTATGGCATCGGAGCTTGCCCAGACTCCTTATAATGCTTTTTCAATCTTTACAAATGCGGATCTGAAATTGCCATTTATTGAGGATGATAAAGGAAATTTAACGGAGTTATCTCACGCAAGATTTTACTCTGCAATGTATTCAAAAGATAGAAATTACAGAGCAAGGGTCTTCAAAGCTTATCTGGAGTCATATAAAAATTATATCAATACATTCACGGTGTTATTTAATGGCAATTTAAAAACAAATATTTTTAATGCCCGGGCAAGAAATTATAACTCTGCTCTTGAAGCTGCATTACACAGAAACAACATCCCTGGCTCTGTTTACAGCAATCTTATTGAATCGGCAAATAAAAACCTTCAACCAATGCATCGATGGGCATCATTAAAGAAAAAATTACTTGGTTTAGATAAATTGTATCCATATGACGTTTATGTCACAGTTTTCAATTCTGATAATGAAAAAAGTTATACCTATGAAGATGGATTAAATATTGTTCTGAACTCTTTAAAGATTATGGGAGATGATTATTTATCTTCTCTTAATAAGGCTTTTAATAACAGATGGATTGATGTCTTTGAAACTAAAGGTAAGAGGAGCGGAGCTTATTCCTCGGGTACGACTTATGGAGTTCATCCGTATGTGTTGCTGAATTGGACCGATCTATTAAATGATGTTTTCACACTTACGCACGAGATGGGTCACAATATGCATTCTTACTACACAGGTGAAACACAACCTTATCCTTATGCTAATTACTCTATTTTCCTTGCTGAAGTTGCTTCAACATTTAATGAGTCACTATTGCTTGACCACCTGCTTGAGATAGCTGAAAGCAATGAAGAAAAATTATTTCTGCTTGAGAGATATTTAAATAATCTTACTGCTACTTTTTACAGGCAGGTAATGTTCGCCGAATTCGAGATGATAGTTTATGATAGAACTGAAAAAGGCGAATCGCTCACATTAGAAAATCTTAGTGAATTATATAAAAAAATATACCAGAAATATTGGGGACCCGAGATGGTTGTTTCTGATGAAGAACAGTACACTTGGGCTCGCATCCCACATTTTTATTATAACTTTTATGTTTACCAGTATGCAACAGGTTTTGCAGCTTCAGAAGTGCTAGCAAAGAATGTAAAAACCAAAGGTGATCCTGCAGTTGAAAGGTATCTTAACTTTCTAAAAGCTGGAAGCTCCGACTATCCTATTAACATCTTAAAAACTGCGGGCGTAGATATGAATTCTCCGGAACCTGTCCTAGCTGTAAGTGCAAGAATGAATCAGGTTCTTGATGAAATGGAAGAATTGTTATAAGGACGCACAAAAATGAAACTATATAATAAAATTTTATTAAATGAGTATGATCAATCCCTTACATATGACGATATTAGTCTAATCCCTACCGAAGTATCCCGAATAAAGTCGAGGAAAGAAGTTAATACTTCATCAAATTTTTTAGGGACTAAACTATCCCTTCCCGTAATTTCAAGCCCCATGGAAAGTGTTACTGGAATTGAGATGGCAAAGGAATTAAATTCTCTTGGCTGTCTGGGAATTGTAAACCGTTTTGATTCTTCACTAAATGAGATACTTAATAATATAAATAGTGTGCGTAAAATAAATGCAATATCAATTGCTTTAAATACACCATTAGACACTGTGAAAAAACTTTCTGAAGGAAAAAAAATTATTTGTATCGATACTGCAAATGCAAATAACCGTGAAGTCTTAAAAAAAACTGAGTTGCTAAAAAACAGTTTAAATGTTAAAGTAATTGTTGGAAATATTGCACATGGAGCTTCATTGAAACAGCTTGTTGATGCTGGCACCGATGCAGTAAGAGTTGGAATAGGAAGCGGAAGTGTGTGTTCTACGAGTATCCAAACCGGAATTGGTATCGGACAAGTATCTTCACTTCTGGATGTTTACTTTGCAAGAAAAGAAGGTAAGCATAAGATTGCTGTAATTGCAGACGGTGGAATTAAGGGTTCCGGGGATGTTGCCAAGGCAATCGCGCTTGGAGCTGACGCTGTAATGCTGGGAAGACTTCTTGCAGGCACCAGAGAAACTCCCGGGGAAGTAATTCGTTATAAAGATCAATTATGGAAAAAATACCGCGGTTCAGCATCTTTTGGTGTAAAGATGAAAAATGAATTTATTGAAGGAGCTGAGACAATGGTTCCTTTTAAAGGTGCTGTAATGAATGTTATTAATGCAATTTCAGACGGTCTTCGTAGTTCTATGAGTTATATGAACTGTAAGTCGATTGAAGAATTAAGAAGAATAGAATCCTTTGCTGTGCTTAGTAATTATTCATATTTAGAACGTCTTCCAAAACCATAGTTTTTAGGATAGTGATTTTTAAAAAGAATTCGTTTCTTTTATTTTGTAAATTTTGAGCAATAATTTTAATAAATGAGGGAATATTTTTATGGCTAAAAAGAAACACGGAAAAAGTATTGAACTGTTAAATAAAGCCGTTGCAGATGAACTGCTGGCGATTCACCAGTATATGTATTTTCATTTTCACTGTGATGACCAGGGATATGATCTTTTAGCAAGTCTATTTAAGAATACTGCTATTCAGGAAATGGGGCATGTAGAAGTTTTGTCGGAGAGAATTTTATTTCTTAACGGTGATGTAGATATGAAAATAGTTGGTCAAGTAAAGAAGATCAAGGATCCAAAAGAAATGGTAAAATGTGCTGCCCAGATGGAAGATGACAGTGCTAAAGAATATAATGAATGGGCTAATGAATGTTCAGCAAATGCTGACTCGGCATCTAAGAAAATCTTCGAGGATTTGGTTCTTGAAGAGGAAAGGCATTTCGATCAATTTGATACCGAAATAGGAAATATGGAAAAATTTGGAGAAAATTACCTGGCACTCCAATCTATTGAAAGAAGCAAGCTTATATCAGCAAAAATCAGGCAGACTTAGTTCAGGAAGATTCATTATAAAAATAAACTGATAAATAGATTTATTTAATTTTATTAACAGGACGGGTTTAGTATTGAAAAAAATGCTATTAATTGTTTTAGTACAATTATTTATCTTTTATATAGCTTGTACCAGCAGCATTTCACAAATTGATTTAGTAGGCACGTGGGGTGGGGAACACATTGGTTTAACAATTTTGGATAGTACTGCAAACCTAGAATATGATTGTGCACACGGTACAATTGATGAACCTATCTCTACTGATACTGAGGGACACTTCGAAGTAACGGGGACACATGTGTTTGAGCATGGAGGACCGATCAGAATTGATGAAACACTTGAAAAATATCCTGCTTTATATAAGGGACGTATTGAAGGGGAAAAAATGACACTGATATTAATACTAAAGGATACCGAAACTGAAATCGACACTTTTTGGTTAACTCGTGGGGCTGAACCAATAATATATAAATGTTTATAAGTTCATTTAGGAAGCACTTTGTATTAAAATAATTATCCAAAATTGTTCAAAGATTAACCGTATACGCACCCGCGGAATTTATGATCAAGATACAGTTTATATTATTATTGATGAATTGGTTTGCTGCTATGTTTCATTTTTACAATATAATCAACCCTTCATAATTCCTACATTTCATACAAGAATTAATGATCAAATGGATTTCACGGTACAAAAGCTACTCGGTTATTAAAGCACATTGCAGCGGGAATTGATGTTTTTTCTCTAAGGTTGGGATTCCGACCTTTTTATTATTTATGAAATTTAAAATAATGTCGGAAATTTTTAGCTGCTACTGTCATAAATTATTGCCTTCAAAGATCAAGATTATTTTCTGAATTTCTAATAAAAAAAAGGATTTTTATGAAAAATAAATTAGGTGTTGATCTGACGGCTTTAATTCTTTTAGCCATTTTTATTTCAGGATGTACGGAAGAAACAACTACAGAACCTTCAGAGGAAAATCTTCTTATTAATACTTCATTTGAAGAAAATGGATATTTTTCTTCCGATGGCTGGACCCTATCAACCCAAAGTGATTCTTCTAAAGATGTTCCTACTAATGGGGGTAATTATTCACTGCTTCTGAAAGCAAATTGGTTCCCTGAACTCTATTCTGAAATAAAGGTACCTGTCTTATCTCAATATAATAATTATAAATTATCGTTTTGGTCAAAATCAACTGGAGTTACTAGTGGAATTTATGGAAGAAGTATTTTATCTCTTTTACGAAACGGTTCAATATTAAAATCAAAGAGCATTATAGTTGATGATATTATTTGGCGCAGTTATACAATTGTTGATACTTTCAATGTCTCTGAAGGTGATTCATTCCTTGTTCAGCTAACAGCTGGAATTAGCCAACTTCTTCCTGGTGAGACATACTTCGACCTTTGCAAACTCGAAGCAGTTGAGTGATCTTAGAGTTTTTTCCTCTTTAACCTTAATGAATTAGAAACTACTGATACCGAACTGAATGACATTGCAAATGCTGCGATCATCGGATTCAACATTCCGAATGCTGCCAGCGGTACGCCAATTATATTATAAATAAAAGCCCAGAATAGATTTTGTTTAATTGTTTTCAATGTCAAACGGGAAAGTTTTAGTGACTTTACAACTCCATCTAAATTTCCACTCATTAAAACAATATCTGCTGATTCGATTGCAACATCAGTCCCTGTTCCCATAGCAATCCCAATATTACTCTGAGCTAGTGCTGGTGCATCATTTATTCCATCTCCAACCATTGCAACAATTCTACCATTGTTTTGGTATTCTGAAACTATTTTATTCTTATCGCCGGGTAAAACCTGTGCATTAAAATTATCGAAACCAACTCTATCAGCAATATTTTTTGCTGAATGATTATTATCACCCGTTAGCAATACAGTTTTTAGTTTCATTGTTTTTAATTTATCAATTACTTGTGATGCATTACTCTTTAGTTCGTCTTCCAAAGTAATCAAACCCTTTAGTCTTCCGTTAATTGAAACTGCTATTATTGTATTGCTATCTTCTGAAAATTTATCTATAGTTTTTTCAAATTCTGTTGTAATTATCGAATTAGTTTCCATCAGGGAAATACTGCCCACTAGGACTTCATTGCCATTAACCAGCCCTTTTAATCCAGATCCAGTCAGGCTTTCAAAACTTTCCGGTTTCTCTAAATTAATTCCTCTATTTTTTACATAACTTACAATTGCATTTGCTAGTGGGTGTTCCGATCTTTGTTCTAAAGATCCGGCAATCCTTAATAGTTCTTCTTCATTAAATCCGTTAGTAAATACTGAACTTACTTTTAGTTTTCCAGTTGTAATCGTTCCGGTTTTATCAAAAATTATCGTATCAATTTTATGAGCAAGTTCCAGGCTTTCGGCACGCTTAATAAGAATACCGTTTTGCGCACCTTTCCCTGTTCCAACAATTATTGCAGTTGGTGTCGCAAGTCCAAGTGCGCAAGGACAGGCTATTATTAATACAGCAACAAAATTCATTAATGCTACACTAAATCCTGCTGAGCTTAAAAGAAGCCATCCCAAAAATGATACTATTGCAATAAGAAGTATTACAGGTACGAAAACAGCAGCAATGTTATCAGCAAGTCTTTGTATTGGGGCTTTAGAACCTTGAGCCGCTTCCACCATTTTAATAATTTGACCAAGCATAGAATTATTACCGATTGCAGTCACCTCGAATTCAAAGCTTCCGATTTTATTTATTGTGCCTCCTATTACTTTTGACCCAATACTTTTTTCTACAGGTATTGATTCACCGGTTATCATTGATTCATCAATTGTAGAATATCCGGCTCTGATTTTTCCATCTGCAGGAATTTTTCCACCTGGTTTAACTATAGCAATATCGCCTATTAAAAGATCAATTAGATCAATTTCTTCTTCGATTTCATTTCTTCGTACCGTTACTTTTTGAGGTTTAAGCTCTAAAAGCTTTTTAATTGCTAAGCCCGTTTTTGATTTTGCTCTGCTCTCCAGCCATCTTCCCATTAAGATTAATGTTATAATAACTGCCGCGCTATCAAAATAAACATGCGAAGTAATCCGGTTATCAGAAAATATTTCGGGAAAGAGAGTAATGATTGTGCTGAATAAATATGCCGAACCGGTGCCGATAGCAACAAGTGAGTTCATATCGGCAGTAAAATGCAGAAGGTTTTTCCAAAAGATTTTATAAAATCTTTTACCTGAAATAAATACTACCGGTGTTGTTAAAACCAGCAGGATTCTGTTTATAAATTCTGAGGATAGTTGAACAAGATTATGAAATCCGTCCCACATCATTCCCATATTCAGAAGAAGAATTGGAATAGATAAAATAATTGCAAATAAAAAGTCTTTCTTTAATTCTTCATCATACTCTGTTTTCTTATCCGACAGAATCTCACTGGGAACAGATTGTGTTTCATTATAGGTAGAAGAAAAATCAATTTTATATCCAGCATCTTCAACAGCTTTCTCAATTTGTTTTAATGTTGCTAAATCTCCATCAATTTCAAAGGTAGCTTTTTCTGTTGCCAGGTTAACGGATACATTTTTTATTCCTTCAATTTCACTAATGGATTTTTCAACTCTCGCCACACAACTTGCACAGGTCATTCCTTCAACCGGGGCACTTATCAATTTACTCTCTTGATTTAAATCTGCAATTTCTATCATAACATTTTTCGATGTTTTCAATTTACAATTTTATAGCCGGCATCTTCTATAGCTTTTACGATCAATTCTTCTTTTGTCTCACCTTCATCAAATTCAACTTTGGCGGAACCAATGTTAACTTCACACTTTCTAAGATTAAGTTTTGATAAACTTTTTTGAACAGCCAAAACACAATGATGGCAACTCATTCCTTCAATTTTAAAGTCTTTTTTCATCTTTTGCTCTTTTAATGATTCTTATGTTTGATTAGAATAATTCCTGCCCGAAAATAGTTGAAAAATCGCTCATTTAATAGAATAACAATATTAATTGGCAAATAGTTGATTTTACTATGATTTCACTTAGCTTATTGATCACTTTTAAATGGTAAATGTTCCTTTCTCAATTGCCGTAACTGACTATTTTAATTGATATTACAGCAAAACTTTATTACTTTAGCTGCCTGATTTTCAGAAATAATAAAATATTAAATAACTAAAAAGGTGAAAAAATGACCAAGGCTGACATTGTTGATAAAGTCGCAGCCGGGACCGGGCTAACCAAACTGGAAACAGAAGCCATCGTAGAAGGATTTTTAAAGACAGTAATTGAAGCTTTGAAAGAAGGAAAGGGTATTGAGATAAGAGGTTTTGGAAGCTATAGAGTAAAGAAAAAGAATGCTCGTCAGGCAAGAAACCCCAAAACAGGTGAGTCTGTATTTGTTCCTGAGCATTATGTTCCTACTTTTAAGTTCTCTAAGGATTTTAAAGAACTTGTTAATTCTGGAATGTTGGAAAAGGATCGGAGATAATTTAATCAATGAATTACTGTTCAGAATGCGGTTATAGGATAGAAGGCGGATTCAAGTTTTGCCCGAATTGTGGGTCACAGATAAATACTTTATCAATTTCATCTGAGAGAGGCGAAAAAGTTGAAGAAGTAATTGTGTGTAAAAATTGTGGTGAAGAAAATTCATTAACAAGCTCAAATTGTTTTAGCTGCGGTGTTCCTTTAAAAGGTGTTAAGAATAAAAAGCAAGTAAAAGTAAATCTTACTAATGAAAAAAATGATAGGAAAAAATTTAGTAGTTTGAATTCTTCAAAGGTGAAGAACATAAACTCAGATGATAAAGTTCTCGACAATAAAAAAATATTAATGATCTCAACCTTTGTTGTAATTGTTTTTGTCATTGCGCTTTTAATAACAGGAGTGTTTGATTCAGGTGTTCAGAGTACAGTTACACAAATGAATGATCAATCGAACGGCTCTGATGTAAGTCTTGAGAACCTGCAAGAAATTAATGATCTTGAAAATAAAATATTAGCAAATCCTGATGATTTGGAATCCACATTGCATCTGGCACATTTACAACAGGATTCAAGGCTTTTTGAAAAAGCCATTGCTAATTACAAAAAATACTTAGAGAAAAATCCTGAGAATTCAGACGCACGGGTGGATATGGGAATTTGTTTTTATAATCTTGGTGATTATACTGCAGCGATTAATGAAATGGAAACTGCTCTGAAGTATCAGCCGAATCATCAAATTGCCTGTCTGAATCTTGGGATAGTAAATTTGACTGCACAAAACATAGAAGTTTCTAAAGAGTGGTTTAGAAAAGCCTTGGAATTAAACCCAGAAACTGAAGCTGGAAAAAGAGCACAGGAATTATTAAACTCACATTAAAAAAAGGAGATGTAAATGCCTTGTGGTAGAAAACGAAAACGTCATAAAATGTCAACTCACAAAAGGAAAAAGAGACTTAGAAAGAATAGACATAAAAAGAAAATAAGATAATCTTAATACTTTCTTAACGGCCAACTTAGCTCAGCTGGTAGAGCAGCGCATTCGTAATGCGCCGGTCGCCGGTTCAAGTCCGGCAGTTGGCTCAACCTTCCAAATGCTAGTCCGTTCTTTGATAAAACTGTTCATATCCTGAATATTTTACCAGGGAGTAATTTTAGTAAAACTAAATATTTTTCTAAATACTTCTTGACTTTAGTCGAAATTTTACATTATTTTTGGGGTGTAGTGGGGAAAAGTGGTGAAGAATCCCAAATAATGGAAAAGAATTGTTTAAAGGACAGTTTACATACTCAATAGATTCTAAAAGCAGAATAAGCATTCCGGCAAAAATTCGGAAACACATTTCGCCTGATGCAAACGATACAATTGTGATGACCAAAGGATTATCAAGCTGTATTGATTTGTACCCCCTTGATGAGTGGCAAAAAATAGAAGAAAAACTTTTAAAGTTAAACCAATTCCAACCCGATGATCTAAGATTTATAAGAATGTTCGTCCAATATGCGCATGAGGATGTAATGGATGCACAATCAAGAATATTAATTCCACAAATGCTGATTGATTATGCGCAGATTGAGAAGGAGGTATTGATAATCGGTGCTCTCAGAAAGATCGAAGTCTGGAATCCCAAAACATATGATGAATATCTAAAGCAGTCTCCAATGACATATGAAGAGATTGCTGCAAAAGTTATGAACGGTGGATGATACGGACTCACTTACCCGTTTTGCTAAGTGAAAGCGTTGACTATTTAGTTACAAAAAAGAATGGGATTTATTTCGAAGGAACTTTAGGATTTGGTGGACACACGGAGGAGATACTTAGCAGGTTAAGGAAAGAAGGTAGTATTGTTTCTACAGATGTTGATCAGAATGCATTCGACTATTGTAAGGACAAATTTAAAAATGAAAATAGGATTAAGCTTTACAATTTTAATTTTTCGCTGGTTGATGTAATTGCAAAGATTGAATCATTAGAGTTCTTTGACGGAATTTTGGCGGATCTTGGAGTTTCTTCTTTTCAACTCGATAATGCCGCAGCAGGTTTTTCATATAGTATAAACTCAAAACTGGACCTCCGATTAGATAAAAACTTGCGAAAGACTGCTGCGGATTTTATTAACCATGAATCCGAAGAAAAGATAGCGAATGTCATATTCGAATATGGAGAAGAGAAAAATTCCAAAAGGATTGCCCGTAAGATTTCCGAAGCTCGTAAAATTAAGAGCATTGAAAAGACTGATGAGTTGAAAAAGATTATTTCATCAGTTACGAATCCAAAATACTTAACTAAGACCCTTTCTCGGGTTTTTCAGTCATTAAGGATTTATGTAAATGATGAGCTAGGTGCTTTGAAGTCTTTTCTTGAAAATTCGATTCCAGTATTAAAAAAGGGAGGTCGATTGGTTGTTATTAGTTACCACTCCTTAGAAGATAGGATTGTAAAAGAATTTTTTAAGTATGAAAATCTTAGTTGCGTTTGTCCAACTGACGCCCCGATATGTACATGTGGTAAAGTAAAAAGATTAAAAATAATAACCAGGAAACCTATTACTCCATCTGAGACTGAAATAGAAAACAACAAGAGAGCCAGGAGCGCTAAATTAAGAGTTGCTGAAAGAATATGAAAAAAAGTTTTAAACCTTTGATAATTGTCATAAGTTCTTTACTGGTACTCATTACCATTCTTTTATTAATTTCACAAGGATTACGCCTTAAGTATGAAGAATTACAGAGAGAACAGACTCAATTAGAAAATCAAATTAAAACAGAAAAAACATTAATGGTTAACCTTATAGCAAATTACCAAATGATGACAGCAGAGGATTTAATTAAAAATTATGCATCAAATGAACTTGCTTTGGTTGAAGCTGATTCAGATACAGGAAAGAAAATAATATTGTTCACTGAGGACCTAGTTAAACTAACTGAGAGTTTGCAACAAACAAATGAATAATGCAAGGGTCTTGCTCGTCTTAATTTTTGTTGTGCTCATTTTTCTTGCACTTGTGCTCAGACTTGTTACTGTTCAGGTAATCAAAGGCGATGAGTTGAGTTACTTTGCAAAACGTCAGCAGATAAATACAGAAACCGTTAAGGCTGAAAGAGGATTTATTTACGACCGGAATGATGTCCTTCTAGTGTATAACCGAAATGATTACTCATTCTATGTTGACTTGCGGATGTTGCCCGTCTCTGAAAAAGAAAAACTTGCGAAAATATTTTCAAAAATAATTGGAAAAAGTAAAGGTCACTATTTAAATCTGCTAAAAGGCAAAGGTAAAACTATTTGTCTGGAGAAAAAGGTTCCTGTTGAAAAATCAGTTAAGCTTTTTGAGTACAATAATCCTGCGTTTTTTTATGTTGAAGAACCCACAAGTGTTTTTCACTACGGTTCGTTAGCCTCTCACGTTCTCGGTTATGTTAACAGTGAATATAAGGGTGTAAATGGCGTCTCTAAAACTTTCGATGATGTGTTGAGGGGAATAGATGGTTCCCGAATGGTTGAGCGAAATGCCTTAGGTGATATCATCTCAATTTCAGAAGACGAGACAAGACCTCCTCTATCCGGTGATGATATTTACCTCACAATTGACAAACGATTTCAAAGCATTATTGAGGAAGAGCTTAAGAAGAGTTTGGAGTTAAATTCTGCAGAGTCAGCTACTTGCATAATTATGAACCCTAACTCTGGTGAAATTCTAGCAATGGCCAACATAAGTGATTATGATCCCAATAATTATTCGAAATATGGTGATTTTGAAAGAAAGAACAGGGCAATAACGGATTCATATGAACCAGGTTCAACTTTTAAAGCAATTACTTTAGCAACTCTTTTAGAAGAGAAAGCTTGTAATGAAAGTGAGAGAATTTTTGTTGAGAACGGAGTTTTCAAATTTAGAAACAAATATATAAGAGATACACACAAATATGAGTTTCTAACCGTCAAAGGGATTGTGGAAGAATCTAGTAACATAGGTATTGCAAAATTAATTCAACGAATCAGTGACGAAAAATATTATGAGCATGTCAGAAGTTTTGGATTCGGTACATACACAACTGTTTCGTTACCCGGCGAAGTTACAGGAAAACTAAGAGATCTTGGACAATGGTCCAAGCTTACAAAAACCTACATGTCTTTTGGTTATGGTATTTCGGTTACTCCTTTGCAACTCACTAATGCTTTTTGTGCACTTGTGAATGGGGGCATTCTGTATCAACCAAGGATAGTTAAAAAGCAGGTCGACAAAAACGGAAATATTATCAAAGAGTATTCTCCAATTGTTGTTAGGAGAGTTATAAATGAGAAGACATCGGAACGAATGCGAAAATTGTTATTGGGAGCAGTAGAAAACGGTACAGGTAAAATGGCGAGGATTGATTCAGTCGCAATCGGAGGGAAAACAGGCACATCGAAAATAATCGTCAATGGTAAATACTCGTATGATAAATACTATTCATCATTTGTAGGTTTTTATCCCGCTGATAATCCACAGCTAGTTTGTTACGTATTAATAAATAAACCAAATGGGAATTATTATGGTGGTTTAGTAGCAGCACCAGTATTTAAAAATATTGTGAGCAGAATTCTCTCACTTGAAAATAATAATGAGCACCAACCGGTATTGAAAAATGACCTTCGGACAGTTCATCATGAAAAATCAGATTACACTGAAGAATTTCT
>Ga0209536_100010902_pt1 | contig 13354 bp, 12 predicted proteins | sample DeeMarSeWOR28_12_FD_187461 | JGI IMG/M metagenome (GOLD analysis project Ga0209536, IMG submission 187461) | Marine sediment microbial communities from White Oak River estuary, North Carolina - WOR-2-8_12 (SPAdes) (version 2) | ecosystem: Environmental > Aquatic > Marine > Intertidal zone >...
GTAGGGTCCTCCATAGTAAGTTTTGCCAAAGAATCATCTAACTTGTCCTGGTCGACCTTGCTTTTGGGTTCAATAGCCATGGAAAGCACCGGTTCGACAAATCGTATAGCCTCAAGAAGCACTGGTCGCGTCGTATCGCAAATAGTGTCACCTGTTGAGGTCATTTTAAGTCCCAGGCTAGCTACAATGCCTCCGGTCTCAATATGATTTATTTCCTCACGGTGATCGGCATGCATAACATATAGTTTTCCTAATCTCTCTTTCTGATCTATGCTGGAGTTCAGAATTTGTGCTCCGGCTTTAACCCTGCCCGAGTATACACGCAAGTAAACTAACCTGCCCATAAACGGATCAAAAACCGTTTTAAATGCTAACGCAGCAAAAGGTTCATCATCACTCGCCGGACGAAGGATTTCTTTTCCACTTCTAGGATCAGTGGCTGAGATTGGCGGAATATCCAGCGGCGAAGGGAGGTAATCTACAATAGCATCAAGCAATAACTGGATACCTCTATCTCTTAATGCACTGCCGCAGAGGATAGGGACGATGCAGTTAGCGAGTGTTAGCCTTCTTATAGCCGACTTAATTTGAGATGCGGATACGTCTTGTCCATCAATGTACATCATCATAATATCCTCATCGAGCTCGGCTAAGGTTTCAATCAATATTTGGCGATGCTTGGTGAGCAAAGCTTCACTATCTTCTTCAACTGGAGTTGAATTAGAATCAACAGGGAAAGAAACGACTTTGTTTTCGACAAGGTCAATAATACCCCGAAAGAGTTTTTCACTTCCTATGGGGATCTGTATGGGTAATGCTTTGATTCGTAACCTTTCATTAATCATTGCCACCGTACGATAAAAATCAGCGCCAATCCTGTCCATCTTATTGATAAAGCAAATCCTGGCGACGCCATATTTATCTGCCTGGCGCCATACAGCCTCCGATTGAGCCTCTACTCCGGCTACGCCATCGAAAATCACCACACCACCATCTAACACACGGAGGCTACGCTCCACTTCAGCAGTAAAATCTACATGTCCAGGGGTGTCTATGATGTTTATACAATGTTCGCGCCAATGACATGTCGTAGCCGCTGAAGTAATGGTAATTCCTCGTTCTCTTTCCTGCTCCATCCAATCCATTACCGCAGTCCCTTCATCTACGCTCCCGACCTTATAAGTTCGCCTTGTGTGATGTAATATCATTTCCGTAGCTGTGGTCTTGCCAGCATCTATATGGGCAATAATCCCTATATTCCGTATCTTTTCCAGAGGGAAAGCCCGTGACATAAGTTTATCCTTTGCCTCAATTACTGTTTTTAACACGACTTATTACCAGCGATAGTGAGCAAAGGCTTTGTTAGCCTCTGCCATCTTGTGAAGATCATCACGTTTCTTAATTGCTGTCCCCCTACCATTGACAGCATCAACCAACTCGCTTGCCAGCCTTTCTTCCATAGATTTGCCACGACGAGCTCGTGCTGAAGCAATGAGCCATCTCATAGCAAGGGCACGCCCTCGATCTTCCCTTACTTCCGTTGGGACTTGGTAAGTAGCCCCACCAACACGGCGTGATTTAACCATGAGCAGTGGCGTAGCATTTCTAATCGCTCGCTCTAATGCTTCTTCAGGACTGCTATTCACTTGCTCAGCCGTTAGCTGTAACGCATTATAGACAATTCGCTCGGCAGTAGACTTTTGTCCTCGTATCATAATTCTATTAATAAATTTGGCTACCGTAGTGCTGTCATATTTCGCATCGGGTGGCGGTATTCTCTTTACTACTTTTCTAGATCCTCTTGGCATTCTATATCCTCGTTATTTTGGTGCCTTAGCTCCATACCTGCTGCGACCTCGCTTACGATCAGACACTCCCTCAGTGTCCAAGGTACCACGGATAATATGGTAGCGAATTCCAGGAACATCCTTAACCCGACCGCCACGAATTAACACCACCGAGTGTTCCTGCAAATTGTGTCCTTCTCCAGGAATGTAGGCGGTTACCTCCATGCCGTTTGTTAGCCTAACCCTGGCGACTTTACGCAGTGCCGAGTTGGGTTTCTTAGGTGTAACAGTCTTAACCTGCACACATACACCCCTTCTTTGAGGCGCTCCCTCGATCCACTTAATTTCCCCTTTCATTGTGTTTCGGGTGTAATGCAGTGCCGGGACATCGCTTTTCTTTCCCGTTTTTTTCCGTCCCTTACGAGCAAGTTGATTAACTGTAGGCATTACTACACTCCTCTATTTTAGGCAATCAAAAAGCCGTCTGGTCATCTGCCGGTCTACTCCAGGAAAATTTGCTCGGCTTCAGCCAGCCGGCTTTTTAAAATTTTCTACGTTTTTACCTTCTAGTAGACGCCAACTTACTAATTTAACACAAGGCAATTAGTGTGTCAACTAGCAAGGTACTACATATCACCGTCCATATTGAAATTGATACAAAACCCTAAAACAAGATGGGGGATAATAGTCCTTTGAATTCTACATTTAATGGATATGGTCTGAGAAAATATCATTCAGCACTAAACCACAAGTCGGAAACTCAGAAATAGAAAGGAGATGATTTTTTAGAACAAGCTTACTTGTTAAAGATATCTCGAACGTCTTATTTACTACCGCAGGTGTCCCCTTACTCCCGCTTTTACTTTCAACATTCCGCTATTAGCGAGGTTACCTAAATAGGTATTGAGCATACCTACGTATTCATTTACCTCGTCACGGTCAAATTGTATGACTTCATTGGCTATTCGTTGACAGTAATTACAGTGGCTACATCCCGCTAGACAATTTTGTTTCTTGAAGAAATCTATAAAACCTGTTAGGGCTTGGTTATCTATATATAATCCGGGAGGTGATTCAATAACGTCGTTTTGTACACCCGGTAAATCAGCATGACCAAATCCAACTTTAGGAGTAATAACATTCAAAATATCATATAGGTTCCCCTGATAACGACGCGATGAATATGCTTTGGCAGTATCCAAAATTCTCTCGGTGGGCATTGACCTGCCACTGGTTTTGAACATATCAATACCAATATCTTCATAGACATGAATATCCTCGGGTCTCACCCAGCGGCATTTAATGGCCTGCGAGATATCCCATAGCCTGTCTAGAGTACAGCGTAGTACACAATAGTCTTCATAATAACCATTAAGCGGATTATAACTTTGACTGGCATGCCCCAGAGTATCATGGTGGTAATACTCATAGGGGCACTGATAGAGGCAGAGATTATTACACAGCACAGTAAGTTCGCAATTTACAGCACTCCTGATTGCCTTGAGCACAGTAAAGTCCCGGTTTACATTAATGTCCAGAGTAATAGAATCAGCGCCCAAAGATTCAAATAATTTGGCTCTAGCAACGCTGCCTACATGAGCAATAGTTGACACCCTTACTTCAAGCTGTGGAAATTGACTCTTTATAAGTTCGATCAGATAAGGAATACTTACTGTAACGCTATCCACGCCAATACTACTTATCCATTTAATTTGTTCCAACAATTCTCGATGGGTATTCTCATTCCACTCCATATTACCCATACTGGGAGCATTTAAGATATAGTCAAACTTCAGACCCGCGGAATGAGCATTTTCGATGTATTCCTCTGCTTGATTTTCTACCATGTGGATATTATCTGCACCTCGCCCCCCACTACCTATCATTGAGTTGGGCAATACGCCATATATCTGCACCTCGGCGTCCAGTTTGTTTAAGGGCAATATCAAGCCTGGATCCCAATTCGTTGGTACTAGTAACTTCATGACACCTCGCTACGGCACATAATACTGATGCAAAGAAGGGTAGATGTACCTAATTTTAGATATTTCTTCGTGTTTAGCGAAACCATATGTTATATCGTAATACGATGTATTATGAATTTAAACAGATTTTTTGTCAATACCCCCAAATTAACTAGGTTACTGCTTTACGTTTTATCACCATGGAACTAAACTGGTATCCCTTCAATAAAGACGTTGATACTGGATAGAAAGGGACAAAGTTCAGGTTATATTTTATATAGCTCTCTATTACAATCCGCAGCATTATGAACATAAAGAACCTTTTTGTCAATACCTCTTCTCTATTGCAGTACAGCTAGATAGCTGGCAAAACTGTACAGCATAATTATTCTCACATTACAACTACAACAGACTTAAGGAAATGCTCCCCCATCTATAGTGATGACTTGTCCAGTGATATAGCCTGCTCTCTCAGTGGCTAGAAAAGCTACTAATTCCGCTACATCCTCAGGTTGGCCAAAGCGTTTCAACGGAACCATTGCCAGTATAGCTTCTTTTCTTTCCGAAGATAACTTATCCGTCATTCCGGTAACTATGAAACCTGGAGCCACGGCGTTTACAGTAATATTACGAGAACCTGCCTCTCGGGCTATGCTTTTTGTAAAAGCAATAATTCCCCCTTTAGACGCAGCATAGTTGCTTTGCCCTACATTCCCTACTATTCCAGTAATCGAAGATATGCTAATTATACGTCCCCATTCCTGTCTCATCATATGCTTCAGGGCAAACTTTGTGCACAGATAAGCTCCCCTTAAATTGGTGTTGATTACATCATCCCAAGCATCATCAGACATCCTCAACAAAAGGGTGTCTCTATTTATCCCAGCATTGTTCACCAGAATATCAACTCTGCTCCATTTACTAATCACCTGCTCTAGCATAGCACTCACTGCTTCACTATCCCGAATATCTGCCTCAATCGCTATGGCTTCCCCACCACTATGCGTTATGCTCTCTACTAAATCATCGGCATCAATTTTATTGCTATCTTCAATTGCCACATAATTAACTGCTACTTTGGATCCAAGGTTGGCAAGCTTTAGGGCAATAGCCTTACCTATGCCGCGAGAAGCACCGGTAACCAGAGAGACCTTTCCTTCCAATTCCATTATTGGTGCCTATCCATCAATACGTTTTAATACCAGACAGCAATTCTCTCCACCCAAACCAAAACTATTCTTCATGCATACATTCACCTGAGCCGGACGAGCTACATTGGGGACATAGTCTAGATCACAATCTGGGTCAGGGGTATCATAATTTATGGTCGGGTGAATAATCCCCTTATTCATTATTAATATAGCGGCGATGGTCTCAATAGTCCCAGCCGCCGTAATGCAGTGTCCAATCATGGACTTGGTGGTGCTTATGGGAATCTTATAAGCGTGTTCTCCAAGCACCAGTTTAATAGCCTTGGTTTCAGTAACATCATTCAGTTTCGTGCTGGTGCCGTGAGCATTAACATAATCAACTTCTTCAATCTTCACCCTGGCATATTGCAGCGCTGTACGCATAGCATAAGCTTCTGATTCAGGGGCAGGAGCAGTTGCATCATGTGCATCGAAGGACCAGCCTGCACCGGCCAATTCAGCCAGGATAGGTGCGCCTCGCTTCTTGGCATGTTCGTAGCTTTCCAGCACAAGTAGTCCCGCTCCCTCGCCATAGACGAAACCATTGCGATTGAGGTCGAATGGGCGACAAGCCTTGGCTGGGTCTGGTTCATGAGTCAGGGCTCCCAGAATATCTATACCAGCCATGCCCACTGGTTCCAAACTGGCATCAGACCCTCCAGCTATCATAACATCAGCATATCCTAGGCGAATGAAATTGGCCGCTGTGCCTACGGAGTCAGTACCGCTGGCACAAAGGCTATTTACCGCGTTGTTGGGTCCCTTAGCCCCCAACATCATCCCCACCTGCATGGATGCTGCGCTAGCAGTTGACTTGTTAATGAAAAGTGGGTCGGCACCTCTCCGCGGTCCAGTTTTTTTGTATTGTTCCCATCCCCAGACAACATAACCCTGCTCTGTCATAGTAGAGATTGTGACACCGACTCTCTCAGAGTCTTCCTTGGCCATATCTAGGTTGGCTGATTGTATTGCCTCTTTGGTAGCTGCAATAGCAAATTGAATGGTCCTTGACGTCCGGTCGACTACCTTCAAGTCCATATACTTCGTAGCATCAAAGCCACGTACTTCAGCATCTACTTTTACCCGAAAGTTGCTGGAATCGAAGTGGGTAATAACACCAATGCCTGACTTTCCAGCAACCAGCCCTTCCCAATACTCCTTCACATTCAAAGCCAGAGGGTTGACAGTCCCCATACCGGTAACTACAACCCTCGGTATTTTTATCGTATCCATATAGAGTTCAGTATCGCTCATTATTCTCACTTTCCAGCGAGGGCAAATAGTCCTACGGAAGTACCTCCATCAATAATAACAGTCTGCCCTCTTATCATAAAAGCATCTTCACTGCATAAAAAAGCTACCACATTTGCGACATCCTCTGGGACCACCATTCTGCCTGCTGGTGTCAGTTGACGACTGTCTTCTACAAGACCCTCTTTGAAATAGAATTTCAAAGCCTCCGTCTCTACCGCAGAAGCAGCTACCGTATTAACACAAATATTTTGAGGTGCCAGCTCTATTGCCAGGTAACGAGTTAAAGCTTCTAGAGCAGCTTTGGAAACTCCAACAACAGTATAATTGGGTAAGACAAACCGTGAACCCAGGCTAGAGATGCTGACTATTTTACCACCTCTGCCCTCCATCAGTTTGGCTGCCCTCTGAGCACAGAGCAGCAGCGCCCTGGCATTGATGTCCATAGTCCATTCCCAAGCTTTAACATCTATATCTGCTACAGGACGGCCCACACCCGAAGCAGCATTGTTAATCAAGATATCCAGGCACCCAAATTTATTGCCGACCATATCGAACATGTCGTCGATTTTTTCTGGGTCTCCTACATTAGCTCTGATCACCTCAGTTTTTACACCGAGAGACTCGACATCTTTGGCTGTTTGTTCAGCGCTTTCGCGGTGGCGAAAATAATTGATAATAATATTTGTACCCTGGGAAGCGAGTTTTAAAGCAATCGCCCTCCCAATGCCTCGCCCACTTCCAGTAACCAATGCCAGCTTCCCCTGAAGGGACATGCTAAACTTTCTCCTCTTGTGTTACCCTACTCTCTACATAGGAGACAAAGTCACCGAAGTTCTGAAACTTCTGGGCTTCCTCATCAGGGATTTCAATCCCAAATGTCTCTTCCACTGCAACCAACGCCTGCACTACGTCCAGGGAATCCGCCTTAATCTCTTTGAATGTGCTTTGTCGTGTAATAATACTCTTATCGACACGAGTAATCTTGGCTACGATGTCCCTTACCTGGTCTTCAACGGTCATAATTTACCTCCTTGGTTAAATTTTGCTAATTCCGACTTCAAACTTTCAACAACCCCGGCTTTAACAGCTTCTTTGGCGCTTTCTATAGCATTAGCGATATTAGGAGCCCGGCTAGCTCCATGAGCTATTTTCACAACACCGTCAACACCCCACAAAATACCGCCACCTTGTTTCTCTGTTTCCCTGGATATCTTGGTTGCCGGGAACAATGACTTAAATAATAATCTTGCCAAAGCACGCAGGGGCGGATATTTTTTCAGTTTTTGTTCTGTCCAGACCTGTGCGTAACCCCCAATGCTTTCATAGAATTTTAAAAGAACATTGCCTACAAAGCCATCACAGACAATTACATTAGCCTTACCGCTCAAAATGCCACTGCCTTCTATATTGCCAATGAAGTTCAACCCACTGTTCTTGAGAAGTGAATAAGCTTCACGCACCGCATCATTACCCTTGCTTTCTTCAGTCCCCGTACTTAGCAAAGCTATTTTCGGATCACTGATGTTGAGAAACCTCTTGGCATAGACCGAGCCAGCAATAGCAAAAGCTAGAAACTGATGTGGTTTGCAATCTACATTAGCCCCGAGGTCTACCATCACGGTATTCGGTGCAAAGCTTCCCAGAGAACCAACAAGTGCCGGACGATAAACTCCATCCACCATGCCCATAAATTGAATGGCACTTATTGCTGCTGCTGCAGTAGATCCGGCACTCAATAGTGCATCTGCTTCGCCCGATTTCACCATCTTTGCAGCTACGGCAACAGAACAATTAGACTTGCGGCGGACTACATCAACCGGCGATTCATTTTCCTTGATAACATCGCTGGCTTCAATAACGTTGATAGATGCACCATTGGTGAGTTTGTACTTGGCTAATTCTTTTTCCAGAATGTTTACAGTGCCTACTAAGAAGATTTCTACATCATCCTTTCGAGCCGCAAGGACTGCCCCCTTAACTATTTCCTCAGGAGCGTAATCACCACCCATGGCATCCACAGCCACTCTTACTTTGCCATTTCGAACTATATCGTTATTTCTTATCATTTGATAATCTTACTATTGCTTCTCCCGTAACTATCATTTCTCCTTTTTGATTACGGCACTCAAAAACGCAATTTGCGTATGATACATCATCTTTTTTTTCAATGCAATCGACTCTGCTATCTACAGTTAGGGTGTCTCCAGGACGTGCCGGCTCCTTGAACTTGGCGCGAAGCTTACCTTCGGACAGCCAGTTTCGACCAAAAGCCGAAGCCATTATCTCCGATACATAAGCCAAACTAAGCATACCATGAGCAATGGTTCCGCCTAAGGGCGTCTTAGCAGCAAAAGATTCGTTTATGTGAATGGGATTAAAATCACCCGATGCTTCAGCATAAACATTTATTTTCTCCTGGGTGATATGTTTTACCACCGGATTAAGAGCCTTACCTTCCTGAATCTCTGTCAGCATCTCTTCCCTATCCGGGCAACGCTATAGTTGCCTTCCCTGATTGTACTTTTTCCTTATCTTTGTCAAAAATCTCTAGCTCTAGAATTAACATGCTCATCTTGCCCCGATTTATTTTCTGTAATACCCCTATGCGGCACTCTATAGTAGTTCCAATCGGTACCATTTTGAAAAACTCTAATTCTTGTGACGCATGTATAGCAGTAGTGTCAGGCGGTAGTGGAACAGATTTTGTGGTAGCGGCTATGGCGCAAGCTGTAATAGCCAAAGGAGGTACAAATCCATCACTTTCACTATCTACAGCTTTCAGATACTTGGAAACGAAGGAGGCACTCAGTTCAAAGGTGGTGGGAGGGAACTTGTAACCGGGTGTCAACTCTTCATAGCTTATCGCTCTGTCCGGCATGTGATTAGTTCCTGATACATCGGTATGCTATGTACATTACATTATACACTGCCCATGATTATTGTCAACATTGTCCTGTTATTACTACTTATTAACAATGGACTTAAGTGCCGTCAGAATTGACTTAAAATCAACCTATGCCATATACAGTAAATATTAAATAGCTGGACGGTACAATACGAGAAAGGTTATCAAGCACAATTTGCTAGCTGAACTGCTTTCCCATTTGGTTTGTTTCAAAATGGGCTCGGCAGGATTCGAACCTGCGACCAACCGGTTATGAGCCGGCCGCTCTGCCACTGAGCTACGAGCCCCCACTTCTATCCATAAAAAGCATTACCTTTCATGGTAATCAATAATATCAATCGGGAGATGCGATTCTAACCCTTGATACCTTATGTAGAAAATAACGGTAGTTATGCCAGAACTCCTGTTTCCCGCATTTTTTCAGTGTGACAAGTGGCAAAGGACCGCCTCTTTTCTATTCACTAAATCAGGTAGCTGACCATTCTCTATCTCCTACCACTTCCCAGACCGATTTTAACATGCCTGCCCAAAGGGCTACAAGCGGTTAAGTAAGTAAGAAGGACACTTCAGGAGGCACTATAATGTCTTTACAGTCAAAGGGACACTGATGTTTGGTCTACTGTCCATCAACTGAAAAAGGTTCTATTGTGCTTAAATACCTAGCTGGAATATTGACTCCTCCAGCCAGTTAAGGGAATTTCGAGCCTACTTAAATTGATAGACGCCAAGATATTGGTAAGTCATAGAGGGAATACGGACTATTCAAAGCTGCACTTGAGTATACTTAACTATGCTCAACTACATTGCTTTGAACGTACGACCGATACTTTGACCTTAGTAGTCCAAACTGATAGACTGCTGATATCTTTTTAATCGTAACTTAAATAGGTACGAAGCCTAGGCTAGATCGCAATGTGGACAAATGTTTGAAATAGCATTTTGGTTCATGCCTCAAGACATAAGCGAAGGAAAATGAGAATAGAAAGCCCCAGATACACCGAATGTCTTGGTTCAGTACGGATTAATCATGTGCAGCAGGTATTGGAATTGGACTCTGGCAGAGTCAAAGAACTTCCCGTTCAAGAGAATATCACCGTGCAAAAAATTGAGGAGGAAGTTATCAAGGACTTTGAAGAGAGAATGGCTATTGTCATACCTACCAAGGATGAAAAACTCAAGCTCTTCGAAGGTGTTATTAGTGGAATTCCTCATGAGTGCCTGATAATCGTGATCTCCAACAGCCAGAGAAAACGGGTGGACCGGTTCAGAGTAGAGAAAGACGCATTAAAGCAGTTTTGTCATTTTACACATCGTAGAGCCCTGATTATTCACCAGAAAGATCCCATACTAGCCCGGGCTATTGCTGAGGCTGGTTATCCCGATATTTTGGGGGAGGATGAGTTGATAAAGGATGGGAAAGCCGAAGGTATGATAGTTGCAATGCTAATGGCTATAGCTGCTAAAAAAGACTTTGTCGGCTTTATAGATGCTGATAATTATTTTCCCGGTGCTGTATGGGAGTATGCCAGATGCTACGCCAGCGGCTTCAGCATGGCTAAGTCTCCTTATAGTATGGTCAGGGTTTTGTGGCGGTACAAGCCAAAAATCACGGCAGGCATGTTTTTTAATAGATGGGGTCGAGTATCAGAGATAACTAACAGGTGCATGAACTCTTTGATTTCAGACAAGACTGGATTTGAAACTGAGATTATCAAGACGGGCAACGCAGGGGAACATGCTATGAGCTTGAGATTGGCAGAAATACTCACCTATGCCTCAGGTTATGCTGTGGAATCCCAGGAACTCATATCTATCTTCGAAGGTTTTAGTGGTATTCTGCCGATAGTACACCCCACCGCCGCTAAACATGGCATTGAGATATTCCAGACCGAGACAAGGAACCCCCATCTCCATGAAGAAAGAGGTGGACAGCATCTCCTAGTGGAAATGTTATTGCCAAGTCTGGGTTCTATATATCACTCGTCACTTTGTGGAAATGAGACAAAGCGCATAATTATGGATGAACTTTTACAGCAGATGGCAATCCCGTCAAATGAAGAACCACCGAAACCGCGTTTGATCGCTCCGCCGGGGACTATTAATCTGAAAGGGTTCAAATCGGTTATGACAGAACATATTAACTCGTATTCGGCATTAGACAAAGAGGAATAAACGTGGTTATTACTGTCAATCTAATATTAATAACATGATTTGGTTAATCCGCTCTTTACATCCCATAATCAGCAAACACGCCAATTTAATGAATGTTCCGATTTTAATCCCCAAAGTCAGAAAGGAGTTTTAGTTTACATGTCTCCTATTTGCGGTATAGTAAGTCGGCATGGTGAAGATGTAAGTGGACAGTTGTTTTCCATGATGGGTACTCTACGTGTCAATAAATCTGCCGAAGCCTGGATTGTTTCTGAGGGAGTGGCACATGAGTGGTCAGGGGACGTTCAGATGATAAAAAAGCAAGCTATGGGGCAGGTCTCGTTTGCTACAAGGGAACAGCAGAACCCAGCGAGACCTGGCTTTAATAACAGTGGTAATTTATCCGTTCTTTTCGAAGGGAACCTCTATAACAGCGAGAATCTAAGGTTGAGCCTCGCCATGAAGCAGAAAGCAACCGGCATAAGTACAGCTGAAATAGTAGCTGATTTGCTCGCAGAAACATTTCATGGCAATCTAGTTGAATCGCTGCAGGGGATTTCGCCCATACTGAATGGCGAGTTTTGTCTGGCAGCAAGTGACGGTAAGCAAGCGGTGCTAATGAGAGATTCGCTAGGGCTAAGGCCAGTCTTCTACGCTGAAAACAGCAAACTTCTTGCCTTCTCCTCAAGGAAGACGGCCCTATGGGAGATAGGGCTGCGTAATGTAAGACCGCTACGAGCGGGAATGATTGCTTCGCTTAGCTCTGATGGTGTTATTTTTGATGAAGCCTACCCATTCAGCAAGATGAATATTCAAATTAACATCAATGACCTGGCTGAAGCTGTGGGTAGTTACTGTACTTTGCTAAAAGCATCTGTTGAGAATAGGTTGCGGAATGTTAAGAGAGTGGCCGTGCTCGTTTCAGGAGGCGTAGATAGTTGCCTGATAGCTAAGCTTGTATTAGACATATCCGCAGTGCAGGGCACTGAAGTAGCCACCTACACTGGTGGCGTAGACGGGGCACCTGATATTAAATATGCCGAGTGCTTCGCTAAAGAACTGGGACTAAAGCATAAGGTGAGAAGACTGAGCCAGCAGGAGATTGAGTCGTACATACCACTAGTAGCCGCTGCCGTTGAGGAGAGGGACTTAGTGCAAATTGAAACCGGCATTGGAGTTTATGCCGCTGTGGAGATGGCAAGCCGGGATGGTTTCAGGGTAATCTTCTCCGGTCAGGGTCCGGATGAACTATGGGGTGGATACAGCTGGTATCCTCAAGTTATTGCCAGGGATGGCTATGATTTTCTTTTACAGAATATGTGGGGTGATTTAGAAAGAGCCGATATTGAGACCTTTGACAGGGAAAACCGGATTGCTATGGCGCACGGGATGGAAAAGGTGTTCCCTTATACTGATATAGAAGTGGTCAAGTTGGCAATGAGCGTCTCGCCCCGGCTCAAGATCACCTCTGCAGAGGACAGGGTTGGCAAGCGTCCCCATCGGGAGGCAGCTAAAAGACTGGGGTTACCTGCGAAATATGCTGACCGAGGTAAAGATGCAGCCCAGCACGGTACGGGAATTCATGATACCCTTGATGCAATAGCTCGCAAGAATGGCTTTACCCCTGAGTTAGTCAAGTATGTCGGCTATAATAGTGACAAAGTGAGCCGGGAAAAGTTGGCCAGCTCTACCCGCTATGGTTACCTGTACGCGGAAAGGGAACTCTGGCAGATACCTCAGCATGTTCAGTTCTTCTTCGATTCGGTAACGTACAGGAATAACTTGCTTAATGAAGCGGAAAGGTCGAGGATAAAGCGATTTCTAAACAAGGCAGGTATTCGACTGAACCAATGAATTATACGGAGCTGCGATTCACTCCTAGTCAAGATTGAGATTGATGAATTTGAAACCAGTCGTTTTCACCGACCTGGATGGCACTTTGCTAGACCTGAAAACTTACTCTTATGAAGGAGCCCTGCCATCCATAGAGTATTTACGAAGCCGGAATGTCCCTATTATCTTCTGCTCGGTTAAGACCAAGGCAGAGCAAGAGGTATATCGAAAAGAGCTGCAAATAAAGGACCCTTTTATCGTCGAAAATGG
>Ga0209536_100010903_pt1 | contig 13354 bp, 12 predicted proteins | sample DeeMarSeWOR28_12_FD_187461 | JGI IMG/M metagenome (GOLD analysis project Ga0209536, IMG submission 187461) | Marine sediment microbial communities from White Oak River estuary, North Carolina - WOR-2-8_12 (SPAdes) (version 2) | ecosystem: Environmental > Aquatic > Marine > Intertidal zone >...
ATACCGGTAATGGCCAAGTGCCGCATCGGGCACTTCGTCGAGGCGCAGGTACTGGAGGCACTGGGCGTAGACTACATCGACGAGTCCGAGGTACTGACTCCGGCCGATGAGAGCCATCACGTCAACAAGCACGACTTCAAGGTGCCTTTCGTCTGCGGCTGCCGCGACCTGGGAGAGGCCCTGAGGCGAATCGGCGAGGGCGCCGCCATGATCAGAACCAAGGGGGAGGCCGGCACCGGCAATATCGTGGAAGCAGTAAGACACATGCGCACGGTAATGGACGAGATGCGCAAGATAAAGGGTATGCCCGAAGATGAGCTGATGAAAGAAGCTAAAGAACTGGGAGCGCCATATGAACTGGTGGTGGAGGTACATAAAACCGGCAGGCTGCCTGTTGTCAACTTCGCCGCCGGTGGCGTGGCGACGCCCGCCGATGCCGCGCTGATGATGCAGCTTGGAGCAGATGGTGTATTCGTCGGCTCGGGCATATTCAAATCGTCCAACCCGTCGGCGTTTGCCAAATCCATAGTCAAGGCAGTTACCCACTACAGCGACCCGGCGATAATCGCTCAAGTGTCCAAGGGGCTGGGCGCCGCCATGCCCGGGCTGGAGATCAAATCAATATCCGAGGAGCAACTGCTGGCAAAACGGGGATGGTAGTAGAGGGTATTAGAAAGCAATCTGTTTTTAAAAGGGTATCTGCCAAAGGTACCCTTTTAAAATTAGCCGGAGATACGATATGACAAAGATAGGAGTGCTGGCGCTGCAGGGCGCTTTCATAGAGCATATCGCTGTCCTTGCGCAGCTGGAGGTAGACACTTCGGAAATACGCCTGCCGCAGGAACTGGACGGGATAGACGGGCTCATCATCCCCGGCGGTGAAAGCACCACCATCACCAAGCTGATGATAAGTTACGAGCTCGCGGGCAGGATAGCCGAGCTTGGCCGGGACGGCCTGCCCGTAATGGGAACGTGCGCCGGGATGATCATGCTGGCCGGCAGCGTCGATGGGAGTAACCACCTACCCACCGGAATCATGGATATAGCGGTCAAACGCAACGCCTTCGGACGTCAGGTGGACAGCTTCGAAATCGACCTGGATATCCCGGCGATAGGCACAGAACCTTACCACGCCGTTTTCATCCGGGCGCCGAAGATAGACCGTGCCGGCCCCGATGTAGATATAATGGCAAGGCTGCCGGACGGCAGTATTGTCGCGGCAAAACAGGGAAACCTAATAGCGCTGGCCTTTCATCCCGAGTTGACGGAAGACTACAGGCTGCACAGGTATTTCCTGAATATTGTAAAGCAGCGATAATCATGCTACATTAGCTTGAAATATAGAAATCGAGGTATTTTACTCAAAGGATAAACAATCGAGGTGGAAAACAGCACGCCATATGAAAAGATAACCGACGATCTCGATGCTCTGCTCGAAATACTTCCGGCTCATATCTCCGATCCCATAAGGCAGCAGCAGGACTACAGCGACCTGCTGGAAGTGGTGCTGGACCTGGGAAGGATGCCCGAGGCGCGCTATCTCAACGGAGAGCTGACGCTGAGCCGGCAGGAGATCGGACGCGACGATATCGATTACATAGAATCCCGCATCAGCCCCTTCGGTGACGATAACCGCGCCGGCATCGAGCGCACCCTGCACCGTATATCCGCCCTAAGAAACCGCAAGGGCGATATCGTGGGGCTGACCTGCCGTGTCGGCAGAGCCATCTACGGCACCATCAAGATAATTGAAGATCTGGTGCTATCTGGCAAGAGCATCCTGCTGCTCGGCGCGCCCGGCATCGGTAAAACCACTATGCTCAGGGAGGTGGCCAGGGTTCTCGCCGAGAAGAAGCGGGTGGTTGTCGTCGATACATCAAACGAGATAGCCGGAGACGGCGATATTCCACATCCCGCTATAGGCCACGCCCGCAGGATGCAGGTGCGCACGCCGAATATGCAGCACGCAGTGATGATAGAGGCTGTTGAAAACCACATGCCAGAGGTGATCATCATTGACGAGATAGGCACCGAACTGGAGGCGATGGCGGCGCGCACAATAGCCGAGCGTGGAGTGCAGTTGATTGCCACCGCGCACGGCAACACGCTGGATAACCTGATCATGAACCCCACCCTGGCCGACCTCATCGGCGGTATACAGACAGTGACCCTGGGCGATGAGGAGGCCAAGCGGCGGCGCACCCAGAAGTCAATCCTGGAGCGTAAAGCTCCTCCCACTTTCGACATAGTCATCGAGATACAGCACATATCGAGAGTGAAGGTGCACCTCGACGTGGGCAATGTGGTCGACGCTCTGCTCAGGGGAGAGGAGCTTAAGGCAGAGCTGCGCTACCGCGACGATGACGGAGAGGTAAAAACGGAACAGGAGTCATCGCTGCCACAGTTCAACAACGGCGCTTCGGTGCCTGCAAGTCAAGTGCGCAAGAGGCTGTATCCGTTCGGGCTGAGCCGCGACAGGCTGACTCAGGTGATAAAGGACATGTCGCTTCCGCTATCTATCGTGGACAAACTGCGCGACGCCGATATATTGATCACCTCGAAGAATCACTACCGCAGACATCCCCAGGCCATACAGACGGCGGAGTCAGTGGGCATCCCCATCTATGTACTCAGAAGCAACACTGCCTATCAGATGGAACAACTGTTGAGCGAAATCTATGGCAGCGGCACTATATCCGATGCCCTGAGCGAGGCCAAGGCCGCCGCCGAGCAGGTATCGGCGGACGGAGGCGACGTCGAACTGAGCCCGCAGAACGCCTACATCAGGCGCCTGCAGCATCAACTGGCAGAGCGTCTGAACCTGTCATCGCAGAGCATCGGACGCGATCCCAAGAGAAGGGTGAAGTTCTACAAGCAGTAGGTTACGGCCCTGAAAAAAGGAGTGCCTTTGAGTTTATTTATCGTTTTCGAAGGGGGAGACGGCAGCGGCAAGACCGTTCAGAGCAAGGCTCTCACCGATCACCTGAACAAACTGGGTAAGTACCGCGTGCTGCATACACAGGAGCCCGGCAACACCATGCTGGGACAACTGCTGCGCAAAATACTGAGGCATCCCGAACTGGGCCAGCCAGTTCTAAAGGACAATTTCCCGCAGCTGATGATGCTGGAGCCATCGCTGACCGACCATGCGCTGCCGGACGTCATACTGCAGACATCGGCTCCCCGCGCCGAACTGCTGTTCTTCCTGCTGTCCAGGGCGCAGATAATAGACGAGGTGATCCAGCCGCACCTGTCGCGCAACGCCAACGCCATCGTAATCCTGGATCGTTACATTTACTCGACCGTGGCATACCAGGGATACGGCCGCAACATGGATATAAAGCTCATAGAGCAGGCAAACGAAATCGCTACCAAAGGGCTTACGCCCGATCTGGTGGTGCTGCTGGACATATTACCGGAGGAAGGTCTCAATAGGAAGCGCAGCGCTGACAGCAAGGACCACTTCGATGATGCAGAGGTATCGTTCCACAGAAAAGTGAGAGAGGGCTACCTGGCGCAGGCGAAGAGCGATCCGGCCAGGTGGCTGGTCATCAACGCAACTCTCTCCAAAAAAGATATCGAGCAGATAATATGGGACAAAGTGGTTGACCTGCTGATAAAAGCGGAGTCTGCCTGAAAACAGTAAAGGATTGTATTGATGTGGAACTGGGCTAATATTTTGCTGGTTGTGGGTTCCTACTTCCTGGGTGGAATACCTATTCAATACTACCTGGGCCTCCTCAGAGGTGTCGACTTAAGAGGCGAATACGATATGCATATCAGTCTGTTCCGCAAGGTGGGACCCGCTGTCGGCGTCCTGGGCGTGGTCGTAGATATGGCCAAAGGAGCTGTCCCAGTCCTGATTGCCAATCTTTTGGGATGGGATATAACGGTTGCGGCCCTGGCCGGGCTTGCGGCGCTGATCGGGCAAATGTGGTCTGTTTACAACAGGTTCGACGGAGAGAAGGGAAACACCACCAGCATAGGTATGGCAGTAGCACTCGCTCCCAGAGGAGCGGCCGTGATGGTCACGTGCGTCGCCATCGGCGCATTCATCAGGACGATACCACGGCTGCTTAATAAAGATCAGACCAACAGAGAACGCTTAAGGTTCGGCGGGCCTCCCAGCAACAGCCTGCCCATAGGCATGGCTGTAGGATTTGCCATGTTCCCTATCTCAACTACATCTGCTTTTAGCACTTGGTTTGCGCATCCGCTGTCCACAACGCTGGTTGCGATGGCCATGTTCCTGCTCGTCATGCTGCGGCGCGCAACCGCCGGCGTAAGAGAGGATTTCAAATCGGGTCACAGCAGGGTTAAAATCGTGCTCAACCGCCTGCTGCTGGACAGGGGTTTCTGGGACATGAAACAGGAGCAGTAAAATCGATTGATACACTATGGTTTGTGTGCTATAGTTACTACCGTCTACCAGACAATCGCTTACCTGGCAACCAATACATGCAAACCTAAAGGGGTGAAAATTGCTTGACGAGTTGAAGGTGTTTACAGGAAACGCGCACCCGGCCCTGGCCCGGGATATATGCGACTCTCTGGGAATCCCCTTAGGCAAGGCCGAGGTCTTCCAGTTCGCTAATGAGAACACCTTCGTCAGGATTTTAGAAAACGTCCGAGAGAGGGACGTTTTCGTTATTCAGCCCATATGCACGCCGGTCAACACCAGCCTGATGGAACTGCTGATAATGATCGATGCTCTCAAGCGCGCATCGGCAGCGCGCATAACTGCGGTAACTACGTATTACGGTTACGGGCGCACCGACAAAAAAGACCAGCCCAGAGTACCGATCACCGCGCGCCTCGTCGCGGACCTGCTGACGACGGCCGGAGCAAACCGGGTTCTCACCGTAGACCTTCATTCCGAGCAGATTCAGGGCTTCTTCAACATCCCCGTAGACGAACTTACCGCCCAGTCCATCCTCAGCCGCTACTTCAAGGAGAACTTCACCGACAACCTGGTAGTGGTGGCCACCGACGTGGGCTTTACCAAGCAGGCCAGAGATTACGCCACAAAGCTGACCACGCCGCTGGCCATCATCGAGAAAAGACGCACGGATAACAACGACAAATCGAAAACATACAACCTGATCGGCGACGTCAGCGGCAGATGTGCGCTTCTGGTGGACGATGAGATCGCCACTGGAGGATCGATCATAAGCGCTGCAGAGATGCTCATGGAAAGCGGCGCTTCAGAGGTATACGTCGGCGCCACCCATCCCATTTTCTCGGATCCCGCCATAGAAAGGATAAAGGTAAGCCCGATAAAAGGCATTGTGGTTACCGACACGGTACCGGTACCTCAGGAAAAACGAATCGATAAGATTACAGTGCTTACCATAGCCCCCCTCGTCGCGGAGGCGATCCGCCGTATCCACACCGGAATGTCGATTGGAGCTATGTTCGAGTAGAAGCTTATGTTCAAATGGCTCGGCAAGATATTTGGAGACTCCAACGAAAAAGAACTGAATAAGCTGGCACCGTTAGTTGAAGAGATCAACTTCCTTGAAGCAGATATCGAGAAGCTGCGTGATGTCGATCTGACCGCCAAAACTGACGAGTTTAAAAGCCGGCTTGCAGACGGAGAGACCCTAGACGACATCCTTCCCGAGGCCTTCGCCTGCGTGCGCGAGGCGGCAAAGCGCACCCTCAGGCAGCGCCACTACGACGTGCAGCTCATCGGCGGCATCGTACTGCACCAGGGCAAGATCGCCGAGATGAAGACCGGCGAGGGCAAGACGCTGGTGGCAACGCTGCCGATATATCTCAACGCTCTTTCAGGCAGAGGCGCCCACCTGGTTACCGTCAACGACTACCTGGCTAAACGCGATGCCCAGTGGATGGGAGCCGTCTATCACATGATGGGCCTCACCGTAGCCTGCATTCAGCACCAGAGCGCCTTCATCTATGACCCGGAACATGAAAGCGAGGACGACAAGTCTAACTGCCTGCGCCCGGTTACGCGTAAAGAGGCATACGATGCCGATATCACCTACGGCACCAACAACGAGTACGGCTTCGACTACCTGCGCGACAACATGGTGACCGACCTGTCTCAGCGCGTGCAGAGGCCGTTCAACTACGCCATCGTCGACGAGGTGGACAACATATTCATCGACGAGGCCAGAACCCCGCTGATAATAAGCGCCCCCGCCGAAGAATCCGGCACAACATATAAAACCTTCGCCAAGATAGTGCCCAGGCTGAAAGCGCATGACGACTTCACCATTGATGAAAAGTCAAGGTCGGTGAGCATCCTGGAGCCGGGTATTGCCAAGGTGGAAAAGTGGCTGGGAATAGATAATATCTACGATCCCGAGAACTACAAGCTGACCAGATACCTGGAGAACGCGCTCAAGGCGCATATCGTCTTCAGAAGAGACAGGGATTACGTGGTAAAGGACGGCGAGGTGGTAATAGTCGACGACTTTACCGGCAGGCTGATGTTCGGGAGGCGCTACTCCGAGGGGCTGCACCAGTCGATAGAGGCCAAGGAGGGCGTCAAGGTGCAGCGGGAGAGTCTGACTCTGGCTACAATAACCTTCCAGAACTACTTCAGGCTCTATCCCAAGCTGGCCGGCATGACGGGCACTGCTGTAACCGAGGCTGAGGAGTTCTACAAGATATACAAGCTGGAGGTGGTGGTCATCCCCACCAACATGCCGATGATCAGGGACGACTATGACGACCAGATATACAAGACGGAGAAAGCCAAGTTCAAGGCGATAGTGGACGAGATCGAGGAGTATCACAACCAGGGCAGGCCGGTGCTGGTGGGAACAGTGGCCATCGACAGGTCGGAGCACCTGGGCGAGATGCTTATGCGCAGAGGTATCAAGCACAATATCCTCAATGCCAAATATCACGAGCAGGAAGCGGCCATCATCGCCCAGGCTGGTAAAGAGGGAGCGGTGACCATCGCCACCAACATGGCGGGCCGCGGCGTGGATATCATGCTGGGCGGCAATCCGGCGGGTACAGATACCACGGAAGATCAGTGGGCAAGCGAGCACGACATGGTGGTCGAGCTGGGCGGGCTGCATATCGTCGGCACCGAGCGTCACGAGGCGCGCCGCATCGACAACCAGCTCCGGGGCAGATCGGGACGTCAGGGCGACCCGGGAAGTTCGCGGTTCTTCCTGTCGCTGGAGGACGAGGTGATGCGCCGCTTCGGCGGAGATCGCATTAAGCGTATCCTGGAATGGGCCGGTACCGATGAGGATCAGCCGGTACGCCACCGCATCGTCATCCGCGCCATCAACAGCGCCCAGACCAGGGTCGAGGGCTACAACTTCGATATCCGCAAACACTTAATCGACTACGATGATGTGATGAACAAGCAGCGCGAGGTCATCTATTCGGAGCGGGACAAGATCTTAAGCGGTGCAGACCTCAAGGCCAACATCATGTCCATGGTAACCGACGAGATTCAACTGCTGCTGGACAACCACCTTTCGGGCAGGCCGGACGACAGGGATTATCAGGGGCTGCTGAGCGAACTGGGCGCTATCATGATACTCGACCCCAAGATAGACGCCAACTACCTGACCAGGCTCAGCCTGGAGGAGGTGGAGGAGGCGCTCATCGATTACGCCAACGAGCAGTACGAGAGGCGCGAAGAAGAGATGGGCTCCGAGGACATGCGCAAGCTGGAGCGGCTGCTCATGCTGCGCGCCATAGACAGGCACTGGGTAAACTACCTTACCGAGATGGAAAGCGTGCGGCAGGGCATCGGCCTTCTTGCCTATGGCCAGAGAGATCCGTTGGCGGCATACAAGCGAGAGGCACTGAAGATGTACCAGAGCCTCCAGGACGCCATCCAGCAGACCATAGTGCGCAATATCTACCGCGCCAGCCTGGTAAAACCGGGAGTGCAGCAGGCACCGACGCAGTCGCTGCGGTCCAACAAAGCACAACCGAAGTCCAAGGTGCCGGTAAAGGCGGCCAAGATAGGCCGCAACGACCCCTGCCCCTGCGGCTCGGGTAAGAAGTACAAGCACTGCTGCGGCAAATAGACGCTTCTAATCTCGATTTAGCCTCTTTAGAAAGTTATCTCTAAAAAGGTACACGCAATGCAAAACGCAGATATCGCCAGAACATTTGAAAGACTGGCCAACCTCCTGGAACTGAAGGGCGAATCCATGTTTAAAATACAAGCCTACCGCAGAGCGGCCCGGGTAATCAAGCAACTGCCCGCTGATATCGGGCTGATGATGCGGGAACACACTCTAAAAAGTATCCCGGGCGTGGGAGAGGCGATCGCCAGAAAGATAGAGCAGCTTGCAACCACCGGCAAGATGGATGCTTACGAGAGGGTAAAGTCAGAGTTTCCCCAAGGCATCATTGATATCATGGACACACCGCACGTCGGCCCCAGGCTGGCAGCACGTTTCTTGAGCGAACTGCACATAACCACCATAGACCAGTTGAAGGAAGCCTTAGCAGACGGCAGTGTCGCCGCCATGTCGCGCGTCGGAGCCAAGACAGCACAAAAGATACTTGATTGCATCGAGAAGACACCCTGATACACCCTAATAGTGTCCTCTAACTACTCTAATCAAACAATGTCTTTAGCACATCGATTATCTCATTGATATCTGGGAGCTTGCTTATTTCATACACCTTAATAAAAGCAACCCTATGCTCCTCATCTAGAATGATATTCGCCCGCTCTGATGTGCCCCCCTTTTCTCGGAAAATATCGTATGAGCTTGCAACATCACCATGAGGCCAGAAATCACTCAGCAGCTGTGTATTTTCTATATCTAAGCTATTTGCCCATGCTTTTTTACATGGAACGGAGTCTACGCTGACACCTAACGCGATTGTGCTTAACGAATCGAAAGCCTCTCTATTGCTTTCTAGTGATTGCATTTGCTTTGCACAAACCTCAGTCCACGCTAAAGGGTGAAACGATAGAAGCACTCGTTTTTCCTTTATTTCCGATAGTTTCACAGAATTGCCATTGTGGTCTTTGAGAGAAAAATCCGGGGCCAAGTCGCCTACTTTCATCTTCATACCTCCATCACTATTCCCGCCAGCATTATACCACTACGGGCAAGAAGGAAGATTTCATATTCGGGGGCAATGTGTTCAGTTTGGGGATGAATTTGGGTATTAATCCATAACGGATAGATTAAGAATATATGGTTCTTGTGGCATTAATGATGAAGTTGGTAAGTAAGTGAACCAGCCATCTGGGGGAGGGTCCAAGTATATGAGCTGATTCTCATTCTCTGCGTACACGATAAGAGTTTGGTTGTCTAACTCAGAATGTATAGTGAAGATTCCCCCGTCAGTTATGAGATAGCGATTATCAATAGTGGAATCAGTATCGAATTTATATGGTTTCCAATTCCCTCCGACGCCTCTCGGATCAGGAACAGAGATAGAAGATACGGTTAATTGCAGAGCTATTATAGCCAGTGCAACAACAAACGTAATCAATATGAACGTGTTTACCACTCTTCTGCTCATGAAAATCCTTCTGCTCTAATACACAAGAAACCAGCAAAAAAGTTCACTCGACAATCTTATGAATCGGTCTCAATCCAAATATTCATGTCCACCGATGCCGTACTTTCTAAAATAGCGATTACCGTATACATCCAACCAGGCTCAGCAATACGTAGTTCGCTCGAACCACCGTCACTCCATTTCTCACTATGATAAAAGAGCATCTGATCCCAAGTGATCTCGAAAGACAGTCGATCCCCAGATTCAATAGTAATATTCGTAATCGCGGGGATAGACACGCCAAACAGACTGAAGTCTTTCCAGTCACCACCCTTATTAATCGCTACACCTAATTCACTTTCTGAGACAACCATAACATAAAGTGGTGTAACGAGATTTGAATTGTAATATTCATAATCCTCAGTTGATTGATTCTCTATATAAGTGGTAATCAATACATCTTCGCCTGGCTCATAGAATCTTTTATCGGTAGATAAATGAAAAAGTATACCTTCGGATATGAATTCCCCTGTTGAAGGTCTATCCCTTTTCTCCATCCATACTGGCGGCAGCATTGAATAATCATAATAGTATGGGTCTTTGCGGCCAAAGTAGTAGATTACAAGTTCTTCTTCGTGATATATGTAAATATCCATTCTATAGAATCTGGCATCGTAGTTGTCGCCCATATTGTCTACTATATCAACTGTAATCTCCTCCTCGCTCATCGCAGACAGCAATACTGTACCACTGCCTTCGCACGCTACCTCCTCACTATCCCACGGATAATCTAATGTCCAAGCATACTCCACCTCTAGGCTTTCGCTTTCACCGTTTGTTAAGGTGAAATGGAAGAGGTCTGTATCAGTACAATATGCATCGCACACTTCTATATCTTTCTCCTCAAGTACAATCACCTCTTCCTCACTTATATTGAAGCAAACGTCATTTCTGAGTCCTACGACAAACGTAACGCTGGTCACTGGCTTACCTACTTTGTAAACGTAGCAGTAATATCCCACGAGGGTTAACATCCCCTCTCTAATTAGATGAATAGGTACAGTAATATCACTACCGTCAATTTGTGGTTCTTTAACATCAAACTGAGTATCACCACATCCCTCGGTATGCTGGTAGATCAAGAGATTGTGGGAGGAGAAGTTAATATCCCATTCAGCGACATTTGCCAAGAAAGCCTCTCTGTCGTCCCTATCATCACGCTGCTCTATGCCTAATACATAATTATCCAAATCAGTTTGATTTTTTATTATCGCTGAATTTAGATGATGAACACCGATTGGCTCCGTGAAGGACAGTCTTGATATTTCTATATCACCCAAGTCGTCAGGATTCCAGTCGCCTCCAAGGCCATCATTTGATCGGTTACAGGATAAATTGAAAGCTAGTAAGCTTATCAACGCGATTAGGCAGTTGAGAAAGAGGAAAGATTTATATGTGCTGCCCATTACAAGTCTCCTACTAATAAATACGCAGAATGAGTATAAAAAGTTCGCTTAATCAACTTTTCACGCCAGCATTATACCACCGTTAGCAAAACTGGTGTTTTACACTTTGGGGGCAATGTACAAAATAGGGATTTTCATACCAGAATTATACCAACGCAGGTAAGCTTGGTAAGTAACAGGCGGAGTTATCATTGATGAGATATATCTTTATTCTCATCCTGCTCTATCCTCTCAATAATATCGACCGCTGTATCGATATGGGGATAGAATCCTTTACAGTCAAATTTGCCATTATTAAATGGTTTCTCGATATAAGCCACGTGCTTTTCTACTCTTATACAGAAATCATCTAAACTCGCTATCTTGCGTTGAATCTCCGTATCCAATATCGTATCGGTACTACAGTCTTTATCACATTTCAATAGGTATTTCTCACTAAAACTAGCTTTATCCTTAAAATCACCAAGCTTTACCTCACTATCCTTACGCTCGATAGACATTCTATCTATGATTGGATTCCTTATTCCCAATGTCAATCTTAAGAAATTTCCGCCCCTTTGATTTCTATTTCCTACTTCCATGTATGTACTTAAACTCAAAGTGTGATTTCTATACAACCCGGCCAGTAATACTCTGTCTTTTATTTCAAGGAATTCAGTACCTATTAGCTTCTGCAATCTTGTAGCGTTTCGTTTGAAAGGAATGCCCAATCTTGTTGCTAGCGATGTCCACCTATTGTTGAACAGCAAATTAAGGCATCTTAACAACCAAATAGTACATAGTAGAATAAGAAAACCAGTAATAGTAATACTACTCAAGTAGTTCCTAGATGTGTATAACAGAGATGCTACGACCGCGATTATTGCCACTAATATAAGACATCTATTTTTTCTCATTTTCAATCACCAATATTGGCGGTATTACCTTATTCCTAGTAAACTACAATGTAATATCGTATACGAATATTTACGCAAATAAGATACTCCCATGATCTGGATTTGTCAAATGTGAACTCTCAAAGTACCTAGACTAATAGGTATCGTCTCTACTGCACAAAAAAAGACTTCATCAATACTTATGGTAAAATATATATGAGGTATTGCTTTGCAAAGTTACGTTCAACAGGATAACAAGGCCTTAAACCACATGATACAGGCGCTGGCGGAGGGCAAGCACTGGTATATCGCCATGCTCGAGGCTATTGCACTTTGGGACAGCATCGAGGAAACTGTGGATGGCGAGAACCTGCGCTATCTCATCTGCGGCGAAGCATTTAATTTACGATTGCTTGTAGAGAGAATGCTCGAGTCGGCTGACGGGCTGATACCCCCTGAGGAGAAGTCCGCCTTTTTAAGAAGCTTTGAGCCTCCGATACAGATATCACACCAAGAGTGTAAAGATCTGATCGGCGAGGTTAAGTATAAAACCCACCTCAATTATTTCTACGGCATCACGGTGGAAGGCGCATTGATTTCGGCAGTGCGCAATGAGGTAAGTAAGGAAATAATGCTCTATCCCTGCTGCCAGGACCCTCGCGAATTTGAGGGAGCATATAAGAGAATATACGGCAAAGATAAAGAGTCCCTGCTTGAGAAGTTCAGCATCTCTAACGGCAATGCCCTGTACGCAAATGGTGATATCGACGAACACATGCCCGAATTCATCTACTGGCTGTTCAAGTACCGCTTAAACAACAGCGACAAGGCGCGCATCGCCAGCGACACCAAAAAGGGACTGGAGAATCTGGGAAAGAGTCAGAACATCAAGCTGTGGACCTGACAGGTGTAAAGGCCCACAGCTTTTTTCCTGCAACTGCGTAACTATACTATCGCACTATATCTAGTCTACTGCTTGCCCCACAGCTCATCGGCCACGTCGGACATGCCCAGTTGCTCCAGCTTGGCCCTGCTGGGCACACCGTTGCTTAAGTCCCAATCCATCGCCTTGAGGTATTCAGCAAGCCTGGCGTCTATGTCAACTGATTTACCCGCCAGCGGCCCTTTCTCCAGCGGTGGGAACCCGAGGAACCTGCCCGATACCTTACGCTGCAGCGGATTGATGCCCTCCCTGATATTAAACGCCTGCCTTACATTGGATATTTTCTCGCCTGACTCAAGGAGTTTGTCGATATCGTACTCATAGCCGGTAACCGCCGTTAATATCTCCGCAACCGTTCCGCTGCCCAGCCAGTTAGCGCCCCACATACATAAACCGGCGGAGTTGTACGCCTGGCAGTAGGTGTTTGCCTTCTTCTGCTCTTCTCCCTCAACCGGTCCGGACCCGCTCTGGGTGTGACGGCCCGGCGCGGCATCGAGCATATAACCGGTGGCAAAGCGCGGCGAGTTCTTAGGATCATGCATCGCCGGCTCCTGCCCGTCGACATGAACAGTGTACCTGTCCGAACCTTTGCCTATCTTCTC
>Ga0209536_100010904_pt1 | contig 13353 bp, 10 predicted proteins | sample DeeMarSeWOR28_12_FD_187461 | JGI IMG/M metagenome (GOLD analysis project Ga0209536, IMG submission 187461) | Marine sediment microbial communities from White Oak River estuary, North Carolina - WOR-2-8_12 (SPAdes) (version 2) | ecosystem: Environmental > Aquatic > Marine > Intertidal zone >...
TGAAAAGCATATAGCCCTGATTCCAGCGATGGCCTTCTTTATACCCCTGATTACAGCCACCGGCGGTAATGTAGGCATTCAATCCTCAGCGATTGTCGTTCAAAGCCTGGCCGACAAGTCCAGTCTGGATCCGGGAAATATGCAGCGGTTTTATAAAGGTTTACTTGTATCATTCCTGAATGCCCTGGTCCTGGCTATAACGGTATTGCTTTTCAATTTATTGCTCGGGCAGCCCTGGAGGCTTGGTTTTGTCGTGGCAGTAGCTTTGTTCGCCGTGGTTATTCTCGCTTCGATCATGGGAACAATTACACCCCTTGTGCTGGATAAATTCGGGATAAACCCTGCCCTGGCTTCAGGACCATTTATTACTACGGCCAATGACCTTCTGGGACTGGGTGTTTATTTTGGGATAATACATTTTTTATATCAGGTTTAAAGCATTGGAGAATAAAGCAAGCATGGGCAGAAAAATTATAATCGCTGACGAGATGCATCCCAGTATAATGCCTCACTTGCGACAGGCAGGATTTGAGGTGGATTATATGCCCAAAATAAGCAGGGAAGAGCTAATGAAGGTAATACTTCAGTATGAGGGTATAATCATCCGGAGTAAGACCACCTTGGATAAGGAACTAATCGACCTGGCCCCGAAACTCCGGTTTATCGCAAGAGCCGGTGCCGGTACTGATAAAATTGATGAAACCTATTGTGCTGAAAAAGGATTAATTATACTCAATGCCCCGGAAGGTAACAGAGATGCACTGGGCGAACATGCCATTGGTATGCTTCTGACCCTGCTCAATAAGATCCATACCGCCAACAATGAGATACGACGACTGGTCTGGAACAGGGAAGGCAACAGGGGTGTTGAAATAAAAGGAAAAGTAATAGGGATCATCGGCTATGGCAATATGGGAACGGCTTTTGCTCAAAGGCTTTCAGGATTTGAATGCACGGTGATGGCTTATGACAAGTACAAGAAGAATTTTGGCGACCAATTCGCTGTTGAATCGGACCTTGCCGGGATTTTCAGGGATGCAGATATTGTAAGCTTTCACGTGCCACTGACGAGAGAAACCTCAGGATTCTATAATTATAAATTTTTTAATAATTTCACGAAGAACATATATGTGATCAATACAGCGAGGGGCCAGATAATGCCGCTATCAGACCTTATCAGGTTGCTGGACGACGGTAAAGTCCTTGGCGCAGCACTGGATGTTCTGGAAAATGAGAAACTGAAATTGCTGGAGGATGCACAAAAGGAAAATTTTACCAATTTGACTAAAAGAGATAATATTGTTTTTACACCTCATATAGGTGGCTGGAGCTTTGAATCCTATGAGCGGATTAATGACACACTGGTCAAGAAAATTAAAACTTTGTATAATACCTAATAAAATGAACCCGGGAAGAAAAGAAAAGATTCAGCGGCTAATAGATAAGGTGCTTGAGGAACCGATTATCGTTTCCTTCAGTGTCTTGTTCGTTCTTTCACTGATTGTTGTGGGCTTGAGTTTCCCTTTGTATCTGTCCGAGACGCATGGTTTTTTTGTGAATGTGCTCGCTGAAGCCCACGGGATGATCTTCGACATCGCAGTGATAGGTATTCTGATCTTCTGGTTGACCGGTGTAGGTCAAAAACGTGCACGCATACGGTCTTATCAGGATGAGATCGATGATTTCCGGATGTGGGAGTCCGAAGAGGCAGCTTTCAGAACGGTAGGTAATATTAAAAGGCTCAACCGCCATAAAATATATGATATCGACCTTGTAAACTGCCATTTATCGAAGACCAACCTGAATTATGTCATACTAAAAGGTGCCAATCTTAACAATGCCAACATATCAAACTCGAATTTAATCCAGGCTAATTTTGAGGCGTCAAGAATGAACAGGGCTAACTTCGAAAATTCGAACCTGAATCAGGTAAACCTTAAAAAATCCTTCGCGAGTGGCGCCAATTTCAGGGATGCCAATATGATCAAAGCCAACCTCGAGAGTGCTTTTCTGATTAAAGCTGATTTCAATAATGCTTTTTTAATGGAAGCCAACCTAAACGGAGCCAACCTGACAGGTACTAATTTCGATTTTGCTAACCTGTATAAAGCAGACCTTCGAAATGCGATCGGCCTCACCGTTGAGCAATTCGATAATGTGAAAACGCTGTACCTCGCACAATTTGATGAAGAATTGTATCAGAAAATATTAAAGGTCAGGCCTAAGCTTGTTGGGAAATAGGGATTAAAATTGGTCTAAAGTGGAGGGGCGCTATGCAGCAGACCCTCCGGCATCAATTTCGGTCTCAAAAGGTTTACGGAAGGGGCATTTTCAAAATCCCTGATATTATCTTCGTATTTAATATACATATCGATAAAATCCCGGATACCTCTGTTGGCCAGGTTACCTGAATAATTGGTCAGGATACAGATCCCTATGTTTTCATCCGGCAGGAATGCCATACCGGCCCTGTAACCATTAACGTAACCTCCATGGTATACCACCTTTTTGTTATCATATTCCAGGATCCGGAAACCAAGGCCATAATAGGACCTTCTCATTTTTGGCCAACCACCAAAATAATTATATTTAATATTGGTATGGATCTTGGGAGCATATAATTCATCGAGTGTGGTCTGTTCTATTATCCACGGCTTATGCCCTGTTACGGATATCATAAAATTAGCCATATCCCATATGCTTGCATTAATACCACCTGCCGGAGCGGCATTATAATACTTCCTTGAGATGCCCGATTTTCTGAGCTGACCTCTATGAAAATAGTGAGGGTAAGCCACATCAGGATTGTGAGTGATGGCCTCGTAAGAAGCTGAAGAATTTTTCATGTTCATGGGCTTGAACAGTTTTTCCGTTAAAGCTGTTTCATAATCCATACCTGTGACCGATTCTACGATCGGTTCTATCAAGCCGTAGGCAAGGTTCTGGTAACTATAAACTGTTCCTGGAGGGCCTATTAAATCAACTCCCGAAAGGGCGGGGATAATCTCATCGAGAGGCTTGCCGTCTTCAATGTAGTTCGTAAAGGAATGTCTGATTAATCCTGTCGTATGTGAAAGTATGTGCTTGATCATCATTGAGTTAGCACTGCTTTCAGATTTTAATCTGAATTCCGGCAGGTAGGATCTGACTGTACTGTTCCAGTGGATCAGGCTGTCCTCGACCAGGATGCCGGCCATAGTGGCGGCAATGCTTTTCGACACGGAGCCTAACCTGAACACAGTATGTATGCCAATGGAATCCATGGTGTTAACGTCCTTAATGCCGTAACCTTTGATGTGAATGATCTTATCATCCTTAATAATACAGACCGCAGCCCCGGGGACATACCTGCTTTGCATTTGGGCCTCGATATAATGGTCATATTCTGCTGCAAGTGCGTTAACTATAGGATTCATCTGAGGAGATGGAGTTGACATAGCATTCTCCCTAGCTTGTTTTATGTCCGATATTGAGAAAAATATCAATATCAGACTAAGGAAAACAATATACTTTCTTTTCAACTTCATACTCATAGCGCAAAACGATAAATCTTCAGTAATATTATTTTTAACAAATGCTGTTAAAAAGCCGCAAGTATATTACGACTAAATTATTTATACAACTCAAATTCAGTTTATATGCCTTAGTATATAATCCCATATTATTCGCGATCAGCTTTAAGGAAGGGGGCTGTAAATCTTCCCTTATCAAATAACAATATCTGAAATATCTTTGATAAATCCAAAAAATTAATACAATATTTATAATTAGATATGCCTAATGCCAACCTTGTTACGAAAAAAGCAATTATTACGGATATTTTCAATTGAAACGTCCATAATAATATTTTCAATTTCTCTGGGATAATAATGAAAATATTATCATCCTAAGTTACACTAGACCAAATTAATTGAATAAAATATTTTCCAGTGAAATAAATTTTTTAACAGAAAGATTAATCCTTAAATTTCGATAACATTGATGATTTTCAACGATGATACTTTTATTATGAAGCCAGGATTTTTTCATGTTCATAAATCTATCACGCATTTAATGTTAATAAAGGGAATATTTGCTTTAATATTCCTTGTATTGCTATTGACTGGATGCCAAAATAACAATTTTCAGACATGCTTGGATTTGCCCAACATAATTCTTGTTATAACGGATGATCAGGGATATGGTGATTTGGGCTTGCATGGTAATGCGGTAATTCAAACACCAACACTTGATTCATTGGGCAGGAATAGTGCCAGGTTGACAAATTTCTATGTGTCGCCAGTATGTGCACCTACACGATCGAGCCTGATGACTGGAAGATATTCTTTGCGTACGGGTGTATTTGACACATATAATGGTGGTGCTATCATGTCAGAGACCGAGATGACCATTGCGGAATATTTAAAACAAGCAGGTTATCGAACGGGAATATTCGGGAAATGGCACCTTGGAGACACCTATCCATTCAGGCCGCAAGACCAGGGTTTTGATAAGTCTTTTGTTCACGGTGGGGGAGGTATAGGTCAACCTGGCGACTTCTACGAAAATTATATCAAGGGAGATTCAAGCTATTTTAATCCAGTATTAGAGTTTAATGGTGAAAAAGTAAATACAACTGGATACTGTTCCGATGTGTTTACTGATCTGGCTATTGAATTTATAAAAGAAAACAGGAATAGACCATTTTTTGCTTACATTTCCTATAACGCACCACATACTCCACTACAGGTTCCCAAAGTGTATCTTCAAATGTACGATACCGTCGTGGTTCCCGAAGTGCTTGATCGAGGAAAAGGTTCTGATGTGGAAACTATGACGGAATCAGATATTGAATCCGCCCGGAGGGTATATGCGATGGTATCCAACATTGATGATAATTTCAGGAGATTATGGGAAACCATCCGTAAAGAGGGCATCACTTATAATACATTAATAATTTTTATGACTGATAATGGGCCCCAGCAACGGCGTTTCAATGCAGGTCTCAGGAGCAGAAAGGGATCCGTGTACGAAGGTGGTATTCGGGTACCCTCCTTCTGGCATTGGCCCGGCCGGTTTGAAAGTATTGACAGAGATTTTGTATCCGCCCATATTGATGTATTACCTACTATATTGGATATATGTAAGATACCTCATAAAGCTGAGAATCCTATAGATGGGATGAGCTTGCTGCCCGTACTGAAAGGAGAGGACAAACCCAATTATCAAAGGCAGCTGGTACATTACTGGTACCGGGGATACCTTGAACCCTATCATAATATAGCTTTTCGTGCAGGCAATTTAAAACTGGTGGCACAGGGGGATTATCAAATACAGCTTTCTGATTTCGAACTCTACGACATTGCAGTTGATCCCTTTGAACGTAATGATATAAGCTCCTCATCAACCGGGATTGTAGATTCTATCAAGGTAGAATTTGATGCATGGTATGCTGATATAATGAAAAGCAAAAATCTGGACATACAGAGGATCCAAATTGGAACAACACATCAGAATCCGGTTGTATTAGGTAGAAATGATATTAAGGGTGCATCTGCCAAGCAATGGATGAGTGAGGTTGGTTATGGATATTGGGACGTTTTGATTGCCGAATCTGGAGTGTATGATATTAAAGTGAGATTTTTTAATCCTGTAAAAGTTCCTGGAAGTATTTCAATCCGGTTTGGCAAGGTTCAAAGAACAATCGATTGGAATGAAGGTTCTGATAATTTAATCGTTTTTAAAAACATACAGTTACCACAAGGCCCATGCGTGGCTGAAGCCTGGCACCAGTACCAGGGAAAGATCGTTTCACCAATAAATGTGCAGGTTTATAAGCATGTTCAATAGTTGGATTTCTAGATATATAGACTGATTTTTTAGAGAATTTGAAAACATATAGTCAAAATTAGAATAGTAGGAATATGAAAATTTTTAGTTATTACTTTTTTCTTATATCAATATTTATTTCCTGCCAGACGAATCGGAAAAATATTGATACAACTCAGCCTTCGGAAAATATCCGGCTCAACCAGATTGGTTATGAGCTGAATGGTCCTAAGAGATTTATTGTGGCTGATTCGGGATCAGAGATTTTTGAATTGATCAGTGATGAAACCGGGGAGGTTAAATATAAAGGCAGTCTGGTCGACAGGGGGGTCTGGCAGGCTTCGGGTGAGTCCGTTAAGATGGGTGATTTTTCAACATTTGATGAACCTGGCACCTACCGGATCTACCTGGGTGAAGAAGGTACATCCTATCCGTTTGTTATCGGTAGCAACATCTTCCTTGATGCAGCCATTGATGGTGTTAAATCCTTCTATCTGCAGCGAATGTCAATGGATATCGACCAGCAATATGCAGGGGTCTACATGCGGCAGGGAGGGCATCCTGATACGGTCTGTTATTTTCATGAGTCCACTGGAAAGGTATCCGGATCTAAGGCTTCACCTGGCGGTTGGTATGATGCGGGTGATTATGGAAAATACATCGTCAATGCCTCAATTACAGTAGGCCTCATGCTTGCTATTAACGAGATCAAGCCAAACGAATTTCAGGATGGTATATTATGGATTCCAGAAAGTGGCAATGGAAAAAACGACCTGCTGGATGAGATCAAATATGAGCTTGACTGGATGCTGACGATGCAGGATGCAGATGGCGGTGTTTTTCATAAGCTCACGACAAAACGGTTCGAAGGATTTGTCATGCCTGCTGAAGCAGTGAACGATCGATATTTCATCGGCAAATCCACTGCCGCGACCTTAGATTTTGCTGCCGCTATGGCTATGGCGGCGAGGTTATACAGGCGATACGATCCAGTTTTTGCAGAAAACTGTGCTGATGCAGCCATAGGGGCCTGGAATTGGGCCATTGAACATCCGGATAAATTCTATGCAGGCAATCCGGAAGACATCTTCACCGGTGCCTATGGCGATATCATATTGGACGAAGAATTCTTCTGGGCTGCTGCTGAGTTATTTATTACTACAGGCGAGGAAATATACTATGATAAAATTAAAGATCAACTTACCGGTATGGAATTCCAGGTAGAGGAGAGCTGGAGAAAATATATCGAAAATATAGGGTATTATTCCCTAATGAGTCCTTACAGTCCATTATCTGATGAGGATAGGGAAATGGTCAAGACAAGGTTATATTATGTTGCTGACAGCCTGTCCGGCGTGATTGAAGCGCACCCTTACCGGGTGCCTGTTAATCATTTTAAATGGGGTTCAAACAGTGATTTTCTCAATGCTGCTGTATTGTTTGCAGTGGCCCATCATTATTCGGGCAGGTCAGGTTATAAGGACTGTGCCAATGAAACGCTGGATTATATATTTGGGAAAAATGCAACAGGATATTCTTTTATTACCGGATATGGAGCCAAAACGCCCATGCATATACATCATCGTCCATCAGAGGCTGACGACGTTCTGGACCCATTTCCAGGTTTTGTGGTAGGTGGGCCCAATGATGTGCGGCAGGATGCTGGGAGCCTAGCTTCGTCAGGTAAGGAATATATTTCTAACCGGCCGGCTAAATCGTACCTGGATGAAATGGAGAGTTACGCATCCAATGAAATTTGCCTAAATTGGAACGCTCCCTATGTATTTATTCTGGGTTATCTTGCAGATACCAGTGAATGATTACGCACCTGCTGGTGCAGGTTCTATTAATAAGGGTATGAATCTGGTGGCTGAGACCTGACATCATTGAAGTTATTGATTTTTCTTTATCTTTATAATGAATAATTATAAAAGGCAATTCATGAAAAACACATTAAAAATCATTTTTTATTTACCGGTAATCACCATATTGATTTATTCGGGCTGTCAACAGAAGGAGGGGGACAAATCTACCGGAGCTGTTAGCGACAATTTGAAACTGGAAAGAACTGAGGCACCAGGCGGGCTGAAGAATGTGATCTTTGTATTGAGTGATGACCACCGGTATGATTTCATGGGATTCACTGGCAAAGTTCCCTGGTTAAAAACACCCGCTATGGATAAGATGGCTGCTGAAGGCTGCCACCTCCAGAACGCTTTTGTAACGACATCCTTATGTTCTCCCAGTCGTGCTTCTATCCTGACTGGCATGTTTTCGCATGCCCATACCGTCGTTGACAACCAGGCGCCAGTACCTGAAAACCTTGTGTTCTTTCCCCAGTACCTTCAGGAAGCAGGATATGAGACTGCCTTTTTTGGAAAATGGCATATGGGTCATGGTACAGATGAACCCAGGCCCGGGTTCGATCATTGGGAAAGTTTCAAGGGGCAGGGTAATTACTATAAACCCAGCCTGAATATCAATGGTGAGCAGTTTGAATACGATGAAGAAACCTATGTCACTGACCTGCTGACGGAACACGCCCAGGAGTGGATGAAAAGCAGGGATCAGGATAAACCTTTTTTCCTCTATTTGTCTCACAAAGGGGTTCACGCTTTATTCAGGCCGGCGAAAAGACATGAGGGCATGTATATAGATGAAGAAGTTGTATATCCGCCCTCATATTATCTGACGGCCACAGACGAATATCAAAAGCAAAACATTCCTGAATGGGTCAAGCAACAACGGAACAGCTGGCATGGGGTTGACGATATGTACCATGGAGCGCTCAATTTTGAAACCTTTTTCAAGGCCTATTGTGAAACGCTTCTGGCCCTTGACGAAAGCCTCGGATCAGTGATCGATTATGTTGAGAATTCTCCATTAAAGGATAATACATTAGTCCTGTACATGGGTGATAATGGTTTCTCGTTCGGGGAACATGGGCTTATCGATAAAAGACAGGCCTATGAGGAATCATGGCGTGTACCCCTCCTGGCATGGGGGCCGGGCACGATAAAGCCGGGATTAAAAGTGACAAACCTGGTTCAGAATATTGACATCGCACCTACGGTCCTTGACCTGGCAGGATTAAAAGCCCCGGATTATATGCCGGGCCGGTCTGTCGTTCCCCTGTTGAAGGGTGAATCAGTCGCTGACTGGCGGGATAGGATCTTTTATGAATATTATTGGGAATATGCCTATCCCCAGACACCGACGGTACATGCAGTAAGAACAGACCGGTATAAGTTTATTCGTTATCATGGCATCTGGGACAGTAACGAATTCTATGACCTTGAGAATGATCCCTGGGAGATGAACAACCTGATCAGAAGCCCTGAACATCAGGAGCAGATAGGACTTATGCTGGATGATCTATGGACCTGGCTTGAAGAAACAGGAGGAATGCAGATCCCACTGAAACGGACCATGGATAAGAAACTCGATAACCGGTATATGGGCACCTACTAGGAATGTCGAATTTTGAATAATAAAATTGAATGATGAAGAAATTTAAAATGTAAAATGTGCCGTTAGGCATGCCGTTGGCATAAAATGTAAAATGTAAAGTTTGAAGACTTGTTGTCTTGTCCTGAAGAATGTCTACATTTTATACACAAAGACATCCCTTTTGCCACCTTTTAAATTCCTTCGAAATTCGAATTCGATATTCATCATTCATTATTCATTAGTATGATATCGGCGGCAATTTTAACGGCTGTTTGTACGACTTTACTGCATTTTGCAGTAGCATCCGATTCCTGGAATTGTGCGAGATCCTCTGATTTTCTGAGGTCAAGACGCTTGCCGAATTTCGATGCTACAATGTCGCTGCACATTGTACTTCCCAATTCACTCACAAAACGATCGCAGAATTCATTGGCCGGCTTCAGGGAATCACGGTAGGCCTGCCAGTCACTTAGATTCTCCCTTCCGTAAACCAATCCCAATGCCAGTAATGCCCCGGTGACTGCTCCGCAGGTCTCTCCCCGCTCAGCAATTCCCGGAATGGCGGTAAGCGCCTTCACCATATCATCATTACCAAAACCGAATTGCTCTGAAAGGGCAAGAAATGTGCTCTGGGCACAGTTATGAGAGATCTGCATATAATGATCGACTTTCTGATCAAGAAACCGGAAAACCTGTTCTTTGGGCATACTTCTGCTCAGAGTCATCGCATCAGGTTCGTCAATTACTTTTCCCTGTTGAGCATTGCCCGGCGTCCGGTCCTTTATCTGGCAGCCTCCCAGGATGATCGTACTGGCTGACAACGTGCCGATCTGCATAAAATCACGACGTTTAATCTTCTTTTTCATGATCTGTTGCAATCTTTTTCCTGAATCCCGTTAGTGCATTTACTTCGTTCAACGTGCTGGCGCGTCGATTTTAACGTCTGCCTGTATTATTTCAGGACGCGTTACAAACACGCCATTGTTAAGATCATCAATGATCCTTGGATCAAGATACGAAATATTAAGGTATAATCCTTTTTTCTTTCAGGAAACCAGTTGTGATCCACCTTTGTTCTGGTGCCGTACAAACCCGCCGTAAAATGCAATGATCAGAAAACAAACCAGTGGAACACTATAAGCGATGTTGATGCTGCCGGAGAGGTCAGAAACCTTTCCCTGGATGGCTGTGATCACCGCTCCACCAACAATAGCCATGATCATACCGGAAGAAGCGATCTTTGCGTCTTCACCCAGCCCCTTGGAAGCGATACCGAAAATAGTGGGGAACATCAATGACATGAAGGCGGAAATGGATACCAGGGCGATGACGCCGACCATCCCATGACCAAAAATTACGAACAACGAACTGACTGATGCAAGGATTGCTGCCCAGGTCAACAACCTTTCAGGTTTAATGTATCGCATTAAAAATGTACAGATAAATCGCGAAGCAACGAACAGGATCAATGCCGCTACGTAATATTGGGCTGCCACCTGTTCAGGAGTCTGTCCGAATGGCAATTCAAGATTTTCAAGATCCAATTCTTTCATAGCATACCGTATGGTAAAAGACCAGACACCGATCTGAGCTCCCACATATAGAAATTGCGCAATCACGCCCATGGTATAGTTTTTATTCGACAACAGTCTTTTTAATGTTCCTTTAAGATCTAGTGCTTTATTCTTGTCTGCTGTCTTAGGCATTTTAGTCAGTAATATGACGATCCATAAAACCAGCAGGATAACACCTATTGACACGTAGGTCATCGTAACTGCGTTGAGTTCCCCATACTGTATCAGCTTTAATTGCTCCGGTGCCATAGCTGCGCGTTCATCCGCGCTAGCCCGGTTCAACTCAGAAAGGATGAAGATCTGGCTTATAACAACTCCCATAATAGATCCCAGCGGGTTAAATGATTGGGCGAAATTCAGCCTTCGTGTCCCGGTCTCTTCCCTGCCCATTGCAATAATATAAGGGTTTGCGGCAGTCTCAAGAACTGATAATCCCCCAAATAAGATCCATATGGCTCCGAGAAAATTAAAATAATTGCCGGTCAGCATTGCCGGATAAAACAAAAAACAACCTACAGTATATAACCCAAGACCGAGCAATACACCTGATTTATAAGAGTATTTCTTTATATAAATGGCCGCTGGCAATGCAAACAGAAAATATCCTAAACCATAACTTGCAATCTGGATTAAGGATGTCTGTGCATCCGACATGCTCATGATCCTCTTAAAGGCTGCCAATAGTGTGTCAGTCATATTATTGGCTAGGCCCCAAAGCAGGAATAAGCTAGTGATCAATGCAAACGGAAGGATCGGGGTTTCAATTTTTGAGCTTGCTCTAGACATTTTATTACATTTAAAATACTATGATGTTTAATCCGGGTTATAAGCTGACGAATTCTGCTTCCGGAAAAATCCAGGTTATTACCGGGAAGCAATAATGCATCAAGATAAAAAATCAAACGAAAATATAGTATAAACTACTTCAATACAAATTTTAAGGGAGATGAAAATATTTTTATTCATATCCCAGGTCAACTGGCTTAATCGTAAAAAGAAAGAATCGAATCAACCTGGTCAGTAGGAAAAATCCGTCTTTCTCTTCCTAAAAGCTATAGCTCATAACTTTTACCGTTTAATCAGTCTATAATGCAGGTGTAATGCCACCGTCAACCGGAAAGTTTATACCATTGATATACCCTGCTGATGGCGAAGCAAGAAATGCGGCTGCATATCCCAATTCAGCCGGTTCAGCCAGCCTTCTGGCAGGGATCTTTTCAGCCGCCTGTTTTTCGAATTCTTCATGGCTCAGGCCGGCATCCTCGGCTTTTTTCCTGAATAACGTGTCAAGACGTCCCGTTTTTGTATATCCGGGGAGAATATTATTCACGGTGATGCCAAATGGCCCCAGCTCATTGGCCAGGGTCTTTGCCCAGCTCGCCACCGCTCCTCTGATGGTGTTGGAAACACCCAATCCTGCTATAGGCGTTTTTACTGATATGGAGATCACATTAATTATCCGGCCATACCCTGCATCTTTCATGCCCGGAACAATACGTTTCACAAGGTTTTGATTATTTACAATATGAGCATTGAAACCGGCCAGAAAATCTTCGGCATTCGAATCCATGACGGTACCCTGAGGTGGGCCTCCCGTATTGTTTACCAGGATATGAATAATTTTACCGTCTTCTAAATATTGATCTACTGCATTTACAACTTCCTCCGGATTCAAGAAATCAGCGATCAAGTAATTATGGGTCTGACCCTTTGATGTATCCAATTCTGATATTGCTTTCTTCAGCCGTTCTTCATTTCGAGCAAATAAAATTACATTAGCTCCTGTCAAAGCAAGTTCTGCGGCAATGGCATTGCCAATACCCTGTGTGCTGCCGCAAACCAACGCGTTCCTGTTTTTTAGATTGAGGTTCATAGTCTTATAGTCAATTTTAAGATAGATTTATTCATCTTCTGTTACTGTTTAATTACCATCATTTTCTGGGATTTCCATCCCACAATTGATTAGAGCGACTTCCAGCGCCCAGCTTGTAAAGGCCGCAAAATTAAAATCTTTATATTTCAGTCTGGTGCCGTGTTCCCCGAGGTTTTTTTCCAGTACTTTATATATAACAGGGGCCAACGGGCAGGATTCGTTACCGATCAACTGGATGGTACGGGCAGCGTACAAAGCCAGCCATGGTCGATTGTCTTCCACCCGTCTCTGTAAAACCGGAAGAGCCTTATCACAAATTCCGATTTGACATAAAGCTTCAGATGCAGCAATCTGGTTTACCGGGGAGCTGTCATTGAGAATTTGTTCAAGATCGGATATCGCCTCCTTTGCAGCGAAAGGATCCGCCATAAATCCAGTGATTGCCCAGAACCTAACTCCCGGGTCAGAATGCTTCAAGGCAGTTTTTAGTTTATCTGTACTCGCAACGCCAACCATTTCTGCCGCTTTAAGAATGGAGGGAAGATCAGCTACAGCTTCTTTGTAGCTTTCTTCGCGGTTGGCAGGCCCTTCATGGGTGTTTCCTATGTTTAAAAATGAAAACAATGGTTGATCCTCTTTTCTTTGCCT
>Ga0209536_100010905_pt1 | contig 13353 bp, 10 predicted proteins | sample DeeMarSeWOR28_12_FD_187461 | JGI IMG/M metagenome (GOLD analysis project Ga0209536, IMG submission 187461) | Marine sediment microbial communities from White Oak River estuary, North Carolina - WOR-2-8_12 (SPAdes) (version 2) | ecosystem: Environmental > Aquatic > Marine > Intertidal zone >...
ATAGATAGCAAGAAGAACTTATGAAGGCAAATGGGCCCATGCCGCATCAACCGGCATAGGCCCATGTCAAACGGAGTTATTTGACTTCGATTTACGGTTCAGTTAGCGAATTGTCCTTAAGCCAATCTTCCTCTAATATGGCCAAATCCAGATCATCGACTTTGCAATCGTCATTGAGGTCTCCGGGAAACGACACGTAATAGGGCAGTGACTTTGCTGCCTCACAACCGTTGCTATAGACGTTGATTGTGACCGTGTCCGAACCGGTTTTATCACCATCCGATGCCTCCAACTGCAGGACATATACGCCCAGGGCTGCCAGGGTAATGCTCATATCCTCGGCGCTCGGATCGGCAATCACAGCATCGGGATTGTTGGGATCATTGGATTCGCTTACCACCGTCCACTGCACGGTGTAAGCCTCTTGATCAGTGATGGTAGCATCAAGATTCTTTGCCCTGGTACCATCTTCTCCCAGCCATGTCAACAAATCGGGGCCGGTATCCACTATGACATAGGTAGATTCACGATGTCCATTATAATGCATCGTGAATATAGACAGTTATCAAATTAGTGTTTTTACAACTTGTGGTTGAAACATTTTCAGCCTGAACCTGGAAAGCTTGATTTTTGGAGACAGATTTTATATTCTATCCGGATAAGAAATCCAGCGACGTAGCTGACCTGATGTATGAACAGTAGATTAAAGGATAGTCACAATTTAATATGGGAAGTATTTGTATAGGCGGCGCAGGAATGAAAAACACTCAATCAAATCTTCGGAGCGTTTACTCGTTCCTTTTTGTATTTGCTGTTGGTGGTATAACTGTTTTCGGTTCCGAATCCGGAAATATTAAACTCTCCATAGAGCAGCTTACCTCCGGCACGAAACATCATTTCTTTGGCTATATCGGCCAATGCAGAACGATACCATGGAACGCCGGCGGAAGATATGTGCTGGGCCTTGAAGTCGACAGAATAGATCGTTTGCCAACTCCCGAAGAGTTCGCTACAGTAATCCTTGTCGATACCCATCATAAAAACAAGATTATCAGGTTGGATAAGTGCCATGCGTGGAATCCACAGCAAGGAACAATGTTCTATTGGAATCCATCAAAACCGGAAACACAGTTCTTCTTTAACGACAGAGATATCAAGACGGGCAAAGTGTTTACTGTTTTATACGATATTGAAAAGAAAAAACGCATTCACGAATACAGATTCGATGACACACCCGTTGGCAATGGCGGTGTTGCCGCCGATGGTTCGGCCTTTCTTGCCATAAATTACGGTCGCTTAGCACGACTGCGACTGGTGACTGGTTACCCGCAAGCTCTGGATTGGTCCAAAGACGAAATAGCACCGGAAAACGATGGAATCTTCATCGTGGATATTAAAACCGGCAAAAAGCGACTGCTCGTTTCTTACCGTCAACTTGATAATGAATTAAAGAAGCAAAAACCTCAATTAAATCACACAGGGCTGTTCATCAACCACACGCTTTGGAACCGAGACAGTAATTGTGTTTACTTCTTCGTACGAGCCGGATGGAGTAAAAGAATGAGCAATAGAGGCGACAGGGTAAACACACCATGTTCAATCAATTCCGACGGCACAGGGCTAACCCTGCACGAGAAGTTCATCGGCGGGCATCCGGAATGGGACGAGGGCAATGTCCTAATCGGCCGAGAAGGGAACAAGCAAATTTACTATGATATGGAAAACAAAAAGATCGTAGGTCAAATGGGCACACCAAATATGTTCCCCAAACCAGAAGGCGATATTTCGCTCTCTCCCAGCGGCGAGTGGTTTGTCAACGGCTATGGGGACAAAAATAAAAACTATTACGCCGTATATCGGCGAAGTGATGGTGCCTTTGCACGCAGCGAAGGGATCGACAAAGGCTCATATAGCGGTGATATTCGAATCGATCCGGCTCCTCGCTGGAACCGTACCAATGATGCAATTCTTATACCCGGCATCGCAAAGAACAAGACCCGGCAAATGTTCGTGATACACGTGATTACTGCCGGAGAATCCACAAAGGAGCGATTATGAGTTCAGGAATTCTATCACGGCGTGACTTTCTAAAAGGTATATGCGCAGGATCGTTGACTTTGGCGGGATGCGGTTCGAATGTGGTCGACACCCGTGCGGCAAAGAAAAGGCCCAATGTAATCCTCGTTATGACTGACGACCAGGGCTACGGCGATCTCGGCGCTACGGGCAACAACCTCATCCGCACTCCTAATATCGATGCGATGGCCCGCCGAAGCGGCTCCATGGACAATTTCTACGTCTGCCCCGTATGTGCTCCGACCCGCGCGTGCCTAATGACCGGCCGATACAACTACCGCACCCGCGTTGTCGATACCTGGGTCGGCAGAGCGATGATGGAGCCAAAAGAAACCACCATTGCGGAAATCCTCCGCGACGCTGGATATGAAACCGGCATCTTCGGCAAATGGCACCTGGGCGACAATTACCCAATGAGACCTATGGATCAGGGCTTCAACGAGTCCATCGTAATCCGCGGCGGAGGCATAGGTCAGCCGGCAGATCCGCCCGGGGGCGAAGGCAAATATACCGATCCAATTCTCATGCACAACGGCAAACCTAAGCAATACAAGGGCTATTGCACCGATGTGTACTTCGAGAAGGCAATGAGCTGGATGTCGAAATGTGTCTCTCAATCGAAGAACTTCTTTGCTTATATTCCCACAAACGCCCCGCACGCCCCGTTTAATGATGTCCCCAAAGATCTCTACGAACGATATAAAGCGATGGATCTGAGCAACCGGAACTTTCCACAGGACAAAGGGCACAAACTCCCCGATGATGACGATCCCGATAAACGGGCTCGGATTTTCGCAATGATCACCAACATCGACGATAACATGGGCAAGCTCTTTGCCAAACTCGACCGGCTCGGTATAACTGAAAATACCATCGTTATATTCATGGTCGATAACGGTCCCAACGGCCGTCGTTATGTCGCCGGCTTTAAAGGTATGAAAAGCCATGTAAATGAAGGCGGCATCCATTCGCCGTTCTTCTTCCAGTGGCCGGCCGTCGTCAAACCGGGCACGTCTTCAGACCGAATTGCCGCCCACATCGACGTACTGCCTACAATTCTTGAAGCATGCGGGGTACCGAAGCCGAAGGGCCTCGAAATCGACGGCAGAAGCATCCTGCCTCTGATGCAGGGCAGGAAAATCGCTTGGCGCGATCGTACCATTTATATCCAATCACATCGCGGCGACGTACCCATCCTTTACCATAATTTTGCAGCAAGAAGCCAGCAATGGAAACTGCTCCACGCCAGCGGATTCGGACGCGAAAACTTCGAAGGCAAGCCGAAATTCGAGCTCTATGATATGGTTGCAGATCCGCTCGAACAAAACGATCTGGCCGCCCAGCGACCGGACATCGTCAAGGCGATGCGGAAAGAATACGAGGAATGGTTCGCCGACGTCAGCAGTACCAGGCCCGACAACTATGCTCCGCCCAGCATCCATATCGGGACCACCCACGAGAATCCGGTCGTCCTCACGCGACAGGACTGGCGGCACGTCAAAGGTCGCACCTGGGCGGCGGATTCCAACGGCTTCTGGGAACTCTACGCCGCCAGGACCGGCATTTACGATGTCAGAGTCGATTTTCCTGCGACAAAAACCGGCGGCAAAATTCTGCTCGATGTCTCGGGTCGTAAAACCAGCCAGGCAATAGATGAAGGCGAAACTTCGGTTACGTTCGCTGGAATGCACATAGACAAAGGCCCCACCCGCCTGATGGCCACACTCACTCTCGCTGAGACTACCAAAGGCCCCTGGCATGTTAATATAAGTTGGTAAATTCATAATCAGGTAAAATATGAGTATAGATAATGAACTAACCAGACGGTCTTTTGTTAGAGGTATTGCATCGACGGCGGCAGCTATTGGACTTGGTGGATGTGATTTACCTGCGACAAATACAAAGACCAATAGTTCCAGGCCGAATGTGCTTTTAATCATGGCGGACCAGCACAATGCGAATGTCATGGGAATAGCGGGGCATCCGGTCGTGAAGACACCGTGGTTGGATCGTCTGGCCGAGAGTGGTGTTCGGTTCGACCGCGCTTATTGCCAGGACGGGATCTGCGTGCCTTCGCGGACCTCTTTGATGACGGGTCTTTACCCTCGCACGACAGGGTGCCTGGACAATCCCAACAAACCGCCTTATCATGACCAGTTATTTCTGTTGCAACATACCTTTCGAAACAACGGCTACCGCACCGGTTGTTTCGGCAAGCGGCATCTGCCGAATATTGGAGAATTGGCCCTGGGCTGGGACAAATCAGCGACTACTATCAATCCTAAACAGGATCCCTCCGGCGAGAACTATGTCGATTGGGTGACGCAGCGAGGACAGTTGGAAGCTCACAAGCGTGATTTCGGGGGAAGCCATACCGCTGACCTGATGTCGCAAATTACCGAAGTACGGGAGGAAAATCGCACATCAACCTACACAACCAACAAGACCTTGGAATTCCTGACCGAATGCAGGGACATAGGCAAGCCATTCTTCTGCTGGGCCAGCTACATATTTCCCCATCAGCCCTATACGCCTCTGAAAAAATGGGCGGACTTGTATCCGCCGGAACAAATCAAACTGCCCAGGAGCGTGAACGAACCTTTAGAGAACCTGCCGCCCGAGATGCAGAGCTGGCGGCGTAATACGAAGCGGCCCTGGAACCTTGGTACGGCGGCGAAGAACCATGACCTGTACCGCCGCTATGTAACTTATTATTACGCCCTTACGAGTGAAGTGGACGCATGTGTGGGGCGGATTATTGAGGGACTGGACCGGCTCGGATTGAGTGACAACACAATCGTAATTTACACAGCAGACCACGGCGACTTTGTAGCGGCGCACGGTATGGTGGAAAAATGCGCGCTGGGGCATAATGTTTACGAAGAAACGCTGCGCGTTCCCCTGATTGTTGCCTGGCCGAAGCATTTCCTCGTAGGCGCCGTCAACAATAGCCTGGTAGAACTGGTCGATCTCTATCCGACGCTGATGGACTTATTGGATTTGAAACGCTCCAAAGATGCTCCAGAACTTCCCGGCAAATCGCTTATTCCTTCTCTGACCAGAAACAAACCCACTGGCCGTAAGTACGCCGTCTCGGAAAACTGGAATCAGGCAACGGTCATTACCAAACGCTACAAACTGGGCATCTGGGTCGATCCCGGCCCCATTCCCAAATATAAAAGACGCGACAACCGCGAACGTTTTAGAGCCCAACTTTTCGACCGCGAAAAAGACCCGTACGAAATTCATAATGTAATCGACAAGTCCGAGTACGCCGAAGTTCAAGAGCGGCTCAGAGAGTATTTCAAAGATTTTACGTCTAAAGTACCGGCGACAGGTAAGAATGAAATCATAAATCGAACGCAAAATATATAGAAAATTTGATTGGAGATTAGCTTGTTTGCCAGAATGAAAGGTGGTGTAATAAAAGCCGGTTTGGTTGCTTTAGAATGGCCACGCAAGCGCAGACTTCACTGAGCCCATTTAGATAAATCCTTAGATCTATGTATGTTAGTATATTCAATGATGTAATAGGCCCTGTTATGCGAGGACCATCCAGCTCTCATTGTGCAGCCGCACTGAGAATCGGTCGATTGGCGCGGGATTTAATGGACGGCGATCTTACTCAGGTCACCATCGAATTCGACAAGGATGGAGCCCTTGCTACCACTCACACCGGTCAAGGATCGGACATGGGATTGTTCGCCGGTCTTATGGGTTGGGAAGCCGTCGATGAGAGGTTACCTGAATCGGCTCAGCTCATTATCCAGGAAGGAATAGATGTTTCCATAAAGATTGTTCCTCTTGATCTACCGCACCCCAATGTATATCGTCTCAGACTCAGCAATAAACGAGATCGGCACGTCCTGACCGCCCTATCCACAGGGGGCGGTATGGTTAAGATCGTCGATATTGACGGCTTCTCAGTCACTATTGAAGGCGATTATTGGGAAACGCTGATCTACACAAAAACAGACGGCTCAAGGATATTTGACTATCTAACCAAAACCATTACAGCGGATGAGGTTCTTATACACACAAACGACGAAGCTTATCTTATAGAAGTAAAGGCACAGGAATTTATTGATAATGCCGCCTTGGTTGAGATGAAAAAACAATTCAATATTCTTACCGTCAAAAAACTCTCACCCGTTCTTCCCGTCCTGTCTCGCAGCGAAATGCAAATCCCATTCACAACGTGTAAGCAGATGCTCGATCAAAATGAATCTCCCGGCAAGTCTTTATGGGAAATAGCCCTCGTTTATGAGTGTGTCCGTGGAAATTTAACCGAACAGGATGTTATTAAACGTATGAACGAAATCGTACGAATCATGCGCAATTGCGTGGAGCAAGGCTTAAAGGGTACGGATTACGAAGACCGTATTTTAGGGCGTCAGTCCGATCTTTTTTTCAAGAAGATGAAAGAGAAGACATTATTCAATGTGGATTTGTTGAATCGAATTATTCTATACATTACGGCAATCATGGAGGTCAAGAGTTCTATGGGTATTATCGTAGCTGCTCCTACTGCCGGTTCTTGTGCGGTACTTCCCAGCGCGTGTCTGGCGGTCGCTGATGAGTTAAAGCTCGGCGATGAGGAAATTGTCAAGGCTATGTTGTCAGGAGGATTGATAGGTGTTTTTATTGCCTCCCGTTCGACGTTTGCCGCGGAGGTTGGCGGATGCCAGGCAGAGTGCGGAGCAGCTTCTGGCATGGCGGCTGCCGCTTTGTCTACGCTCGGCGGTGGTACGCTAAAGCAGTCTGTAGCGGCGGCCTCGATGGCATTGCAAAATTCGCTGGGCATGGTCTGCGATCCGGTCGCGAATCGTGTGGAGGTTCCATGCCTTGGAAAGAATGTGATGGCCGCAAGTAATGCTTTGGCTTGTGCGAATATGGCTCTGGCGGACTATGATCCAGTGATTCCTCTTGATGAGGTGATCGAGGCGATGGATCAAGTCGGAAAGAGTCTGCCGTATCCGTTACGGTGTACAGCACTCGGAGGATTGTCAATCACGGAAACCTCAAAGGCAATTGAGACGAGGTTGATGAAGAAATCAAAAAACAAATAGATTCTGAATCTATGGTAGAGCTTATAGTGAACGACAAAAAGATTCGTGTTCTCTCCGAAGAAGATATTCGCCGGACGCTGCCCATGAAAGACGCTGTCGAGGCCATGAAAGAGGCTTTCAAGGCGGTCTCGACTGGCCGGGTGACAATGCCTACACGAACACACATAGATATCTCCACATATAACGGCACGACGTTATTTATGCCTTCATATTCCGATTATTTCGGGAAGATTGCTGTGAAAGTGGTTAATATCTTTCCTGCCAATAAAAAGAGAGGGCTGCCCTCAATACAGGGCATTGTATGCCTTCTGGACGGCCAAACTGGAAGTCCATTGGCTATTCTTGACGGTACGTTTTTAACGGCTCTGCGCACTGGTGCCGCATCGGGGGCGGCAACGGACCTATTAGCAAGCCCCGACGCTGATACAGTCGCCATTATCGGTGCTGGGGTCCAGGGATGTATGCAACTTGAAGCAATGTGTGCTGTACGATCAATCAAAAAAGTCTGGGTTTACGATATCGCTGAAGATGTGGCTGTTAAGTTCGCAAAAAAGATGAACGCCGCTCTTTCTATTGAAATCGTAGTAACCAGATCATCCCGCGATGCTCTACAATATGCCGATATCGTCTGTACAGCTACTGTATCATCAACTCCGGTCTTCGATGATGCAAACATAGCTCCCGGTGTGCACATTAATGCAATCGGTTCTTATAAACCTGAAGTGCAGGAGATTCCTGAGGAAACAGTGATACGTTCTCTTTTAATTGTTGACCATCGTGAATCGGCCCTTCAGGAAGCAGGGGATATTTTGATACCGATTAAAAAGGGATATATCCAGGAGACACATATCCATGCCGAACTGGGCGAGATTATAGCTGAAAAAGTCGTTGGGAGAACTTCAGATAAAGATGTGACACTTTTTAAATCAGTCGGTATAGCTGTACAAGATTTAGCCGCCGCAACCCGTGTTCTTGAGCAGGCAGAAACACAAGGTTTTGGTAAGTTGGTTCAGTTATAAAAAAGCTTTCGTTTAGTAAATTTCCATCGGTTAAGGGATCTGTTGTCCAAAACCAATTTCCTTGTACCACAACCTGTAAAAATGAGCTAAAATATTCCATCAATATTTTTTTGCTTTTTCGTTGTAATTAATATGCAATCATTGGTTTTCCTTTTATCTTGCATTTTATAAGGAAGAACGTATGAAAAATCAGGTACCATTTATTGTTATTCTTACTGTCTTGGTCGAGACCTGTCAAATTTGCGCTCAGAGTACAACCGATCCCATGAATAACCATCCGGGTGCAATCACCTCTCATAATCGTGGCTTACACGGCTATATCGGCTTCAGTGCCTCTCGTCCACCGTCCAGGTCTGAGTACAGCATGGGCATGGGATTCTATGCAGCGGTCTGGCCTTTGATTGAAAAACCGATCGCCAACTTTCAGATAGGTCTGCCCAGTGCCTGGATTACACCGAATAACTCCGACAACAAGGACAAACCATTGGCACCAGTTGGTACTTATGCCCGGGATAACTGGCCTAAGCGCGGACCAACCTGGGATAGTGTGTTTCAGACCGTGGAGGGAGGTCTGGGCTATTGGGCTGGTAATCACTTCCGCTATGGGTCTCCGAAATTCAGCATGAACGCCACACCTCAGTGCTACGACTATGAGGTGGGCTCGCCGGGTTGGTCGTTTTTCTATGACAACGAGGCCTTGCCGGACAACCGCCTGGGTATTGCCCAACTGAGTAATCGCCTGCTTATCCCACCGGATGCCTTGCCGTTTGAGGGCAATCCTAATGGTAAGTTCCTGGGCTATACCTATATGGCCCTGCCGTTTACTAGACCGACTACGGGAGATCCGCCGACGGGCGATCAATCCTGGACATGTTTCCTGAGTGCGGCGAATTTCAAAGGACCTATAGCTTATTACATCCCTGAAACCTGGAGCAAGATCGGAAAGCTATTCAACTACCCCTTTATCTACGGCCGAGGGCTCGACGCCCGGCCGGGCAACATGGGAGGTGGTGCCATGGAAATCAATACCGTACCACGGTTTGATTCGGTGGATGCCAATGGTGTGATCTATTCGAAATTGCCAAAACTGCAGTTCCCAGTAGATGATCAAGGCAGAAGCCTTCTGGTGCAGGATGTGACATACTATTCTAAAGCCGCCCTGTACGATTCCTTCAAGATCTGGCGCGACGAGGGGGCTGCCTGTTCCGGCCGATTCGATGAAAAGGGTGCCTGGAAATCCACCTTGACCACCAGCACACCGCGCTACGATCTCGCGGGTAAGGTTATCACAGGTGTGGAGAAAGTTTTTGACACAAAGGTGTTCGACAATGTCTGGGGATTACAGTGGTATGACAGGATAGCAAGCGCGTTCGGCCGGTTTCCCCAGTACTACAAACAAATTGGCGACAAATGCATAGCTATCGATGCCAAGGACGTGCCCACAGAGACTGGACTTCTAACTACGGAATTCAAACTGGCAGGTCGTGGCGTGCCCTATACCTCACCCAAGCGTGGTGCCTGGATGAATCCCGGTCCCAGTAGTAAATCCTATACGGTTGAACTGATAGACGGATCGGCAGTCACCTATGCCTGGTACCGGTTTGTCGACCAACCGTCTTTCCAGCAGTACAACTGGAGCGAGGCCAAGAAGGCGCGATTGCAGGCCTTGGTGGAGAAGATTCACACCCACTGGCCCATTGACAGAGACTATATGGCACCGCCCAGTCAGGGTGAATTGGCTGCACTCGATCCAGCCCTGCTCGTGACACCACCTAATGGCCTGGAGGTGGGGTATGTGCCGATTGTGACAAATCAGAAAGATGCTTATGCGGATGGACGCTGAGGTCATAGCCCGGCTTGGAACCAAAAAGACAATAAACCACAGATGTTGTCGTCTTTATATACAGTGTTGTCGCAGATAAGATTGATCCACGGAAGCCGCTGCTTTAGTAAAGTACACGGATTAACAAGAAAATTGTACCTACCTTGTTTATTGAATAACTGTTTAGCCAGATCACTCTTATACTTCCTGTAAAAGAACAGCTCAATAATGAAGCATGTAAGACTCTTGTTGTCGATCATGCCAAGTGTATCTACATTATTTTTGGTTATGTCCAGTCCTTAGCAGTAAGCTTAATTCCTGGCATGTATCTTCGAATTCTCTCAATCCGGAAATATTGTGATATTCCTTTGGGTCGCTTGCATGATCGAACAATTCGGTTAGGAGAATTTTACCATCCCGGGTCCACTCATTATAACGCCAGCGTTTTGTCCGAACCGATTTACCGGCTATGTCGCCTCGCTGGACCTGTGTAAAAGCGGCTTTTTTCCACTGCTTATTTGGCTGTCCAAATAGCGGACGAAAACTGATACCTTCAAGGTCAGGTGGTGCTTTCAAGCCGAACAAGTCTGCAAAAGTTGGGTATAAATCCACTAATTCCACAAACTGGTCACACCGAGTGTTGGCTTTTGTTTCACCTTCCACAACAGCAATCATCGGAACTCGGGTTGAATCTTCAAACAGTACCGCCTTATTCCACCAATCGTATTCGCCAAGATTATACCCGTGATCGCCGATAAATATGACCGCCGTGTCTTTCCAGAGATTCTGTCGATCCAGCTCATCCATTAACCTGCCGATCTGAGCGTCGGTAAAAGTAACACATGCATAATACGAACGTAAAAATTCCCGCTGGTCCTGAAGTGAAAACTTTTTGAAATCGGTGGCCCATCCACTGCCAATAACATAATCCTCTTTCGGTGTTCGATTTTCCGGCATGAACGGCGGTATAAGCTTTTCCAACGGATACATATCAAAGTATTTCTTCGGAGCGTTGAATGGGTCATGCGGTTTATGAAAACCCAGCGTTATAAAGAACGGCTTATTTCGAGTTTTTTTCAGGATTTCCACGGCTTTCGCAGCCAATTGGCCATCGGGCTGATCATCATCCGTACCTTCAGCGGCAAGCCAACTACACCATTTCACGCTGCCATTTGTCATGTTTCGACTTTTACCTTGTTTGCCGAGTTTGGTCCCCCCAAAATCCAAGTTTTCATCCCAGGCTTGTATGTCGTCATGTTCATTATTTTTACCGTGGAAGACCTTTCCCAAGCTAACCGTATAATAGCCGTTGTCTCTGAATAATTTCGGAAGGGTTGTATGGTTTTTTACATTCTTGATCCAGGGAGTAACATTCTCCAAAATCTGTGTTGTATCAGGCCTGAGCCCGGTAAGAAATGAACTCCGGCTGGGATTGCATACCGGATACTGGCAATATGCACGATCAAAGATGACGCCCCTTTGAGCGAGACGATCTAAATTTGGTGTTTGTACTATGGGATTACCATAACAGCCCATGACATTTTTTAGGTCTTCAACAATAATAAAAAGGGCGTTTTTTATTTTTTTCATTTCATTTTTATCTGCGGCACTGCATGCAAGAGATGGGTAAAGAGAACCGGCACCTATAGTTCCGATTGTAGATTTAATAAAATCCCGACGATTGCTTTCCATTGTTTCCCTTTCCTGGTCAATCCGATTCAGGCAACAAATTCTATTTACTTTTAAGATCTGCTTTGATATTCAGAGCTTTACCCCAACTTTGCGTGCAGAGACAAAGAAATATGCCTCAATCACTGTTTCTTTGTGTTTTTCGCCCTGCCGGTTCTTTGCCTTACAATTTGTGGGGCCATCTGGTTTTTCCAGGCCTTAAAGGTTTGCTGCAGCCGCTCGACAATTTGGGGATTCTCTTTCGAAAGGTCGTTTTTCTCACTCATATCAGCCTTAAGGTCGTAAAGTTCCATCGAGCCTTTCTGCGATAGCAACTTCCATTTACCCTCCCGGACGGCCCACTTGTCGGCCCCATCATACCAGAAAAGGGTCTCATGCAGTGGCTCTTTACTCTGGCCTCGAAGGATAGGCAACATATTTCTGCCGTCATAAACACGGTCGTCAGGCAGCTTGGCGCCCACCGCGGCACAAACCGTAGGCATCACATCCAGCGAAATAACCGGCTCGTCACAGATCTTACCTTTAGGTAGTTGTTCGAGCCAGCGGACTATAAAAGGCACCCGAATCCCGCCCTCGTAAACGCTGTGCTTGTAATCTCTTAGGGCGCCATTATTCGCAAGATTCTTCCGAGCGCCCCCATTATCCGAGAAGAAGACAATCAGCGTATTATCATCAGCGCCGATACGCTTGAGGGCATCCAAAACACGCCCTATCGCTTCGTCCATGCACACAAGCATCCCAAGATAAATATCCCGGTTCGGATCCCCCGTATTGAAACGCTCGATATGTTTCTGAAGCGCCTGCAGAGGCCAGTGCACTGCGTTAAAAGGCAGATAAAGAAAGAACGGCTTGTTCTTGTTACGCTCGATGAATGAGACCGCCTCGCGAGCAAGATTGTTCGTCAGGTAACCGGTATCATTGATCGGTTTTTCATTGCGATAGATCGACGTATATTCGTCCGTAATCCCCAGCTTGAAATAATCATGAGCACCATGGCCCAGAAATCCATAGAATTCGTCAAAGCCGCGCTTCATAGGATGATACTCAGGCTCGATGCCAAGATGCCATTTGCCGATACAAGCTGTAGCATAACCTTCTTTTTTGAGCAAATCGGCCACGGTAATTTCTTTCAAAGGCATCCCGGTCCTGCTGTCACCAGCGGTATAAAAACCGAACCGCTGCTGATATCTTCCCGTCATCAATCCGGCGCGCGTCGGAGCGCAGACATAACCGCTCGCATAGCCGTTGGTAAATCGCACGCCTTCGTCGGCCAGCCGGTCGATATTCGGTGTATCGACCTCCTTCGGATGCTCGTAGCAGCTCGAATCAGCGTAGCCCTGGTCGTCGGAGACGATAACCACAATATTCGGCCGCCGGTGATTATCTTGCTTTGCCGCCATCGAGAAAATCCTGCCGCCCAGACATATCCCCGATGCAGTCATAACCGATGAACGCAAAAAATTCCTCCGGGTAATCTTTTCGTTTGCCATTTTGCCACACTCTCCAATAATCAATATGAATACATTTACCCGGCGAAACTCACTCACACAGGTTAGAATCTATATACATGCTAATCAAATTCTATGAAGCATAGAACAAGCCGGAAAAATCCGGGGAGCGGCGATTAAAAACTACCACTAACAACGCTTACTGAAACAGCTATGCTCAATAATCTTTA
>Ga0209536_100010906_pt1 | contig 13352 bp, 7 predicted proteins | sample DeeMarSeWOR28_12_FD_187461 | JGI IMG/M metagenome (GOLD analysis project Ga0209536, IMG submission 187461) | Marine sediment microbial communities from White Oak River estuary, North Carolina - WOR-2-8_12 (SPAdes) (version 2) | ecosystem: Environmental > Aquatic > Marine > Intertidal zone >...
AACAAATAAAGAAGGAGTTTCGTCTACTCTGGACAGACAAGTTTAACATCTTTATCGCATTGATCGTACCTCCTCTTGTAATTGTTGCTATAGGCTTAACTACTGGCAATCCACGCGGTACTGCCCAACCTATAAATTGTGTGGTGGTTTCATATGATTCTAATACTTTTATAGAAGAAAACAATTTTACAGAATCAAAATTGGATGATTACAATCTTAAATATGTAAATGCAGTGAATGACTCAAATTTATTGAATCTTATCCAATTTTTCAATGCTACAGAAGATATTTACGCAATGGAAACAGCTAGAAATTATTTGACTGCTAAGCAAATCAAGATTATTATTTCAATTCCCGTTGATTTCTCAGAATTAATTGAATGGGGATATCCAGGATTGATAGATTGTATAACTGACTCCTCTGATATACAAAAAATCCAAGTAAGTTTAAATGCGGTTTACGATTCAATTAAAATTTTCGTCTCTCAAAATAATCTAACTCCTCAATTTGAAATTATTGGTTTTGAAGAATTTTCAATCCCTGAAGATTTTAGTTTCAATTACAACAGTATGATTGTTTTAGTTCTCTCTTTTATGATTATAGGGGTGGGCATGGTTTCAACAATTTTAATAATTGTTCAAGAAAAACCAGTTGCCAGGTTATTACTCACTCCAGTTAAGAGAATTGAGATCCTGACAGCTAAATACCTAACATATATAAGTATTTTAGTGATTCAAAATCTCTCACTTATTGTTACGGCGTTAGCTTTTGGATTATATTTAGTAGGATCATTTATTGATCTATTTCTCGCATTATTTATTTTAGGATTTACGGGTCTTGCGTTAGGTATTTTCATCAGCACATTAAGTAAGACTAAGACACAAGCAAATCAGCTATTTTTAGCTACATTTCTCGTATTAATCCTCTTAAGTGGAATATTTATTCCAATTGAGGCAATGCCTATCTACTTACAAGTTATTGCTTACATACTGCCTTTGTCTCATGGAAGCCCTTTAATAAATAGTATAATTACAAAAGGAAGATCGGTCTTCGGCTTTGACTTTTTTACATTATTAGGAGTAAGTTTAGTTCTAGTAGTTCTTTCTTTCGTTATATTTCAAAGAAGAAAGTATGAGGTGTAGAATGGAAACTACAGAAACATCTAATGCCACAATGGTATCAGTAGAAAATCTAAACGTAATATTCGGGAAAAAACATATAGTTCATAATGTATCTTTTAGCGTGAAAAAAGGTGAGATAATAGGCATGTTTGGCATTTCTGGGGCAGGTAAAACAACAGTAATACGAGTGTTGACTTGTCAGATTGAGAAAAAGAATTGGAACGGGAGTGTATTAGTTACAGGCTTAAATCCTAGCAAAAAAGCTAACCATTCTAAAATTTTAAGCAACATCGGGTATGTTCCTCAACTAGAACTATTAAATTTATATTTTGATTTAAGCCCTATGGTAAACGTTGAAGTTTTTACATCTACTTATGGCATGGATAAAAAAGAAGCTAAGTTAACGGCAGAAAAACTCTTTAACATCTTAGATATTCCTAAAGATACTTGGAAGAAGAGGGTTAAAAAAATGAGTGGTGGAGAAAAAAAGCGTTTATCGATGGCTATCGGTTTAATTCATAGTCCCAAAATTTTATTTCTTGATGAACCAACCACAGGTGTGGATGCATCGAAACGCTACGACATACTTAGTTATTTAAAGAAACTAAACCAAGAGTTAAATACAACTATGTTTATAATAACCCACGATTTAGAAGCAGCATTAATATGTGACAAAACTGCAATCCTAAGAGAAGGAAAGTTACTGGAATTTGATACTCCTCATAATTTAGTAAGCTCTTTACCTAGTAATGGCTTGGTTGCTCGAATCTCAATTGAGAATTTAGACCAAAAAATGATTAAAACACTTCAAAATTATCCTTCAGTACACAAAGTATTAAGAGTTGGAAATGAAACTATAGAAGTATTAATGGATGATTTTGAAAATAATTTATCGAATCTAATGAAGTTCCTTTTTGAAAACGAATTTAAAGTCTATTCTATGAGCAGAGATATAGCCAACTTTAGAAGATACTTTCAAATAAGAATTCAGGAAGAAGAAAAAATGGAAGGACAACAAGAATTTATAAGTAAAGGTGGACCCCAATATTAAAATTAAGTCGAAAAAACAAGAAATGGATTAAAAGACTTATTATATTAGGTATACTAGTTGGAACTCCGATTTTATCTTTAGTTTTAATAAATGTTCGCTGGATTTATTATATCAGTGAAAAAAATGTAGATCAGGCTAAAAATCTGGCGATCTATTTTGCAACTACCCATCACAATAGCATAGGGTTATTTGTAGAACCAGATATTGATTCAAATTATAGAGCTATTGACTCTATTAATTATTCATATTCAAGTATTTATGCACCAGAATTAATAAATCCTAATAATAATCCTTATTTGAATCTATATTTCCGTGATTTCTTTTTTGATTATATTTTTGAGAAGCAAAATGTTGATGGTTCCTATTCAGATATAGCAGGGTTTGGAAACATGTTTTCAACCTATGAAGCATTAGAAACTCTAAAAATAATTAACTCGTCGTATCTTGAAACAAAAATTCTTCTAGGAGAAACTCAAAATATAGCTGAATATTTAATTAACTCCCTAAATGCGGGTGGTTGGGGTTTTAAAATTAATCAATTATTAAACGATTCTGATATCATTTCGACATTTTGCGGGATTAGTTCCGCTTATAATATAGCAGAAAGTTCAATTCTTACTAACCAGAAAATCGAAGAATTCATCAATTCTACATGGCTTGGGGGTAGTTATAGTTTAACAAATAGTTCATTATTAGCAACTCCTGAAACAACGTTTTATGGTGTTAGAGCTTTTTTAGGTATGAATATGTCATACAGTCCTTTTGATCAGACTGGTATTGTGGTTTATTGGAGTTCACTTTATAATCTTTTCGATGGCGGATATATTAATCCTGAAACGGGGTTGTCGGATATTCGAACAACTTATTACGCCATATCAACTTTAGATCGACTAGGATTAAATATTTTTATAAATGCTGAAGAAACACTAAATTTTGTTTTAAATTGCTCAAATAGTAATGGCGGGTTTGGAGTTCACCCTAACGCCTCAATATCTGATTTTAAGTCAGGTTGGGCAGCAATGAACTCAATTGATATCTTAAAAAGCATGATAGTTCTCACTCCTGAAAAAATTAACATTATAAACCAGATTTCAAATAGATATTATGGTTGGCTACATTTTTTTCAAGCTAGAAACGCTCTCTTTGGACAAATTACGCTCGAATCTAATTATTTTGGGATGTTAGCATACTATAATATGGGTTATCTGGACACTATAGAAACTCCAGAGTTTCAATTCGTGAAACGGAATATTTTAAATTTTACTTGGATGTGTTACAATCTTAAAGATGGAGGATTTGGCTCGCAACCTGGTCAAAATGCTACTTTATTCTCAACATATTGTGGTCTTAAGTTGTTACAGATGATAATCCCAATGCATCGTCCTTGGTTGCCATCTAATTTACTAAATACTACTAAAAACTACTTGGTGAGTTTGCAAAATTCTGATGGTGGTTTTAGAGTAGGAGACGATGTTGATTATCTATTATCCCTCTTTGGTTCCTATTCTGTTATTTTTACTGATCTTATCAATACAAATGTTTCTACGATAGAAAGCACTTACTGGGCTTTAATTTCTTTAGATTTAATAAATGGTCTGGATAGGATTTATTACGATAATCTAACTCGTTGGTTACGATCGTGTCAGAACGCCGATGGAGGATTTTCTATCTTTGTCGGTTTTCATAGTGATATAATCTCAACATATTTTGCCCTACAAATGTTTTATGAGGGATTAGTTAGTGGACCAATGTCCAAAATATCCGTAATTGAATTTTTAAAGCAATCTCAAGCTTCTGATGGAAGTTTTTCTCTGATACCTATGATGGGGCAATTTTTAGATTTACCATCTTCTTTTCTTACGACATATATGGCATCAAAATCTCTTTATGATTATAACTTTCAACCAGAAGACATTCAACAAGCTTTATCCTGGTTTTCCGATTGTATAAGCAGTCGTACGGGAGGCGTTGGTGATAATCCATCTTTTGGAGCAGACTTAAGAAATATTCCTTATGGGATTTTAATCATTGATGAGTTAAAATACGATCAAAGCTTTAATTCCAAACCGTGGAACTCTTTATTAATTTATATTTTACTAACAGAGGCGGGGATAATAGGTGTATTGATAGCATTAAAAATTCGCCAAAAACTCTCGCTATTAAAAAGAATAAAGCAAAAACTAGGATTTGGAGGAAAAATTACTCCATCTTATCTAAGGAGATTTCCCGCAATTTTTTGTGAAAACTTTAGTGTATATGCTGGAGGAAAGTTGATTGTTGATTCGGTGTCTATGAAAGTAGATCATGGCCAAATATTAGGTATCTTAGGTGAAAGTGGGGCAGGTAAATCCACATTTATAAAAGGATTATTGGGAATGCGAAAAATTACAGGTTTCTGTCAAATCTTTGGATTAAATATTAATAAACGAACTTCTAAAAAAATTAGACCTATCTATGGTTATGTTCCTCAAGATCTTGGTAAAATTTATCACAGTTTCACCGTTTTAGACAATATGTTATCGTTTGGAAGCCAGTATGGGCTTTCAGAGCGGGAAATCATAAGTAGATCGAGGAGACTCCTACGCACCCTCGAGATTGAAGATAAAATAAATGAATTAGTAAGAAACCTTTCCGGAGGTCAAAAAAGAAGAGTTAGTATAGCTATTGGCTTAATTCATTCACCTATTTTTCTCATTTTAGACGAACCCACCTCCGGTTTAGATCCTATTATTCGCGAAAATTTGTGGTTAGCTTTAACAAAGATAAATGAACAATTTGGAACCACATTAATCGTAATAACTCACTATCCAGAAGAATCACGATTCTGTAATCGAGTAGCAATTTTCGGTAGAAATAGAGGAGTTATAGATTTCGGTAAACCTAAAGATTTATTAGCTCAATTACCCGGAAAAGGGAGATCTATAGAAATATGCTTTACAGAAATTAAAAAGAATGTAATTCAAAGGTTGGAAGCGATAGAAGGGATTGATAGCGTATTAGAAAATAAAGTAGGTACGGATTATTCGTTATTCACCAATTTAAATGTTAACGATCTGATTTCTAAAATTGAAAATGAAGTTGGAAAAGATGTCATCAAAGAATTAAAACAGATAGATTCAAAAATGGAACAATTCTTCAGATATAAATTAATTGAGGTGCCTAAAATTGAAGAACTCTAGAGAAGCAGAACTAGAACACTTAAGAAAAAAAATTCTAGAGGCAATTCGCTTTTCTAAACGTTTCTGGATGACATACAGGGAAAATACTTTTGGAATTGCTTCAATCATTAATCTAATTTATAAGAAATCCTTTATTGAAGTGTTATTTTTTACAAATAGCGAAGTAATAACAAAGGGAATACCAATATTAAAAATATATACTCCTATTAAGGATGAAATTGACTTTAGTGAGATTATATTTGAACCTGATTTCGATGAGGACGGAACGATCAACCCAGTTAAAATTATTCAGCGAATGAGAAGACTTATCCGCGTTGAATTTCAAAAGCATTTAAATCTTTTAAATTCGGAAGTAAACCTAATTGATGACAGGTTTGAAAATTACAAAATCACAACTAATCCATATTACCGGGAAATTCGAATTTATTATCCTAGTTTTGTAATTAAATTAAAAATTAACTTAGAAAAATATCCTATTCTTCCAACTTTCCTGTTTTCAAAATCACTTTCAAAAATTATTTCTGAAAAAGAATTTAGTGAACTGAAAATTATCAAAGATTGGGATCTTGAACACCCACCACATGTTTATGAACTTATTGAAAAATTATGTGAATTAATTCCTAGGCGTGTTAAAGTAAAAGAGTTAAAAGAAAATTCTCAATATTTAGTTCTTAAACGCGTCTCAGTGGGTAATATTATTAATAATCTATCTTTTAAAATTCATAGAGGAAAATCTGTAGGTATTATTTTTGATGAGAAACGCTTAGAGAATTCTGATCCTAGATTGGATCTATTGAATTTGTTTGATACTATCGCAGGAAATCATACAGAATTTTCAGGCTTAATAGAAATTTTCGGAAAACCATTGGTGTTAGTCTCTAAAGAAGAGAAAGCAAAGATTTTTATCTTACCTCAAGCCTACGATTCAGTGATTACGAAGATGAGAATTAAAAAAGCACTTAAATATAAAATTAATTTAAAGGAGATATATAAGAAAAAGAAGAGCGATTTTAATTTAATTCTAAGGGATGCGGGATTAGCTCAGAGTTTAGACGAAATAATGGGAGAATTTTTAAAAGAGAAATCCTATAGCTTTAACCGAAAGAAACAGTTCATAAGTAAGGTTTTAGAATCAACGGGATTGTTAAATAAAAAAAATAAAAAATTCTCAAAGTTAACACCCTTAGAATTTCTACTATTTTCAATTACGCGGGCATTAATTCAATCACCTACAATTATTATGTTTTCTATACCTTTTGGGATTTTAGGAAAATTAGAATACGACAAATTTAACTCTTACATGGATAAAATAAAAGAAAATTTTCATGTAGTTTTAATTTTCCACGCGCCTGAAGAGATTGTATCAAACTGTGATCAAATTCTAACAATTACAAAATCCACTTCTAATATTGGATCTCTTAATGATTACATTGAAAAATTACCACACTATGGTGAAATTCTAAATGTAGAGTTAAACAATCCCGATGAGTTATCGATTCAAAAACTTAAAGATATGAAGGAAATAGATGTAATAATCGAAGAAAGAAAACAAGAAAAGTTTAAGATTTTTATTAAAGATAGTATTCCAGAAGTAATTATTCAAATAACCGAATTACTCGGTCCAAGTCTATATAGTTTCAAAAGGTCTACTGCCTCTATTGGAGAATATATGGAATTTATCGAAAGTAAATGATGTTTAAAGTTTGGAAGTAAAAGAGGTATCACTAAAAATGTTAAAAAATCTATACATTTTGGATGAAAACGGATTTTTGTTATATTCAAAAGAGTTTACGAGAGAAGAACAATACGACGACAATTTATTAATAGGGTTTTTCACTTCAATAGCAAATTTTAGCAGGGAAGCATTGGGAACAGCAGTAAAAAATGTTAACTTAGGCGAGAACAACAAACTCATATTGGTTCCAAATGATGATGAAAGATTACTTGGAGCTGCAATTGTAAGCTCGCACGATAACAATGAACTAGTTACTAAAATAATTAAAGAAATCTTACAGGAATTTATCGATTCTTATTCACCCGATTACGATATAGAGAAAATTATTCAGGAAGAAATGGAAAAAATTATTCAAGATGTTTTAAGAACAAAAATAATTCACTCGCCTATTATTAGAATAGCTCTTTCTTGGTTAATTAACGCTCCGTTAACCATCCTCTTGGTTTTCGCGAGTATTAACGTCACTCTTTTTATATATGCATCAATCAATCTAACTCAATATTTCAACCTTGATCAATTATTTTCGCGATTTTTTCCGGCTTTAATCCTTCTATCTACAATTAATATCATTATTTTGTTTCTATTTCCAAATCTTCTTTTTGGCTTTCTATCTACTAATAGAAATATTTCTGTTATAAATTCTCTTATCCATTTAGGAGCTACTATCGTACTGTTTTTCTATTCGTCAGAACCCGCTTTTGCATATATTGTGCTCGGATTCTTACCATTAACTTTGATTTTCTCACTTTTCTTTTTGTTTATTGGAATCAGATCCTCTTCAAAAAGATTTTTAAAGAAATAAAGAACACTATTTCTTTTTTTTTTGATTAATGGTCCATTTTCCAAAATTTCTTTCAACTCCGAATATTTTACCTTCTTAAGAATTCAACTAGATAATTATAAGAAAAAAACATCTATTTCATGAAATCTTTTAATAACAAATTTAAAATTAAGCAATTAATTTTCGAAAGTATAACGAATTATTAATCAAAATTCAATAATTACAAAAAAAAGATATAAAGGTATTAAAATATGAGCTATAAATTACCAGATGAGAAAGATCTCGAAGCTATGGTCGGAATCGTGGGTAAAAACTACGCAACGAATAACAAAGCGATAACAGCATCTTATCTTGCTAAATCTGTAATGGGCCTTGAAAGTCAGATACCCGATATAGTCGTACGTCCTAAATATACCGAAGAAATTAGGAAAATTCTAATCTATTGTACCGCAGAAAAAATCGCTGTAAGTCCAGTCTCTGCTGGATTATCAGGTGGCTTTGCGTGTCCTACGCTCAAACCGGGAGGAGTTCTTCTTGATTTAAGTAGAATGGATAGAATAATCGAAATTGATACAGAAAACCGGTATGCTATTGTTGAACCTGGAGTTACTAACGGAGCACTCTGGGCATACATGCATAAAAACTATCCTGAGTGGGCACCTCCAATCGCAGATGGCGCACCTCCAGCTGCTACAGTAGTAGGTGATGCCATCGATCGCGGATTTTCCCTCTATACCTCAAGTGTTGGACCTCAAGGGGATAATTTTATGTGTGCTGAAGTGGTATTCCCTAATGGTGATGTTATAAGAACCGGCTCTTGGGCACTCCCTACTGCGAAACCTTTCTATAAGTATGGTATAGGTCCAGATATGTGGAGTTTTCTAATGGGTAGCCAAGGTGCTCTCGGAGTATTTACTAAAGTAGCGGTTAAAATTTATCCTCACCCGAAATTCAAAACAGTTGTGGCTTGGGGAATGTCGAATCCCTACGATATGCAAAATTTAACTCTCGAGATCGGGAAACAAGAGTTTGGTATTGCCCATAACACAGTAATGGTTCAAGGAGGTAATTATCCACTCGTAATGGCTCGATGGCCAAAAGATAAGGTTCCACACGATTATGAGTTTTATAAAGAAATTGGTGTGAGTCCTTGGTGGATGAATTGGGAGTGCTGGGCTCAAACTCAGGAAGAATTAGATTATGTTGTCAATAGAATAAATAGTATGGCTGAAGATTTTAAGAAAAATAGAGCAAAAGACGGGGAATCAATGAAACCTTGGGAACTTCATCCTAAACAAATTGCTAGTAGAATGAAGAAGCCTAACAAGATCGCTGTCCCTTATTCGTTCTGGGAAGCTGGTTTCTTATTTATCACTTGGTATACTCCTTGGAACGAATGCGCACATTTTGCTGAAATGTACAATGCCGCTATGGAGAAGTATGGCTTTCCTCCAGTTATGTGGATAGCCAGTATTGATCGCTGTAGACAAGCTATATGTATGCCAATTATATGCTTCGATAGTACAAAGCAAGAAGATTTCGAAAAGGTTCAAATGATGAATCAAGAAACGACTGAATATGGTTTGAAGCAAGGATGGCTAAATTATAGACCAGATCCGTTTATTCACATCCAAGCTTACTATCAATCAGGAATGTACTGGAAATACCTAAGAACAATTAAAAAGCTCTTAGACCCAAATATGATAATGCATCCTGGAAGACTAGCTCTTCCGTAAACAATGGAGGTTAAAAAAAATGGCAAAAACAGGAATGGAAAGATTAGAGGAATTAAAGCCTCAAATATATAAATGTATTCATTGTAAAGCTTGTAGATTTGCGTATTCAGGTGAACCTGATAAAGAGGGAATAGGTGAATACACCGGAAAACAAGGAACAGTGCTTTATGAAGGAATGGTCGACGCGTGTCCCGCTGGAATTGAATATGGTTGGGAAGCTTTTTGGAATGCTGGAAAAATTTGGATTGCTCGTTCAATTCTGGAGGGAGATTTAGAATTTTCTGAAGAAGTAAGAGATGTCATTATGCCTTGTATTACTTGTGGGCAATGCTCAGCACAATGTGAGAATAAAATACCAACAGTGGAAATTATAGAGGCACTGAGAGCAGCTTGTGTAGAAGCAGGGATTCCTATGATCGAAAAACACGATCTAGTAAAACGATTAGTTAAGGATTTAAACAATCCTTATGGTGGGAAAGCCGATGAAAGATTTAAGTGGGCAAAAGAAGCTGGTTTAGAGAAATATATTGACAATAAAAATGCTAAAGTTGGGTATTTTGTTGGATGTACTGCTAGTTATCGCCAAACCAATATTGCAATTGCGACTTGCAAGATATTTGAACAATTAGGTATTGATTTTACACTTGTGGGAGATGAAAGATGCTGTGGAAGTCCTTTCTTCAGAGTTGGGGCTATAGATATCGCTCAAGAATTAATGAATGCAAACCTTGCATCTTTTAAAGATTTGGACATGGTTTTTTTCTCATGTGCAGGTTGCTACAAAACAATCACAAATGATTATCCCAAGTGGATGACTGACCCGAATATGCCTTTTAAAACAATGCATGCTTTTGAGTTGGTTTCAAGATTGATCTCGCTCCCAAATGAAAAGATAGCGTTAGAGACAAGCATTAAAGAATTGAAATCCAAATCTGACGCTCGTTCAAAAAAGGAATTAGAGCGATTGGAAAAACAATATGAGATCATTAAAGACATAAAAGGAGCAATTAAATTCAAACCAAACAAGGAATTGAAAGGAAAGGTTGTAACATATCACGATCCTTGTCACCTCGGCAGACATATGGCTTTAGAGATGGAACAAGAGACAATCGAGAATTCTAAAAACCTTATGCTTGATATGAGAAAGATCAATAAAATGATAGAAGATTGGTACGAAGTACCTCGCATAGTTTTAAGGCAACTAGAGAAAGACGTTGGTATAAAATTTAAGGAGATGTATCGGATAAAACTTAATAGTTTCTGCTGTGGAGCAGGAGGCGGAGTGCGAGCAGGATACCCTGAATTTTCATTACGGACATCGAGTTTACGTCTAGACGAAGCTAACGCAGTAGGTGCTGATATTGTCACAACGGAATGTCCTTTCTGCTGGAGGAATTTGTACGATTCAAACGATTTATACAATCATGGATTAAAGGTTTATGGATTACTTGAAATGATAGATTCCTTTAATTTATTAGAAGTAAAGGAAAATCCTACTTTGGAAGGTATTTTGAAGTTAAAATAACTATCTTTTTTTATTTTCTTTATTATTTTTTTTAATTCTTTAAATTTTTTACGATTTCTTCATGATATTTCAGCTTCGTACCAAAATTCTTTAAAAAATGTCTGAAATTTCCTTAATCTTTCATAACAGGAAAATTTTCCTTAACTTTTTAATGCAGACACCGTTCCAAAGATTTGGAAATGATTTTATTCTATAAAGAACACATAATTGTTTATAAGTTATAAGTTGTAGGTTAATAAGATTGGGTGAATCTATTCAACTTAGAACAGTATATTTGTAAACTTAATTTTACTTAATAAAGGAAATAGGAAAAATTAAATAAATAACAAGGATTGGTGATTAAATGGAAAAATATAACTATAAATATGTAATTATAGGAGGGGGTATGGCTGCTGATGCAGCAGCCCATAAGATTCGTGAGATTGATGCGGATGGAACTATTTGCTTAATTAGTAAGGATGAATACCCTCCATATGCTCGTCCTCCGCTTTCTAAATCGCTGTGGAAAGGAGAGGAAGAACTTGATGATATTGATTTAGAAACCGAATCTGCTAATCTTGATATGCATCTAGCTTGTTCAGTGGTTAGAATTGATCCTAGTAATAAAATAGTAATAGATGATCTTGGAAATGAATATAGTTATACAAGACTATTAATTGCTACAGGAGGAACCCCGAAAAAAATCCCTAAAACGGAAGGAGAGGGTATAATTTATTATAGAACAAAAGAAGATTTTCTGAAATTAAAGAATTTAGTTGATGAAAACACAAGATTCGGAGTTATAGGGGGTGGATTCATTGGATCAGAGATAGCAGCAGCTATTAAGATTTATAATCCGGAGGCAGAAGTTTCAATAATATTTCCAGAGACTGGAATTTGCGCGTTAATATTCCCAAAAGAATTGAGTAGCTACATAAACGATTATTATCGGGAGAACGGGATTGAAGTCTTGAGTGATGATCTAGTTGAGAACATTAAAAGAAATAAAAATGAATATTCTGTAGAAACGAAAAATAAGAAGAAACTTACATTTGAGGTTATAGTAGCAGGTTTAGGAATACAGCCAAATACAGATCTGGCTAAAAATGCAGGATTAAAGGTAGAAAATGGGATTACTGTCAACAAGTTTCTACAAACTAGTGTTCCAGATATTTATGCTGCGGGAGATGCGGCGTCCTATTACAGCCCAGCTTTAGATAAATTTATACGCGTGGAGCATGAGGATAATGCACTTACGATGGGTGAAATAGCGGGAGCCAATATGGCGGGAGAAGAGACATCTTATGAACATTTATCCTTATTTTATTCAGATTTATTTGATCTAGGTTATGAAGCGGTTGGTGAATTAAGTTCAAAATTAGAGATTGTGGAAGATTGGTTTGATCCTTATAATGAAGGAGTAATTTATTACTTAGAAAAGAAACGTGTCAAAGGAGTTCTATTATGGAATGTTTGGGATAAAGTTGACGACGCTCGTGAGATTATTGCAGAAAAGGGCCCTTTTTCGTCAAAAAATTTGAAGGGTCGCATTCAATATTAAAAATCTTTAAAAAGTTCTATATATAGTTAAATAAACAAATAAATTGAACTCGAACATATAAGAATGGAGTTGTGAAATAAATAGCACCAATAAAATTAGCAAAAGATATTTATTGGATTGGGGCAAATGTTCATACAGAAGATTTATTTGAGGGAATATGGCCAATCACTAATGGGGTTGCACTTAATGCGTATGCAATTAAAGGAGAAAAGATTGCCATTGTTGAGCTGGTAAGGGAATGGGGAGGAGCAGCGCTTACTTTTATGGAAAATCTCAAGTCTCTTTCTATAGATCCCAATGATATTGATTATATAATCTTAAACCACCTTGAACCTGATCATACAGGTTTCACGTACATATTGCGATCTATAGCACCTAATGCAGAAATAATAGCAACACAAAAAGGCACAGCTTTAATTGATAACTTTTATGGCATTAAGGATAAGGTAAAGAGTGTGAAAAGCGGTGATGAATTAGATTTAGGGAAGGGAAAAATGTTACGATTTTTTGAGATTCCTCATGTACATTGGCCTGAAACTATGGTTACCTATGAAAAAGAATCGGAGATCCTATTCTCGGGTGACGCATTTGGAGCATTTGGGGCTCATAGGGGCAGCATTTTTGATGATGAGGCATCTGAAGTAGTAAAACCTTACTGGGAAAGTGAAATGCTGCGTTATTATG